>Ga0209483_1000249_pt1 | contig 50336 bp, 50 predicted proteins | sample NGEPerA_FD_184508 | JGI IMG/M metagenome (GOLD analysis project Ga0209483, IMG submission 184508) | Arctic peat soil microbial communities from the Barrow Environmental Observatory site, Barrow, Alaska, USA - NGEE PermafrostL2-A... | ecosystem: Environmental > Terrestrial > Soil > Wetlands >...
CACCATTGCTGCCGCCACCCGTTCCAGGCAGTCCAAGAGGAATCCAAAAACCATTAGCGGTTATTTCAAATCCGTTGACACCAGCACCACCGCCAGCCACGCCGCCAACGGGAGAAGGAATGAACATTCCATCGCCGGCAAGGCTGCCGCCAGCAAAGTCGGTATTAGAAGTTCCAACCCCTGCGCCACCAAGACCGCCTGTTGTCCACTGAGACAATGTAGCGGGCGTGCCTATAGCGCCATTTTGCGATCCACCAGCCCAACCCGCACCACCAGCATTTGACATGAAAGACAGGCAAGGGCCGGAGTAAATAGACCGTCCAACGAGTGTGGCGGCAGGGGCCCCAACGCCGCCCCCACTTGAGGTGCCGCCATTGCCACTGCTGGGATTTGAAGAATGGGCCGCCAGCATTGTGGTTTCAGGAACATTTTGAGGATAACGCGCTATTAGCGATAACAGCCCGTCGCCACCATTGGCTCCGGCCGCGCCACCTAAACCGCCTGTGCCCACAGCCACGTAGCAAATATCTGGAACTGAAAATGCCGGCATGACCAGTGAAGCAAAGCCACTAGAGCCTCCGCCGCCACCGCCGCCACGCGTCGTGCCGGCTGCACCCGTGCAACCACCAGCACCACCCGCACCACCGCCAACCACAAACATATAAATATGAGACTTGCCACGCGGCTTAACCCAGGTTTTCCAATCAAACTGCTGGCCACAGGCGCGGAAAATTTGAATGTCCGCACCATTTTGTGCATTTGGCACATGTGAAAAATCCAGCATGGCTTAATACTGCCCGCCAACGGCTGTGAATATCCAACCAGCGGCAACAGCTGTGCCAAGTGTAGCATTCAGATTGAAGCTTGCAGGCAAAACAAAATTGAGCGGAATTTCAATACCTGTCATAGCCGCCACTTGACTGACGGTTACGGCTGGCAAAGTCACTTCGGCGATCAAGGCATTATTAGCCGCAGTTGTGTTGGCGCTACCATTATTGGCAAAGAGGCGAACCACTGAAGCAACATTAGTGCCTAAGGGCCGTGCAATAATTTTCTGAATAAAATTGCCTGCAGCGTTGCCACTGGCATTGCCCGTGGCGATGGTGGTTACCGTTCCCGTGCCATCCGTTGCGGTGTTTGCCGCCGTGATAGCTGTGCTCCATTTGATGAAGCCTTGGTTCGAAAAAATCGGCTGTGTATTGGCTGCCATGTGTTACCTCAATTCATGATAAGTGATTGGACATTGATCGTTGAAACTTTGGCTGCTTTGGCATCCACATATTGTTTGGTTGCAATGCCAAGGTTGAGTATTGGGTCGGCCACCACGCGGGCCAGCCCGGTTGTTGGGTCGATCACCAAAGCTTCAGTCCATGTGCTGCCATCGGCACTTACTTTGAAATGAAAGCCATCATCTCCGGTGGTCCCCAATTCGGCGCGTCCAGAAAAACCAGTTTGGTAAAGCAAGCTTGCAGTATCGGTATTGGCGTTCTTATTCAGTTTGATCTGTATGCCATTGCCGATGTTGTTGAACAAAGCGGCAGATGAATTGACTGACAGCTTATTTGTGGCATCGGGCGTGGCATTCACACCCAGACCAATCAAATTTGAAAGTATTGCTGGTGGTGGTGGTGCGGCCCAAACTGAGCCATCGAAAACCAGTAGAATGTTCTCCGCCCCAACCCACAGCAGCCATCCTGCTTGTGGGATCAAAAATTGCCATTGCCCATTTGAAGTCAATGCAATTGTGCCAGCCTGACCGGCCCATGCACCTGTTGGTGCCCCGCCCACCAGAAACCGATTGCCATCAGAATAGGTTGCAGGCGGCGCATTCAATCCGCGCGAGATGACGGACATCTGCAACAAGCCATCAATTATTGCCACTGCATCATTGTGGGGAATGTGTTTCTGCGCCTGATTGGCGGCAATATAGGGAAGACCCAGATTGGGTGAATTAGCCATTAAATGTCCTTTCAGTCACAGCACCTGGCCCGAAAGTTGCGCTGATCTGGCGCACTTGTGCGGTGAAGCTTGTGGGCGGAGCGCCAAAATCAGCCAAGCAATCCGTGGCGCCATAAAAATAAGTCGGAGCGGAAGTTGTCACACTGCGCACAACGTTTGCGCCGTTGAGAATTTGCAATTGATAGCTTTCTGAATCTTCAGCCAATGGCACTTCAGCAATTTCCCAGCTGTCACCATTGACGCGGGTGCGGCGGATCCAGCTGAAAGCATAGCCTGTGCCGGTATTGACCATCTTGAAGTAAGTTGGCGATAGCGGGCGCGTGGCGCGCAAACTGCCGCCTATCGCGAGGTCAGTATAAGTTGGGCTGCCATAATCCAAAGGTGCTGGCCCAATGCGCCATTCGCCGCCCTGCCCGGCTTCGGCAAGTGTTATAACCGGCTGAGTGACGGCCCCGTTCAATAAAACAAATGCAGCACCCGCTGCACGATTAGCTTGCATCTCCACGCCCGAACCAGCTTGCGCGCGCAGCAAGCCAGAGAGGCGGTAGGTGTTTATCGAAACCAACGCGGCATTCTGGAATTGGATGATCTCAAATCCCGAGGCCATGTCACCAATTGCCGCGATATTAGAGCCCGATAGCAACTCATCTTCAGCAACCGACGAAAGGCTGCCATTGGAAAGCTGCACATCCAAGGTTTGATTGAAATCGATCCGGTCAGTCACACCTTCAGCAAGTGCGGTTAGAGTTGAACCCAGAGTCGCCTGCTGGGTGATCTGCGAGTTGTAAACAAAACTGGAAGCACCATTGCGTTTAAAAACCGAAAGGCTGCCCGGCCAGGGTATGGCATTGGCGGCCATGCGCGGTGCGCACGATGCAGCCTGATCCATCATCGCCAGATCCATCAGCAATACCTGAGGTGCTCCATAAATAGTTGGCATCATGGCCGTCACATTGCGTTGCGGCGCAGGCGGCGGATCATAAACTGCGACATCATAGGCTTGCGCCTCAACATTGCGCTGCATACCAGCCTTGATGGTCGTGATGCGCCACCAGTTGCCTGAGATGGAAACAACATCGCCCGGCACTAATCCCGCCGTGCTGGGCAAAAGGGCGAAGGTGGCGGTCTCGCGGCCCTGCCAGGTTTCCGCCAAATAGATGTCTGCTTGTTGTTGCGCCACGGCTTGGGTGATGCCAGCCGCAACAATCACATCAACTTCGGCTTTGCTGCTGGTGCCGCTGCGTTGCTGGCTGACAGTTGATTGGCGATAATCCAATCCGCTTTCAACATAGGTGATGCGAACAGCCAAAGGTAAATCGGTTTCCTGCGCGCGCATTTGCGTGATGAGAGCGGAGGCTTTGGCATCATCAATCAACGCAGTTGCGTCGATCACCTGAATTTGTGCAATCTGGCGGCTGGAAAACTTCAGCAACCCTGCTTGCTCCACCACATCAATGTTAAAGGCCGTGAGCAAGCTTTCCAGTGCGTCTCGTGCCGACATGGGCTTATCTAGAATATAGCCATCAACCACGCCGATCACGCCAGACACATCAACATCGCTGAGACCAAAACGATTGGCCAGCGAGGTAATCAAAGTTCCAAGCCACACACTTCCAATGCGCCCATTTAACCAATGGCCACGCGCATAATTCGCACAGTCGCTCCACACATCATCGCGCGCTGGAAACACCGGATAGGGTCTTGCATCCCAGCACCACCAGAACATCTTGCTGGCATCCACCATGCTGGCTCCATACGAAGTGGAGATCGGATTTTGTGGGCCTGGCGTTTGCCAATAGGTGCTGGCCGCGGTGATAAAGGCCAGTTGCATCGCATCATCCGGCCCGCCGTCAGAATAATGGGGCAAGGCGCTATCGGATGATTTTGCATCATAAAACGTGTTGGGTTGATTGGCCCCTTTATCAACGGCGGGGCAGCCAATTTCAGTGAACCAGATGGGCTTGGATTGCGGCACCCACGACGTTGGGCTTGTTGCCTCCACACCTGCGGGCCTGTTGAAATGCTGATTGGCCCACCAGCTTTTTAAATCTTTGGCACGAAAAACCCACGGCTTGTTATAAGCGCCATCAGTGATAGCACTGCGCAATTGACTATCGCGTGCGGTGTCCGAAGCGTAATACCAATCGAAATCTTCGCCACCTGCAAAGCGCGATGACAAATAAGTTTGATCGTAAATCGATGCTGCGCCAGCAAGAGTATCGAGATGCGTTTGACCACCCCGCCAATCAGTCACCGGAAAATAATTGTCGATACCGATGAAGTCGATGGCAGGTGAAGCCCACAGCGGGTCAAGATTGAAATAGATATCACTTGAGCCATCTTGCGGATGATGCCCAAAATATTCGCTCCAATCTGCTGCGTATGAAATTTTCGCATTTGGCAGAATAGAATTCACATCGGCAGCCAATTGCACCAATGCTGCAACAAATGGATAGACCCCAGCGGATGAGCGAAGTGAAGTCAGTCCGCGCAGTTCACTGCCAATCAGGAATGCGTCGACGCCTCCCGCCATGGCGCAGAGCTTGGCATAGTGCAAAATGAACCGGCGGTATGACCATTCTGTTCCGAAAAAGCTAATCCCGCCCAATCCACCTAAAAATTGTGTGGCCGACGCAGTGCCCATAAAGCTCGCGATTTGCGTTGTGGCATTGGCTGACATGTCGTCGCCTGTGATGTGACCGCGCCACGGATAGCTATCCACAATATCCATCAGGATGAAAGGATTGAACATCACTTTCAATCCGCGCGCTTTCAAATCGGCTATGGCGTGAAGCACAGATAAATCAGACGGTGAGCCACCAAAGGCCACACCACCATTTACGGTGCTGATTGCGTGGGCCTGGTCACGCGAAATGCCGCTCACCACCCAAAGATCACCATTCACCAGTTTTGATGGATCATCTGTCCCGGGCATGATCTGGCATTGCCCGCAACGCAAATCATTGCCGAACCACGCCACCACTAAAGAAGTCATGCCAACATTGCTGCAACTGTCTTGCAGCTGGTTCAGCGACACGCTCCAATCACTCAACGTGGCAGAGGCGTGCGTGTTTTGGCTGTAAGTAACGCCTATCCCGCCAGAGCGTGTGACCAAGGCAGTATCGTAACCAAATTCTGTTGCAGCCGGAATGATGTTAACCGCCTGCACCATATCAGCGGCGGTGTTGCCAGCGCAAAAAATTTCGAAAGCAAGTTGCGGCAAACGGTTGCCAAAGCTGGCCAATGGCATGTTTTCAAAAACCACATAGGCCAAGCCACGATAGGCCGGCGCTTGGCCAGCACCTTGAATTGATGTTATCAAACTGTCTGGTTGTTGCTCTTCATCGCCCAAATAAATGCGCGGCGCATAAGTGGAAAGATCAATCTCTTTACCATCGGCCCAGGCACGGCCAAGGCCAAGAATTTCACCTTCGCAAAGCCCAACAGCGAAATTGGCATAATAACTATAGGTGGTGGTTGTGCCGCCACCGCCAAGACCACCCTTGCCACCAAACAACCCGCCGCTGCTGCTGGCAACTTCCAGCAAGTTCGTGGCCCAAATCACTTGGCCGGCAATGCGCATACGGCCATAAACCACAGGCACTGCAGCGCCTTCTTGCGAGGACATCACCTGCAAACTGTTTATACGCGGGCCTTCCTTATGTGCGCCAAATACCGCTTGATCGATCTCAGCACCAGCAAGGCCACCAATGGCGCGGCCGATAATCCCGCCGATTGGGCCACCAAGCAATGTGCCAAGTGCTGCACCGGCATATGATAGAACAACCGTTGCCATTAGATATCAGGCTCCGGAAAACGGAAGGCAAATGCCAAGCGCGAAAGCCACCACTTGCTGAGGGCCACTTCGCTCACCGCCACGCCTTCTTGGGCATGGATCATGGTGTTGCGCGATGAAGCGATGCCGCAATGTTTGGCGGGCAGATGCGGCTTCCAGCGAAATAGCAACACATCACCATCATCAAACAACAACGGATTGATCTCGATCAAATGGCGTCGGCCCGCTTTCGCCAAAGTTTCTTCCAGCCCAGCTTCGGCCCAATCTTTTGAATAGGCAGGAAGTGATTGCGGTTCCGCGCCAAAACGCTCGCGCCAAATGCCACGCACCAAACCAAGGCAATCGCAGGCCACGCCGCGCACGCTGGCTTGATGGGCATAAGGCGTGCCTATCCATCCCCGGGCGAGGACTGTGATGGGATCGATGATCATGGATTATCTCTTCAAACCGTTATTGTTAGGATCACTTGCGGCTGCCACTTGCGCCACAAAATCATTGCCTGGCATGTGCGGAAAGCCGCGGAAATTTACAGCGTTGGAAAATTTGGAAATACAAGTCGTAAGTTGCTTGTCACAACCGGCAATCAATGAAACACTTTCACCAGACACAATTTCAAATTTCGGCACAGCCCATAAATCAATTTCAGCGCCGCTGGCCGATGCACGGTGGCGTTTGATATCCAACACGCGGCCTTGATTGGCAGAGCTGGTAAAATTTAGGCGTCCGCGGGTGAACCAGTCATCAGCGAATGCGCTCAAGCCAGTGAGCATTAGAACAGCACCATTCACGCCGGCGATGGTTGCAAGTGCCGTAAATCCCCCAGCCGCCAAGCCGCAACGCGCATCACCAAATTGTGCATCACAACCATATTGATAAAGCCGCCCGCGCGATTGGTTCATCAGATGGGCCAACCCACGCACTTCGGCTTTAAATGCACCCTGGCCATAAGTCACTTCGCCAAGATTGCCCTTTCGCTCTAACAAGCGCTGAGATGTGTCCTGCCAATTCACTGTCCAGATTTCGATTGTTGCGTTGTCAAAATCACCCGATTGCAAACGCGCTGCAGAAAGTTGATCGGATGACAATGCACCTTGGGCTTCGAGATTATCAATGCTGAGGCCCAACGCGCTGTCAATTTCTGTGGCGGTAAAACCTGCTTGAGCTTCAAAGACAGTGCCGCCAAATGTCAGCGCCTTGTCATGGTCAGTGAAGCCCATGGCCTCACCAGTTGCCAGTGTCAGCCTCCAACAATAGCACAAAGTTGTCGTGCCAGTGTTGAGATGAGCTTGAAGATGTGGATCAATCGGCCTCATGCCAACACCTCAATCAGTGGAACATCAGGAATTTCACCTGCCTGAAACTGCGAGAGATTGATCTTAATTTTGTCGGTATCAAACCTAACTGGCACATCGAATTCAAAGCCTGCCGTTATTATTGCACCTGCGGATGGAATTTGATCGTCGTCGAAACTCAAAAGCCCAGTGCTCACATCCACCGTAAAGGCCGAAGTCGGCGTTCCATTCACCGCCACGATAACCATACCAGCTACGGGCGCAACAATCGCGCGCGCCCATGGACGTGCAGTGCCGTAAGTTTTAGTCAGCTGAAATGTTCTTGTAACACCATCGCCAGTTCCGATCACTTGATCAGCAGTGGTTATCATTTGCGTGGGCAAACACGATTTGAAATCCGTGTAATCTTTAAAGCGAAAGGCATAAAGCCTTCCACGGCGCTCTTCAAAAAAGCTGATCACAGTTTGCAAATCATCAATCGATTTCACGCCATAGCCAACGTTAAAACTGCGCCTGCTATCGGCCCAACGCGCATTGCGCTCTTCGTGGCCCGACGCGCTCATCACCACGTCTGTGCGTCTCTCCGGGCCGCCCGAAAGCCCGCGCGAAATCGAAAGTGGAAATCTCACATTGTCAAAACCCATGTTACATATTCCTTTGCGCGCGCGTCAAAGCACGGCTTACCAGCGCAGCAACTTGATTTTGACTCTGGCCAAAGCTTTGCACATCCGACGTTTGAATGTTGATGGTAACGTTGGAACTGCCACCGCCGCCTTTCACACCCAGCGAGCCATCGGGCCCGCGCGCCAAGGGCATCACCGCTTCGGGTCCGGCTTCGCCCATCAGGCCCAAGCCACCGTTCATGCCAAACAACGTGGGTGAATTCACCACGCCGCCATCAGCGAAAGGCAACACTTGGCCGCTTGAAAAGGCATTGCCCTTGGCATTGGCAAAAAGCCCACTGAACAGGCTTCCGATTGAATCGCCCAAGGGTTTCAGCGCCGCCGTGAGAGCGGTTTGAGAAAGGCTTAGCACCATGCTTTTCACAGTATCAGATAGGTTTTTGCCATGGACAACAGCGGAGGCAAAACTGCTCACCAATTTATTGCCGAAAGTGTCGGCCAAGGTGCCGAGATCTTCCATCTCAGATTTCAACGCTGAAACACTTTGCGAAAGATTATCTGCGCTTTGCTGATCAAGCTTCATCGGGAAATTGCTCCATCAAAGAGTTTAGGTTCTGGCGCAGCAGAGGCTGGGGAGGGGCAGGCCCGAATGCACCGGCCAATTCGCGCGGTGTGCTGCGCCAGAATTCTTTTGGGGAAAGATGCAACGTGCCAAGGCCAAAGCGCATCAGGCGTCCCCACGGAAATTTTGATTTCTCTGCCACTTCTCATCACGCGTCAAAAGTTGCTTTCAATAATTCAGCGACGATGCGCAAATAGCCGGCAGCACCTCCGGGCACAGAAAGCTTTGAGACTTCTTCATCAGAAATACTGGCCCCGGCGCCGCGAAGGCCTGCACCCATCACTATGATGGCGTCTGTGGCTTTGATGCGGCCATTCTCAAAACGTTCAGCAATGGCAATCATATCTTCGCCACCGTAGGCGTGTTCAATCTCCGCCAAGGCGCCAAGCGTCAACACAAGCGTGTAGGTCGTGCCACCAAGCTCTGCTTCAATTTCTCCGCGATGTCTGTTGACCATGTCGCCCTCACGCGAAGCTCAATTGACCAGCACTCGCCAGCGAGAGATCGAACGTCATCTCTGAATCGAACTTGCCAGCGTAATCGAGTGAGGTGATTTGAAATGGCCCCGTCACCGTGCCGAAATTGGGGATCACGATTTGCCAGTTCACTATGGTGTCGGTGAAGAAATAGCCTCGTATTGCAGCATCAGAAGCGGCATCTTTAAAAATGCCAGTGCCTTTGATTTGTGCGGATTTCAAACCGGTGCCGCTGAGTAATTCGCGCCAGGCGCCAGCGGAATCCTGTGCTGATGCATCCACCGAAGTGGCGTTGAAGGTCAAAGTGTTGGTGCGAAGGCCAGCCACTGACACATAGGTTCCGGTGCCGGTAGAATCAATTTTGAGCAGCAGATCGCGGCCGCGTTGAGCAGTCATGGGTTACTCCGTTATTTTGGTTCAGTGGCGGCGCGAAAGCTCATCGTGGCCGTGAAGAGTTGGTTTGATTTTTCTCGCGCCGAGGCGCTTGCTGAGCTCAATTTTGAACGCTCAGCAGACGCCAATTGCCGCAGTTTTGGCAATGCGGCAGAGATGAAGACACAGCGCAAATTTATCAGATTATTGGCAGCTAATATGAGTGCTGCTCCATCTAGCGCCAACTCAATCTCTTGGATGATGTTTTGCACCTGAATGCGGCTGCGGCTTTTGGATTTGATTTCCAGTGTTATGAAACTCTCATGCGCTTTTTGATCGGCCACACTCCAATCTCGCGTTTCAATCGTAGTGAAAACCACATTTGGAGCTGTGATGCCGTGGGGTATTTCATCAAAGATATAAGCCCCACCGAGGAGTGCAATCAGCGAAGACCGCGAAGCCAGCGTGGCCAGCATGGCCTGTTGCACGTCAAGGCCGGGCTGCATCATGCAAGCCTCGCATTTTTATAAGCAGCCAAGGCTTCAATCGCAGTGGCGGGCAATGTGCCACCAACAACATCGCCCCGGTTTTGATACCAATCCGCAACGGTTGCCATTAGGCCTTCTTTGATCTCAGATGGAACGGCAGTGGCATCTGCGCCAAAACCCGCGACGAAGGAAATCTTAAGACCATTGATGTTGCGCCCAGGCGGTGCAAACACGCGGCCCTGACGCAAAGCCAAACGCGCCGGACGCGTGGCCAAATCCAAATAGTAATCATATGGATTGATCGTTACGAAGCTATCATCATCGGCAAAAACAGTGAGGCTTAGAACGGATTGCACTGGCCACAGAGGAATGTGAAACACACCATCACGCGGCCAGGCATCGGCAAATTGCGCCCAGCTTTGCGACATGAGAGCAAGCGCGTATCGGCTTTCGATAACGCGGCGTGCGGCTGTGATGAGTGCGGTTATATAGTCATCATCATCAGTGATAGCGAGGCGCAGATGGGCTTTCACATCTGCCAGCGCCACAGGCTCAGCACTTGGCGGAGTTGTAAGAAGAAGGGCCATGGAGATTTTCCAATAGGCCCTCTCCCACTTGCGCAGGAGAGGGTGATGAGATTACGACACGTCGAACTTCAACATCTTGAGCGCGTCAAAGTCTTGCATGCCGCCGCCAACGCGCTTGGTGACATAGAACAACACATAAGGTTTGGCGGTGTAGGGATCACGCAACAAACGAACCCCGATGCGGTCCACAATTAAATAGCCGCGATTGAAATCACCAAAGGCAATTGAATATGCGCCGGAAGAAATATCGGGCATGTATTCATTTTCAGTCACCGGGAATGACAACAATGTGGCATCGGCATTGGCGGCCTGTGCCGGCTGCCACATATAATTGCCAAGGCTATCCTTGAATTTGCGGATGGCGTTCTGCGTATGGCGGCTCATCATAAAGCGGCCATTGGCGCGGTAACCAGCGCGCGCGGAATAAGCCAAATCCAACAGTTTGTCCGACGGGTTGGTGGCGGGCCAATCGCCAGCAACACCTGTTGCAATATAGCCGATGTTACCCCAACTCCAACTGCCCGCTGCGATCTTTGGATAAGTCATCAGACCTTTGGGTGAAGTGATGCCATCGCCATTGGTGAAGGCATTGGTCTCTTGTTCACCAAAAACGATTTGCACTTCTTTGGCCATCCAATCGTCAATGTTGACGATTGAATCATCCAACAAGGTTTGTGATGCCGCTGGCATAAAGCTTCATGGTTTGAAACTGAAGCTGTGCCAGTGTGGCAGTTGTAGTTTGCGAAACACTGGTGGTTTCGCCGATCCAACCCGCTTGATTGCCATTGGTGTTAAATGGCTTGTTGAACACGCTGGCAGAGACTTGGCGCACATCACAAATCTGGCGGAAGGGCGAAGCCTTCGACAAAATCCGGCCAATTTCCGCTTCAGTTTCTGGCGGCACGAGATAGCCACCGTCTTGGCCGGAACCAACCGACATAGCTTTGGCTTCCATGGCGTTCAAAGCATGTGCATCGCCCTTGCGCACATAGGAATCGAAGGCCTTTTTATGTTCGGTGTTTTCCAGCTTCGGCTCAGAGGCCAATTGTGGGCGGCGTGATTTCAGAATCAAATCGTCTAGTGATTTGTTAATGCGATCAACTTTTTCGGTGGTGACAATATCGGCACTTTGGCGCTTTTCAATTTGCGCCAGGCGATCATCATTGGCTTCCTTGAAGGTTTCAAAGGCGGTGAGTACATCGCCGTAGTCAGCAGCGGGTTGCGCCACTTTGGTTTCGAGTGCGTCCATGTATGAACTGCTCCTGTTTAAGTTTGCGTTGAACGGGCGAGAGAAGTTGTAAAAAGTGAGTCCGCCTTTGCCCGAGCATCAGACTTCACAGCGCTCACCCGCGCACCATCCAACATGGGGAAGGTGACGAACGAGATTTCCCAGAGATCAATTTTTGTCAAAAGGCGCGCCGCAGTGGCTTTGTCTTTGCGCGCACTCAACGTTTTAAAGCCAATCGAAAGCCCATCAATGCCGCCTGATTCAAGCAGCGCCAAAAGTTCTCGCCCGCGTTGAACAAACTTATTGAGGCGGCCCAAAACATAAAGCCCACGTTGCGTCTCGCGCACTTCAAGCCAAGTGCCCACCGGCTCTGCCGGATCATGCTGAAACAACATGCGGATGTCTTCGGCTGGTCTTCGCAACAGTGATTGATGAAATGCACCAGGCATAACAATATCACCACTGGCGTCGCGCTGATTGAACAGAGAGGCATAACCGGAAAAAACGCCAGAGCCGGGCTGTGCCGATAAAGGCACATCCAGCCCGCGCCGTTTGAGACGTGGGAGCATGAGTTAAATCTCTATGTTGTTGGTTTCGCCCATCACCCTCAGGAAATGGGGCAAGGTTCAGTTTTTATTTATATCCCACTGCCGCGCGCTTTTCGGCATCAGTTAGGAACGTCGCCGCGTTCACCCGTGCCCACAACGCGTCGCGGTCATGGCTCAGCGCTTCAACTTGATCGAGATCAAGATCAAGACGCAACCCTTCCTCTATCCGCGTACTGACGAATGTGGTTAGCGCATCTATCACTCGTCGCAAAATTGCGATGACACTTTGACGCCAAAACACACGGTTTGCCTCGGTGTAATTGGAAAATGTGTTATCGCCCGGAATGCCAAGTAACATCGGCGGCACACCAAAAGCCAAGGCAATTTCGCGCGCCGCACTGTTTTTGGAATTGATAAAGTCCATATCTTTAGGGCTTAAACCCATTTCCTTCCAATCCAAGCCACCTTCCAAAACCATCGGCCTTCCGGCATTGGCGGCACTTTGGAAATTCTGTTCAAGCTCGGTTTTCAGCCGCTCAAATTGTTGCGCCGACAGGGTTCCATCACCACCGGAGAAGACCAAAGCACCAGAAGGGCGCGCCGCGTTGTCCAGCATCGCCTTGTTCCAAGCCGAAGCGGAGTTGTGTGTGTCGAGACTTTTCGCAGCTGCCTCTAAAGGTGAAAGCCCGTAATAGTCATCGAGCGGATTAAACAGTTTGAGATGTAAAACATTCTCGGCACTTAAATCGGTAAATGCACCGTTCACGGAATATCTATAGCTTTCGACCCAACCACGAGGCCCCGGAATCAGCTGCATTCGGTCAGGCCGTAAAGGAACCAGTTCCTTAGGCACACCATCAACTTCGCCAACTTCCAAATAGGAATTGCCCGACACAAGAAGATAAGAAACCAGAGTTTCTATCAACTCGCGCTGGCCTATTGCCGGGTTGGGATTGCGCAACAAATCCAAAAACGGGTGCGTGGTCAACTCAGCCTGGCCCTTATAGAGTACCAGCGGAACCGAAGCTGCGGCCTCCGCAATCATCCGCACACAGCGATAGGCAATGGCATTGCCGGAAAAGCCAGCTCTGGAAAAATGCAAATAATTGCGTGGTGCCCAATAAGGTTGTCCAACATTATAAAGGCTTACCATCGGCAGATTGGGCAGCGCCTTTTGTTCGGAAGTGAACAGTGATTTCATTTTTTAAAACATCGCATTCCTCTCAAACCATACGCACACGTGGTTCTGCAGGGCCTTTGGTCAACAATAATTCGGTGATGGCCCAAACTAATGCGTCGAGCCGATCCGGGCTGTAAACGCCGCTTCGGATTTCGCTGCACATTTCATCTTCCAATTCTGGAAACGCTCCAACGTGAAACACGCGCCCCTGCTCATAAAGTGCTGCCACCGGCTCTGCCCTTGCGGCCTTGCCACGCGAAGCATGAACTGACCTAAAGCTGACGTCAGGGTTCACCTCACGTAAAACTTGTTCCACCATAGCACCCCCCTGATTGACTTCGGCAACAACACGGTCGGCTTTCCAATCTTGAAATAATTTCACGGCGCGTTTGGCCCAGCCCGCGGGTCTTAAACCCCGAACGGTTGCATCTTCTAAAACATAAGCGTTGCCAATTGCATCCACGCCTGCAACCACAAGCCCGCAAGCATTGCTTTTCTTGCCAAAGCCAGCGGGAGGATCGACCGCCACCACGATGCGTTTTAATTGCGGCGCTAGTTTTACCCGCGCCTTTTCAATCTGTTCACGCTTGAACAAAGCGTTCGGATCATCCTCAATCAACTCGCCCAGCAGTTCTTGGCGGCCCAATCTTGTGCCACCATAACGCGCTTCAATATCGCGCATAAAGGCCGGAGCCAAATTGGCCGCATTGGCAAAAGTTGTGGCGCGCGAAACCACCGTGGCCTCATCACTTAAAAATTTCTTCAATAAAGCTGTTGGCCTTGGCGTGGTGGTGATCACACATTGTGGTTGCTCTCCCAGCCGCAATGCAAAATGCAACATGGCCCAAGCTTCATCGGCGTGTTTCCATTTTCCTAATTCATCACACCAACAAGCTTCGAATTGAGGGCCGCGCAAAGTCTCCGGCTCATCGGCAGAAAACAGTTGTGCGGTGGAACCATTAGGCCACGTGATCAGCCTTTTGGATGGTTGATATTCTGGCCGCTCTTCATTTGCGTGCACTGACAGCAGGCCCGATGGGCCTTCGATCATCACATGGCGGGCTTCCAACAATGATGGCCCGATGATGGCCAGGCGTTTTGCCGCCGCGCCCCAGTGGCCCAATGCTTTGGCGCGCACCCATTCAGCGCCCGCGCGGGTTTTGCCAGCACCGCGCCCGCCCAACACCAGCCAATTGCGCCAGGTTAAAGGCTCCGGCGGCAGTTGATCTTCACGCGCCCATAACCGCCAATCCTGCAACAGGTCCTTCACCTCCGGCAGACTGAGTATTGCCGCCGGAGGGCACTGCCCTTGCAAGGCGCGCAAGGCGAAGCGCAAGTTCTTCACGCCAGGCGTCATCACGCCTTCTGCCTTCGCTGGCGAGAAGTCTTGTGTGCTTGCGTTGTTGTTCTTCAAGTTCCAAAACCTTCTCAAGTGTGCGTGCCAGAAGGTTGGCAGCGTTGATGCCACGTTCATTTTCGCCGCCTTGGGCCACGCTTTGTTCCAGTTTCGCAATACGGCTTTGCACCAATTCTTTAAGACGGGTGATCGCCTCTTTGGTTGAGGTGATTGGCTTTGGCGGCGATACTGGTAAAGGCTTAGATTCAACGGGTTTGCGGGTACGATGCGCGCTGCGCATTGCCCAGCCATGTAATTTTGCATGTTGTGTCAGCATGGGAAATGTCACGCCAATTGATCTTGCAATATCGACCACAGCTTCGCCCCGCGCCTCATAACGCGCGCGAATGGCGGGCCAATCGGGCTCTGCGCCTGTTGCTGATGTCTTCGGCTTTTTCATGAGGTAATTTGCTGTGAAACTCAGGGGCCCGTCGTTTGGCCCATTTCTGGAGTGTGACCAGTAATAGGCGGATCACCGTGCGCTGTCAATCTCTTTTTTCCTATTAGCGGAATATATTTTTTGAACACGCCTTAGGCCGTTATTTGCGGTATTATTGGGCATGTCACAATCTCTCCCTCAAGCTAAAGTCACTTCTGACGTGGAGGAAATTTGCCTGGCTTATGGCAATCGGCCTGATGCCTTGATTGAGATTTTATACGATATTCAAACCAAGCTTGGCCACGTGCCCGAAAGCACCCTGCCCGTTATTGCCGAGGCGCTTAATCTTTCGCGGGCAGAAGTTTACGGCGTGGTGACTTTTTATCACGACTTTCATCTCAATCCACAAGGCAAGCATGTGATTAAAATTTGCCGCGCTGAGGCTTGCCAGAGTGCTGGCGGTTTTGAAGTTATTGCAGCATTGGAAAAAGCGCTCAAGATCAAGCTGGGCGAAACCACAAAAGATGGCAAGATCACTTTGGAGGCGGTCTATTGCCTTGGCCTTTGCCCCATGGGCCCGGCGGCGCTGATTGATGGCAAGCCGAAGGCTGCAATCAAGCCCAACAAAGTCAATGCTCTAGTGAAAGAGCTGGCATGATGGTGAAAGTTTACATCCCACGCGATATGTTGGCCAAAGCATTGGGTGCCGATGAGGTGGCCGAGGCCATTGCCAAAGAAGCCAAAACCAAGAAGATCAGTGTACAGATCATTCGCAATTCTTCGCGCGGGCTGGCCTGGCTTGAGCCGTTCGTCGAAATTGAAACGCCCAAAGGCCGCATGGGTTATGGCGGTGTGCAGCTGGGTGATGTGAAGGCGCTCTTTGCTGCAGATTTTCTGAATGGCGGCAAACACAAGCTGTCGCAAGGTCTTGTGGAAGAAATCCCATTTCTCAAAAATCAAGAGCGCCTCACTTTTGCGCGCGCTGGAATAACTGATCCAGTTTCGCTTGATGATTACATCAGCCACGGCGGATTTGTTGGCCTCAAGAAAGCGCTCACACTTTCGGGCGCTGAGATCGTCAAGGAAGTTATGGACTCTGGTTTGAGAGGACGCGGCGGCGCTGGCTTTCCCACCGGCATCAAATGGAAAACGGTGCAAGAAGCCAAAGGCGATCAAAAGTATATCTGCTGCAATGCTGATGAAGGTGACTCAGGAACTTTCGCAGACCGCATGGTGATGGAGGGTGATCCCCTCATGTTAATCGAAGGCATGATCATCGCGGGTATCGCCAGCGGGGCGAGCAAAGGCTTCATCTATATACGCTCGGAATATCCTTATGCCATAGACACGATGAAAGAGGCGGTTGCTATTGCCACCAAAGCGGGTTGGCTCGGCGTAAATATTCAGCACACGGATAAATCTTTCACACTCGAAGTACGTCGCGGTGGCGGCGCTTATATTTGCGGTGAAGAAACTTCTATGCTGGAATCTCTCGAAGGCAAGCGCGGCATCGTGCGCGCTAAGCCGCCGATCCCAGCACTTGAGGGCCTGTTCGGCAAACCCACAATTATAAACAATGTTCTGTCTTTTGCTGCCGTACCTTTCATCATGGCCAAGGGTGCAAAGGCCTATCAAGATTACGGCATGGGGCGTTCGCGCGGCACGATGCCATTCCAACTGGGTGGCAATCTCAATCAAGGCGGAATTGTCGAAAAAGCATTCGGTATCACCTTGCGTGAACTTGTTGAAGGCTTTGGCGGCGGGCCATATATGGGCAAGCCTTTGCGCGCTGTGCAAGTGGGCGGGCCGCTGGGCGCTTATCTTTCGGCTGATGAACTCGACATCAAAATGGATTACGAGGCTATGGCCGCCAAAGGCGCAATGCTCGGCCATGGCGGCATTGTGGTGTTTGACGCATCAGTGGATATGGCCAAGCAAGCGCGCTTTGCAATGGAATTCTGCGCCATTGAATCTTGTGGCAAATGCACGCCCTGCCGCATTGGCTCGGTCAGAGGCGTTGAAGTGATCGACAAAATTGTCGCGGGAGTGGACCGCGCCGCCAACGCCACACTTTTGGAAGAATTGTGTGTGACAATGACGGATGGCTCGCTTTGCGCCATGGGTGGGTTGACACCCAATCCGGTGATGAGTGCGCTCACAAAATTCCCACAGGATTTCGGATTGCCGAAGAAAAAGAAATTGGCGGCGGAATAGGAACATCAAAATGCTCATAAAAGAAATTGATTTCGGCACCGCAAAATCCGAAGCCACAAAAATGGTCACGCTAGAAATTGATGGCCATGAAGTGACAGTGCCTCAGGGCACATCAATCATGCGCGCTGCGATGGAGCTTGGTACTAAGATTCCAAAACTCTGCGCCACAGACTCGGTCAAAGCATTCGGTTCATGTCGTTTGTGTCTTGTTGAAATTGAAGGCCGCAAGGGCACACCTGCATCTTGCACCACGCCTGTTGCCCCCGGTATAAAAGTTCAAACCGAAAATGCGCGGCTCAACAAATTGCGCAAAGGTGTGATGGAACTTTATATCTCAGACCATCCGCTCGATTGCCTCACTTGTGCGGCCAATGGCGATTGCGAATTGCAAGACATGGCGGGCGCTGTTGGTTTGCGCGATGTGCGTTATGGCTATGAAGGCGAGAACCACGTTTTTAAACAGCATGACGGCGAGGAAAACTTTCGCTTCAAAGCCAAAGATGAAACAAATCCCTATTTCACTTTTGATTCCGCCAAATGCATTGTGTGCTCGCGCTGCGTGCGTGCCTGCGAAGAAGTGCAAGGCACTTTCGCACTCACCATCGATGGGCGTGGTTTTGACAGCCATGTTTCTGCTGGCATGGACGAAGGCTTCATGGATTCGGAATGTGTGTCTTGCGGTGCTTGCGTGCAAGCCTGCCCTACCGCATCGCTGACTGAAAAAACCGTTATCGCCAAGGGCCAACCTGAACATTCCGTCCTCACCACTTGCGCATATTGCGGTGTGGGCTGCACGTTCAAAGCCGAAATGAAAGGCGAAGATGTTGTGCGCATGGTGCCCTATAAGGATGGCGGCGCCAATGAAGGCCACTCATGTGTTAAAGGCCGCTTCGCTTGGGGTTACGCTACGCATAAAGACCGCATGTTGAAGCCTATGCTGCGCGACAAGATCACTGATCCATGGAAAGAAGTCTCATGGGAAGAGGCAATTGGCTTTGCCGCTGATCGTTTTAAATCCATTCAACAAAAATATGGCCGCAATTCCATCGGCGGCATTACATCTTCGCGCTGTACCAATGAAGAAGTCTATGTGGTGCAGAAAATGATCCGCGCCGCGTTCAAGAATAATAACACCGATACTTGCGCCCGCGTCTGCCATTCGCCCACTGGCTATGGCTTGTCTAAAACCTTTGGCACATCTGCAGGCACGCAAGATTTCAAATCGGTGGCCAAGGCCGATGTGATTGTGATCATCGGCGCCAATCCAAGCGTTGCCCATCCGGTGTTTGCTTCACGCATGAAAAAGCGTTTGCGCGCTGGTGCAAAATTGATTGTGATTGATCCGCGCCAAACAGAGTCAGTGCGCTCACCACATGTTGCGGCGACACATCATTTGCAATTGCGCCCCGGCACCAATGTGGCGGTGATCAATGCTCTGGCTCACGTGATCCTCACTGAAGGTTTGCAAGATCAGAAATTCATTGATGAGCGCTGTGATCTCACGGAATTTAATCGCTGGATGGAGTTCATCCGTCAACCAATCCATTCACCTGAAGCGCTGGAAGCCGAAACGCAAGTGCCGGCAGATGAATTGCGCAAAGCTGCGCGGCTTTTTGCAGCAGCGGGAAATGGTGCCATCTATTATGGCCTAGGTGTCACCGAACACAGCCAAGGCTCTACCATGGTGATGGGCATGGCAAACTTGGCGATGCTGACCGGCAACATTGGCCGCGAAGGTGTTGGCGTTAATCCGCTGCGTGGCCAAAACAATGTGCAAGGGTCTTGCGATATGGGTTCATTCCCCCATGAGCTGACAGGCTATCGACACATATCAGACAATGCCGTGCGCCAAGTGTTTGAAGAAGTCTGGCACACTTCGCTGGATAGTGAGCCGGGTCTTCGCATTCCCAATATGTTTGCTGCTGCTGTTGAAGGCGAGTTCAAGGGCCTGTTCGTGCAAGGCGAAGACATTGCCCAGAGCGACCCCAACACCAAGCACGTGACTGCGGCATTAGAAAATTTAGAATGCCTTGTGGTGCAAGATTTGTTTCTGAATGAAACCGCCGCCTTCGCCCATGTGTTTTTGCCGGGCACATCTTTCCTTGAGAAAGATGGAACCTTCACCAATGCTGAGCGGCGCATCAACCGCGTGCGGCCGGTGAAGGCACCAATGCAAGGCAAGCAAGAATGGCAAGTGGTGAGCGAACTCGCCCAAGCCATGGGCTATGAGATGCATTATGATTCTGCCGCAGAAATTATGGATGAGATAGCTTTGGTCACACCCACTTTTGCAGGCGTTTCTTTTGCGAAACTGGACGCATTGGGTTCAATCCAATGGCCTTGCAATGATGCAGCACCCAACGGCACGCCAACAATGCATGTCGGCAAATTTGTGCGTGGGTCTGGCCGTTTTATGTTGACCGAATATGTGGCCACGCCTGAACGTGCAAACCGTGACTTCCCCTTGATCCTCACAACGGGGCGCATTCTGTCGCAATATAATGTGGGCGCGCAAACGCGGCGCACTGAAAATTCAATATGGCACCCAGAGGATTTGTTGGAAATCCATCCAAGCGATGCAGAACTTCGCGGCATCAAAGATGGTGCTATGGTTTCTCTCACCAGCCGCATTGGCGGTACAACTTTGCGCGCCGAGATCACCGAGCGGGTTCCACCCGGTGTGGTTTATACAACTTTTCATCATCCGGTGACGGGTGTCAATGTGATCACCACTGAGTATTCCGATTGGGCCACCAGTTGCCCAGAATATAAAGTAACTGCGGTTCAGGTAAATCCTTCCAATCGGCCAAGCGAATGGCAAAAGGAATGGGAAGAACGCGAGGAACATAACAAGCGCGTGGCGGCGGAGTGAAATCTTCGACGCAAGCCACTGGCCAACTCAACGGCGCGCCAATCACTTGGGCTCTTGCGGAGGAAGTTCCGGTTGCCATTCTGCTCAATTCGAAAAGCTATGCTGTGATGATGGCCACGCCTGCCGATCTGAAAAATTTTGTGCTGGGCTTTGTTTTGTCGGAAGGCTTGGTGGCGCATCACACACATGTGAACAATGTTTTAGTGCTGAAGCAACCAGAAGGCGTTTCGGTTGATGTGGCAGTTGACGAGGACAAATTGCTCCGTGAGCGGATGGTTTCACGTTCGCTCGAGGGCCGCGTTGGCTGTGGCTTATGCGGCATCACAGAATTGGAAGATGCCATCAGAATGCCCGCTTCAAAAGTAAGACCTGTGCAATTCAACGAAGGCGCTATTGCCAAAGCCTTTGCCGCCCTGCCCGCTCACCAGCCAATGTTTGCCATTAATCGCAGCGTTCATGCCGCAGCTTTTTGTAGCGCAAATGGAAACATCATTACCGCACAAGAAGATGTGGGCCGTCACAACGCGCTGGATAAATTGATCGGTGCAATGGCGCGGCCAATGCTTAAGCCGGAAGACGGTTTTGTATTGATGTCATCGCGCTGTTCATTTGAACTGGTGCAAAAATGCGCGCGCGTTGGTATTGGTGCGCTGGCCACAATATCAGCACCCACCACATTGGCGTTGAAACTCGCTAAACAGTCAGGCGTTCAGCTTGCGGCTTTGGCAAAAGACGGAGTGATGATTTTCGATGCAAAATGACGACATAATCCGCATGGCTAATCAGATCGGCGCGTTCTTTAAAGCCTATGGGCCGGAACAAGCGAAGAAAGATATCGCCACGCATATCAATAGCTATTGGGAACCGCCGATGCGAAAGGCGCTGTTGGCTTATGTTGATGGCGGCGGCAAAGGCATCGACGATGTGGTGCTATCCGCCTTGCCGCTTGTAAAAAAACCTACTTAGAATTTTTGCGTTTGCCCTCTTTGCGTTTTGCTTTGGGCAATTTCCACAAATGGTCAACCAACTCATCCACCATGATGCCCTTTTCGGAATAGGCAATTCCCACCACGCTGATCCCCGCCTGCTTCACAGTATCGGGTGAACCTGACACCAGCGGGTGCCACCAGGAAAGGCCAAGCCCTTCATCAAGGCGGCGGTAAGCGCAAGACTCCGGCAGCCAACCCAACTCGCTCACATTTTTGGGGGTCAGTGCAATGCAATCTGGCACGCGCGCATGTCGGTTGTTATAATCCGTACACTGACAGGTTTTCAGATCGAGCAATTTGCAAGCAGCCTTGGTGTAAAGAAAACGGCCAGTGTCTTCGTCTTCGAGTTTGTTGAGGCAACAACGGCCACAGCCATCACACAGACTTTCCCATTCGGTCTTAGACATTTCAGCAAGAGATTTGGTTTTCCAGAACGCTTCAGGCATGGCCTCTTATTGCACAACTTCCCCATGAAGCGCAAAATCTAGCCCTTCAATTTCGTGCTCATGCTGCACCCGCAGGCCAATGGTGGCGTCAATCACCTTCAAAATTATAAAGCTGGCCACGACGCACCACAGCGCCACGATGACTATGCCTTCAATTTGAACCAACAGTTGACGTGCATTGCCTTCGAGCAGGCCGGATTTACCGCTCCATAAACTGGCTGCAAAGAATCCATTGCCGATCAGGCCAACGATGCCGCCGATGCCATGAACGCCGAACACATCAAGCGCATCATCATATCCAAAGCGTTTCTTGACCACGGTGGCGAAATAAATGCACAAGGCACCCGCAAAGATGCCAACCACAATTGCGCCCATGGGCGAAACAAAGCCGCAAGATGGGGTAATGGCCACAAGGCCAGCCACAGCTCCAGAAATAATGCCCAGCGTGGTTGGCTTGCCATGCTTGCGCCATTCAATGAACATCCAAACCAGAGCGCCTGATGCGCCTGCAAGCTGTGTATTCACCAAGGCTAGAGCGGCTTGCCCATTGGCCGCCAAAGCAGAACCGCCGTTGAAGCCCAGCCAACCCACCCAGAGCAGGCCAGCACCAATCATCGATAAAGTCAAATTATGTGGCATCATCGGTTCATGCGGAAAACCAATGCGTTTGCCCACCATCAAACAGGCGACAAGCCCCGCCACGCCTGAATTGATTTCTACTACAGAGCCGCCAGCAAAATCGAGGAAGCCCATTTTGGCCAGAAAACCACCGCCCCAGACCCAATGGGCCACAGGCGCGTAAACGACAATTGTCCAAATCGCCATGAACCACAACAAAGCTGAAAATTTCACGCGGTCTGCGAATGCGCCACAAATCACCGCTGGCGTGATGATGGCAAAGCCCATCTCAAAGGCCATATAAACCGTTTCGGGGATTGAAGTTCCTGGGGCCAAGCCATCCTTGGTCATGGACTTCAAAAACACATTGCCAAGTCCGCCGATGTAAGGCGTTCCAACATCGAAAGCTAAAGTATGCCCCAAGGCTACCCAAAGAATGGTGATGAGGGCACAGGCCGCGAAACTCTGCATCAAGGTGGCCAGAACATTTTTCTTGCGCACCATGCCGCCATAAAACAGGGCTAGGCCAGGCACCGTCATCATAATTACCAAACAGGTTGCGGCCAAAACCCAAGCGGTATCACCCGTGTTAAGTGTTGCGGCCTCGGCATGGGCCGAAGTGGCCAATTCAAAAATGGCTGCAAAAACCATTGGCAACCGCAGCTTGAACATTCAAATCTCCCACAAGTGTATATTTTTTGGCTCTATTGCCTTGAATATGAGCAGATTGGAAGTGGAAAGTGCCTTGTTTTCAGACATAAATAAAATTGGTGTGATACTTCAATGTTTGTGCCTATTTTTGATGCAATCGTTCAATATCCTTTGCGGGCGGCCTTAAACTTGCTTCAAAGCCACACTAGGGCTAACCCATCTCGAAACGGAATTCCTTGTGGCCAAACTTCCCACCAGTAACTGGTTTTACCGCCTGATATGGACGGCTGATTCTGTTGTCAGTTCAGCCGTTTATGAAACTTGGGCAGCGTTTCGTGGTTGGGTTTCGGGCTATTCGTCTTGGCTGTATCGCTGGTTCCACATCGCCGGACTTAAGCGCATGCTGGTTGATGCCATGAGCGAGGGTGTAACCTTGTTGGTGGGTGTGGGCTTTGTGCTTCTGGCTTATGCGCTGCCAGATTTTGACAGTTCGGGCGACATTTGGAACCGTGGTCGCCAATATGCCATCACCTTCACCGATGCCGATGGCAAAGTTCTTGGCAAGCGCGGCATCAGCCAGAATGATTCAATCCCCATCAATGAGTTCCCGCCGGTTTTAATCAAGGCCGTTTTGGCCACCGAAGATGCGCGGTTTTACGACCATATGGGCGTAGACGTTGTTGGAACCTTGCGCGCCATTGTTCACAATTCGCGCGGCGGTTCCAGACAGGGCGGCTCATCCATCACGCAGCAAGTGGTGAAGAACCTTTTGCTCACGCCTGAAAAAACCTATCAGCGCAAAGTGCATGAGGCTTTTCTTGCGCTGTGGACAGAAGAGCGCCTGACTAAAAATGAAATTCTAAAGCTTTATCTGGATCGCTCTTATCTTGGCGGTGGCAACTATGGTGTTGAGGCTGCTTCGCAGTTCTATTTCGGAAAATCGGTGCGCGATATAAACTTGCCCGAAGCAGCGGTGCTGGCTGGCCTGTTCAAAGCCCCCACACAATATGCGCCCAGCGCCAATCCGGAAGCATCTCGTGCACGCACCGATGTTGTTTTATACCGCATGTTGGATGCGGGCTACATCACCCAAGGCGAATTGCTGCAAGCCAAGCGTAATCCAGCTCAAATTGTCCAGCATGATATTCTCGCCAGCCCGAACTGGTATTTGGATTGGGCCTATCAAAATGCGCTGGACGTTCTCGACCGACAAAACTTGAAGGGCGAATATGTGGTGGAAGTTAAAACCACCATGGACAAGCGCCTGCAAGATGCTTCGCAGGCCATTCTCGATGATGTGGTGGATAATATCGGCCCGAAAAGCAACTTTGAACAGGCCGCATCAATCACCATGGCACCAGACGGCGCAGTGAAGGCCATTGTGGGTGGCCGCAATTATGAAGACAGCCAGTTCAACCGCGCTACAACGGCGCGCCGCCAAGTGGGTTCATCCTTCAAGCCCTTCGTTTATCTCACAGCCCTTGAGCATGGTTATACGCCCGATACCATTGTGGAAGATGGCCCGGTTTGCGTGGGCGATTGGTGTGTGCATAATTTTGACTCGGAATCTTTCGGCCGTGTGCCGTTGTGGGTGGCTCTCACTCATTCCATCAACACAGTTGCAGTCAAGCTGATGTTGGATGTCGGCCGCAAAAATATTGAGGCCACAGCGCATCGCCTAGGCGTTACCGGGCCAATTGACCAATATCCAACCATGGCCATTGGCACCAGCGCTCTCACCCTGATGGATATGACCACCGGCTATGCCAGCATTGCCGCTGACGGCAAATTGGCAAGGCCTTACGCGGTGCAGGAAATCCGCCGCCCCAATGGTGATTTGCTTTACAGCCACGCCGCCAATGAAAAGGACGCGCCTCAAGTTGATCCTGCCAACAAGGTTGAACAGCTGATTCCCATGATGCACCAAGTGGTGATGCAAGGCACTGCAACACGCGCCAAGTTGGATTATGAACCTGTTGCTGGCAAAACCGGCACCAATTCCAATTTCCGCGATGCATGGTTTATTGGCTTTTCGGCCCATAATGTAACCGGCGTTTGGGTGGGCAATGATGATAATAGCTCAATGAATTCGAGCAAAGGAAGTGCCGTGACGGGTGGCCTTGTGCCAGCGCCCGCTTGGAAGCGCATCATGGATGTGGCCGAGTTTGGCTTGAAGCCTGCTGGCATTCCCGGTGTGCCAATGGATGCAAGCTGGAAGCCAGCTTTGACCACGCTGAATGACCCAGCGCTGGTTGGCATTGTTGCTGGTGCCACACAAGGCCCGGTGCTGGCGGCTGCCCCTTCCGGCCCGGTAATCCCTGATGCTGAGGCCACTGCAGCAATAGCTGATAATGCCGAACAGGCGGATCCTCAATCACGCGACGTTTTGAACGGGATGCTCGATCTGTTTCAAGATGGGGCCGCGCCAAACGCTTCTGCATCTGGCGTTGATGCCGCGAAGCTGCACAAAGCCCACACAGTTGCAGCGCCAAGACCACAGCGCTCACGCAGTTTCTTTGATTTGCTTTTCGGTAAAAACTAATAAATCCGCTGGGCAGTTTCATTCGGGCACGCGTTGCGGTATGGCTCACAGCACATTTGAATTTAAGGGGGCGTATTCCGCCACATGAGATTATCTTTCGGCGCAGCATTTTTGGTGGCGGGTATTGCGGCTGGCTATATTACTGGTCTTCAAGCATTACTGCGTTCCGGCACTGTCTCAGTGCCGAACAACAGCAAATGGCTGCAAGAATTGGTCAATCCCAAAGATCCTTATGCAATTTATGCAGTGGGCCATTTCGAGGCGCAAGGCGCATTGCCGCCGCCCCGCGAAAGCCAGTTATTTTCGCGCGATAGCGACGAAGATGGCAAATCATTGCGCAGCGAATGCACCTATCTGTTGAGTGGCACAGCGCCTGCCGCGCGGTGGTGGGCCGTGTCGGTTGCGCCAGCCGGAGCAATGGCCGATGCAGTTTCAACAAATGCTTCGGATGTTATCATCACCGGCGATGAACGCCTCAACATTACGCTTTCACACCGCACGGCTGCGGGAAACTGGTTGGCCATGCCAGATGCAGCCAATGTAAAAGTGACACTGGCACTGCATGAACCATATGATCAAAATATAAAAGGCTCTGCCAGTCTGCCCACTTTGACCAAGGTGAATTGCGAATGATGGGGCGTATGTTCTGGCTCGTCACGGCCTTGTTTGCGGGCATTGCCGCGCATTTGGCAACAATTCTTTACGCGCCCAGCTTAACGTTTGAACGCAAACTCAATGTCATCGTAGCGGGCCACAAGCCCAATAACTTTTTCCTGATGATGCCAGATACGCAAGCCGGATTTTTGCCAACATCCACCGCCGAAGACATTGTGGGCCTGTGCTTGGTTGATCTTTCAAAAGGCAAAGTGGTAATCGACGCACATGTGCCGCAAAGTTTTTGGAACTTTTCAATTTACGGCAGCTCTGGCCAGCAAATTTATGACATCAATGATGTGGAAGCAGGTGCAGACTCATTTAGCGTTGAACTGACCAAGGCCAAAAGCCTGATTGAACAGGTGCGCAGTAACGCTGATCCTGACGATGCCGGAAAAATTGCCAACAGCGGCTGGCATGCCGAAGTGCCGGGCGAGCAGGCATTAGCCGTATTGTGGTTTCCGGTGCGCGATCAAACCCAGCGCAAAACTTTAGAAGATGAAGTGAAGCAGACAAATTGTAACGCGAATTAGGCGCTACACTTATTCCAATTCAGCCGCTGTTGCTTGATTGTTGAGAGACGGAAGCCTGCGGCTTGAACGTGGTGTTGCCTGTGCGATCATGTCATCCGTCAGGCGCTCAACCCTCACGCCGTGGAAAATCACAATCTCAGCACTTGCACCCTCGGGCACTTGGCGCGGGGTGCGATTAGTATTTCTATCAGCCAGTAGAATCACGTTGGTCATGATTGCCTTACTCAGTCTTTGTGCAAAACTAAGACTGTTAAGGTTAACAATGCACTAATGCGGCAAGGCTCAAATTACTTTTAAATCCGCCACTCCGGTGCGGTCTTCAATCTCAACCAGCCAAAGATCAGCGTCAGACTTGAGTCGTCGATCAAATAGTTGTTGCACATCAGGCCAAGGTACAGGCGCGGCAAATGATTTGGCGAATTGGCGCTGGCCTTCATCATCATGTGACCGGCCTGGTGGAGGTTCCAACAAATCATAACTGCCATTGAGATGATTGATGGTGACATAAACAGCACCCGCTTCATCCGCGCCAGATTTCACCACCGCACCGAATTTGCCTTCGCCCTGGCAACGGCGCAGCAAAGCTTCAACCCAGAGCCTGGATTTGAGGTGATGGGTCATTGATCTATTCTCTTGCCAAGGCTGAGCACGTTTTGGCGCTCATAACCCATGGCCTCATAGATGGCAGCGACCTTTTCATTTTCGCCGCGCACCAAGAGATTAATTTTCCACACACCGTTCTGGCGCAACCAGTTTTCGGCCGCATCATGGAGTTTGCGGGCAAGACCCTTCCCCTGATGCGAAGGTGTTACGCCAAAATAATAGAGCGCGCCGCGGTGGCCATCATGGCCAACCATTACGGCGCCCAAAATATTACTCGCATTCTCAAGCACAAGAATTGTTGAGGATGGGCCATCTATTGCAAAGGCGATGTCTTTGGCTGGGTCATTCCACGACCGGGTTAAACCGCACTCATTCCATAAAGCAATAACGGCGCTTTCATCACCGGGCTTAAATTGCCGAATAATCACTTTTTGGTTCCAGCCCCGGTCAAGCCATTGGCTTCTGCCACGGCAATAGCAGAAATATTCATCACGCCGCGCGCTGTGACTGAGCCGGTGAGAATATGCGCAGGCTTTCTGGTGCCCAGCAAGATTGGGCCCACTGCCAGAGAGTCACCAAACACTTTGATCGCCTGATATGCGATGTTGGCGGACGACAAATCCGGCATCACCAAAAGATTGGCTTCACCTTTCAGCTGCGAATGTTGCAATTTCTTTTCACGCACTTCTTCAATCAGCGCCGTGTTGAGGCGCATCTCACCATCAATTTCCAATTTCGGTTGTTGCATGCGGATGAGGCTGAGAGCGGCTTGCATTTTGGTGGCTGGTGCAGATTCATGATCGCCAAAATCAGAATGTGAAACCAAAGCCACTTTGGCTGAAATGCCAAAACGCTTTAAATGTTCAACACAAAGCTTCACGGTTTCGGCAATGGCTTCTGGCGATGGTTGAAGTTGCACATGCGTGTCGGCCAAAAACACAATGCCACGCGAGGTTATCATCAAACTCATAGCGGAAAATTCTTTCACGCCAGGAGCCAGGCCGATAATATCTTGAATGACGCGCAGTTTGGAGCGGTAGCGCCCTTCAAGGCCGCAGATCATGGCATCAGCGTCGCCGCGGTGCAAAGCAAGAGCCGCAATCACCGTTGTATTGGTGCGCACCAAGGCGCGCGCGGCGTCCAGTGTCACGCCCTTGCGGCCCGCCACATCAACATAACTCTGTACATAATCACGGTATCGCGGATCATCTTCTGGATTGGTGATTTGAAAATCCTTGCCCGGTATAATTGATAGGCCATAGCGCTTCAGGCGTTGATCAATCACTGCCGGGCGGCCGATCAATATGGGCTTGGCCATTTGTTCTTCAATCAGGGCCTGCGCAGCACGCAACACGCGCTCATCTTCGCCATCGGCAAAGATCACGCGGACCGGAGCCTTGCGCGCGATGTGATAAATTTCGCGCATGATGAAGCCGGATTTGAACACAAAGCGTTGCAGCTTGTCAGCGTAAGCATCCATATCGGCAATGGGGCGGGTGGCCACGCCAGTATCCATCGCAGCTTTGGCCACAGCAGGTGCTATACGCAAGATGAGCCGTGGATCAAACGGTGATGGGATCAATTGATCTTTGCCAAACAGCCGCGCCTCTCCACCATAAGCCCTGGCCACAACATCTGATGGGGCTTCACGGGCCAAGCCAGCGATAGCTTCGATAGCCGCCCGTTTCATTTCTTCATTGATGGTGGTTGCGCCCACATCAAGTGCGCCACGGAAAATATATGGAAAGCACAAAACATTGTTCACTTGGTTGGGATAATCAGACCGGCCCGTGCAGATATAAGCATCAGGGCGAAGTTTGGCTGCCACTTCCGGCATGATCTCAGGATTGGGATTGGCCAAAGCCAGAATGAGCGGGTTTTTGGCCAGCTTCTTCACCATTTCTTCTTTCAACACGCCAGCGGCTGAAAGCCCCAAGAAAATATCAGCGCCGTCAATCACCTCAGCCAAAGTGCGGGCTTTAGTTTCTTGCGCGAATTTTTCTTTCCAAGGATCCATCAACACATTGCGGCCCTTGTAGACAACACCTTCCAAATCGGTGACCCAAATGTTTTTTGGATTAGCACCAATGGCCACAAGCTGATTGAGGCAAGCCAGTGCCGCTGCCCCTGCGCCCGAAGCCACAATTTTGACTTTGCCGATTTTCTTTTTTGCCAAGGTGAGCGCGTTGGTGACAGCAGCGGCAACAATAACCGCCGTTCCATGTTGGTCATCATGGAACACCGGAATTTTCATGCGCTCGCGCAAGCGGCGTTCAACTTCAAAACATTCTGGTGCTTTAATATCTTCCAGATTGATGCCGCCGAAGGTTGGCTCCAACGCCGCAATGGCATGAACCAATTCATCCACAGTTGTGGGAGAAACTTCAATGTCAAAGCAATCAATGTCCGCAAATTTTTTGAACAGAACGGCTTTGCCTTCCATCACCGGCTTGGCCGCCAAGGGGCCGATATTGCCCAGGCCTAAAACCGCCGTGCCGTTGGTAACCACGCCGACGAGATTGCCGCGCGCGGTGTATTTGGCGGCCAAGGAAGGATCAGCGTGAATAGCTTCGGACACAGCCGCAACACCTGGCGAATAAGCCAGCGCCAGATCGCGCTGGTTGGCCAGCGGTTTGGTGGCACGAATTTCAAGTTTTCCGGCCCTGCCCTGCTCATGATAAGCGAGGGAGCCTTTGCGGATATCATTGCTTTGTTCAGACATGGGGGCCTTCAAATCATGAGTGGAGTCGGAGATTAGCGCAATCCTGCCGCTGCATCTACCAGCCAATCCCATAGGTTTTGGGCAAAGGTGCGCAAGCCATAGATGTGGTAAACACCTTCTGGCAACGCATGGATGAGAACGGGCGTGTGGTGAATTGCGGTTTGGGCAAAGGCATTGACACCAAAAGCATTCGGTGAAAAATCAATCGCCGCCACGGCGCTAAGCAGTTCTGTTGCCTTTGGGCCGGTCACTTCAATGCGGGCGCGGCCTGAGGAAAGCGCTATCGCTGCGCAGTTTCGCGTTTCAATCACGGGACCGAGTACCAGAACTTGGTTGGGGCCGGTCCGGAAAAATGTATTTTTATTGACTTGAAGAGAATGGCCGAATTCCGGCATTTCGCCCAGTTCGCGGCGCAAACTGACGGCAGAGCCTGCATAAAGTGTTAGCGTGAAATCCGGCGCTTCACGAAGGGAAATCCCATCGGCATCAAAAGCCGCTCCCCCCAATGGTGATCTGGCGTCAAGCATGCAGCCTCGTTCCTCCACGATCAATGAAATGAGGTGACACCAAGCGCAGGCGCACAGTTTCATTTTTAAGTGGGAAGACGGCAACAATCTCACGGTTTTCAACGATCATATCGCCTTGAAAAAAGCCAAGCCCGATGATCATGTTCAAATCCGTGCTCCACGTGACTGAGGTTACATGGCCGCGACCATGGCCAGTGACCTTATCATCCGCTGCAAACAGAATGGCACCACCGCGCAATTTCTTGTCTGACTCCATCAGTTCCAAGCCCACAAGCCGTGGGCGCTGCGGTGATTGTAATTCCGCACGGTGGCGCAGAACTTCGCCCACGTATGATTTTTTGTTAGAGGCCATTTTGCCAAGGCCCACATCATCAAGGCTTACGCGCTTATCCATTTCAGGTGAAGCAATGTGGCCTTTTTCAATGCGCAATGCGGCCAGCGCTTCAAGGCCATATGGCTTGATGCCTTGAGGCTCTCCAGTTTTCAGCACACGCTCCCAAAGTGCCTGTGCGTATGCTGCTGGGCAGTGGAGTTCATAGCCAAGCTCACCTGAGAATGACATGCGCAACACCCGCACATGAACATCTTGCAGTTTGAATTGCTTCACGGCCATATGTGGAAGGCCTGCGTTTGACACATCTTCGTTGAGAAAAACCTGGGCCAGAACGTCTCGCGCTTTGGGGCCTGAGAGCGCCATGGCACCGAACTCATCCGTCACCGATGTGACATGAACGGATAAATCCCGCCACTGCGTTTGCAACAGAAATTCCATCCAACTCATCACATCGCCAGCGTTGGCCGTTGTGGTCGTCACATAAAACTGGGTGGGGCTGATGCGCGCCACTGTGCCATCATCAAACAGCAAGCCATCATCATTCAACATCGCGCCATAGCGCACGCGGCCCACGCTCAAGCTTTCAAGATTGTTGACGTAGAGCCTATTCAAAAATTCAGCGGCATCTTTGCCCTGCACATCAATCTTGCCAAGGCTTGATACATCGCTGAGGCCAACGGCGTGGCGTACCACTTCCATTTCCTTGCGGTAGGCTTCTTCGACAGTGGCTCCTGCCCAAGCATAAAACCAAGCGCGTTTCCACAGGCCCGCTTCAATGAAAGTGGCCCCATTTATCCGGTGCCAATCATGCAAAGGCGAAAGTCTCGTGGGGCGGAAATGCGCGCCAACCGATCGGCCCGCGATTTGGCCGATTAGAAACGGCGTGAAGGGTGGGCGGATAGTAGTGAGGGCTTGGCCCTCTATCATTGCCAAAGCATTGGCATTGGAGGTTTTGCCTTGGTCTGTGCCCATGCCAAGCGTGGTGTAACGCTTCAGATGTTCAGGGTTGGAATAGCCTTCATCTTGGGCTTGTTTCACATCCTTGGCGGTAACATCGCCTTGGAAATCGACAAAGGCCTCACGACTTTGGGTGGTGGGCTTTGACGGCGTGATGGCATAGATTTGGTCAGGCTTAAGGGCGGGCAATGTTGTTTGCGCAGGCATGCCTTTGATGCCAAGCAAAACCAATGCGGCCTGCGCCTTGGCCTCGCCTTCGCGTATCGCAGCGTTGATGCCGAAAGCGCCATTGCAAGCGCCCGCCGCAAAATGACTCGGCACTAAAGCGCCCGGAACGTGTGCTGCGATGGCCGCTTGCCACACAGGCTTGCTGCCGAGATGTGCACTGAGGTGGAGCGCGGGGCTCCAGCCACCGCTCATGCCCAGCGCATCGCAAGGCAAGGTGAGATTGGTTTTGCCGGTGATGGTAACGCTATCTAAAACCGTAGCGCCATGTGTGGCCTTGATTGTGCTGCCCGCAAGAACTGCAATGCCCGCAGCGGCGGCACGCGAAAGCATTTGACCTGAAATGTCGCTGCGTTCGTCTACCAAAAAAACTTCAACGCCTTTTGTGGCAAGATCAATGGCCACATCATAAGCACTGTCGTTATTGGTGGCAATGATGAGACGCGATGCGGGCACAATAGCAAAGCGGTTGGCATAGGTTTGCAAAGCTGAGGCCAGCATAACGCCCGGCCTGTCATTGCCATCAAACAACATGGGGCGTTCCGTGGCACCCGTCGCAAATATAATCGTGCGTGCACGGACCTTATGCGTATCATCGCCAACCGCGACAACCGCCAGATTGCCGTCATAAATGCCCTTAACGGTGGCGTTGGTGAGGAGGCGAATGTTAGAATTGCCTTGCAAAGCTTCAAGCGCTGCCTTGCGCCATTCAGCTTGCGCCTCATCAGCCGATGAAAGTGTTCCGCCGCCCAACACAAAATCCTGTTCAGCCAAGATGACATTGGCACCGGCATGGGCCGCAGTTAATGCAGCACTTAAGCCAGCGGGCCCGGAACCCACAACCAACACATCGCAGAAACTGTTGGCACTATCATGGCGCAGAGTGCTTTTTGCGGTGGAGGTTTTGCCCAAGCCAGCAGCGCGGCGGATGAATTTTTCATAAAACATCCAAGCCTTGCGTCCCGGGGCTTTGAATGTCTTGTAATAAAAGCCAGCACCAATAAAGCCAGCAAATACCTGATTGATTGCGCCGAAATCAAAATGTTTAGAAGGCCAAGCATGTTGGGTTTTGGCTCTCAAGCCATCAGCCAGTTCAATTTGTGTGGCGGGAAGATTGGGAATTTGCATACCCTTCTTGCCCAGCGTCAACAAAGCATTAGGCTCTTCAGCGCCCGCCGCCATCAGCCCACGCGCACGATGATATTTAAAACTGCGGCCAAGCACGATTTTATTGGCGGCAAGCAGTGCTGATGCGAAAGTATCGCCGCTAAAACCATTGAAGCGCGCGCCATCCACTCTAACTGAGAGTTTCACATTGCGGTCAATCATTCCGCCTTTAGGCAAGCGTTTGAAACTCATTGCTCCACCCCCAGAATTTCATTGGTGGAGGTGTCGCGTTTCAGTTTGAACCATTGGCGGCAGCCTAAAGTGTGTTGCCAAAATTCAACATGCGGGCCTTTGGGATTTTCAAAAATGAAAACATAATCGCCCCAGGTTTTTGCACCTTTGCTGCCATGGGCGGGCCGCGCCTTAGAGGCATCTCCGCCATAAGTGAATTCACCCAAATCTCTTTCGCCGCAATAGGGGCATGGGATCCTCATTGGCGATAATCCCTCAAGCCCGTGCCATGTTCATCCAGCGTGTCGCCACGCATCATGCGGTCAAGCTCAAAGCCTTTGTTGAGTTCATGGGCCTCGCCCATAGCTATCGTGTGCGCAAAAGTGAGACCGGAAGCAGGCGTTGCCTTGAAGCCTTGATAACACCAGCCGCCATTGAGATAGAGGCCATCAACTGGCGTTGTGCAAATGAAGGGCGAGCCATCCGGCGTCATATCCTGAATGCCCGCCCAGTGGCGCAACAGCCGGAGCCTTGCCATAAACGGAATGAGGGTGACCGCGCATTCCATAATCTCTTTGACTTTGGTGAACTGGCCGCGCTGTGTGTAATTATTGAAGCCATCAATATGGCCACCAAACACCATGCCGCCTTTGTCTGATTGCGAAAGATAAAATAGTTCAGCCCCCCAAGACACAACATGATGCACCATAGGTTTTACAGGCTCGGTCACGAAAGCTTGCAGCAGATGGCTCTCGACAGGGAGTTTCAAACCAGCCATGCGCGCCACCTGCGATGAATGACCCGCCACCGCAATGCCGATTTTATCGGAAAGAATTTTGCCGCGGGACGTTTGAACGCCGGTCACTCTATTGCCGGATTTCAAAATTCCGGTGACTTCACAATTCTCGATGAAGTCCACGCCAAGTGCTGAAGCCGCACGCGCATAGCCCCACGCAACCGCATCATGGCGCACGGTGCCAGCGCGTGGTTGAAGAAGACCGCCCCAAATGGGAAAGCGTGCCTCTTTAGAAAAATCCAAGTAAGGCAGTTCTTTCTCAACTTCTTTGCGGTCAAACAATTCAGCATCAATGCCGTTCAACCGCATAGTGTTGCCGCGTCTCGCCAGCCCGTCCATCTGGCCGGGTGAAACGCCAAGCACCATTTGGCCACGGTGCGACACCATGAGATTAAAGCCAAGTTCTTGAGAAAGGCCTTCCCACATCTGCATTGATTTTTCAAAAAAGGCAGTGTTAGCGCCCAGCATATAATTCGAGCGAATGATGGTGGTATTGCGGCCCACATTGCCCGAACCGATGTATGATTTTTCTAACACTGCGATGTTTTTTACGCCGTGGTTTTTGGCCAGATAATAAGCCGTGGCCAGCCCATGCCCGCCGCCACCGATAATGATAATGTCATAATTGGGCTTGGGCTCAGCCTTGCGCCAGGCCTCAGGCCAAGGTGTTCCAGGCCGCAAGGCATGTTTCAAAATCAAAAAAACTGAATACCCCTTGGCCATAGGCAAGGTTATGTAATATCAGTGAGCGGCTGGCAAGTCTGACGGCTTAATAGCTGAAACTGTGCGGCCCATTTCCGCCCATTCGGTGATGAAAAAGGCGCTCAGCGCATAGACTGCAAAGATCCCGGTTACTTGCGTCAGCGTGCCATCATAAAAGAGGCTGGCGAAAATGCCCAGAACAATGCCGATGCCTTGTGAAATGAAGCCAGAAACCGCCGCTGCCATTCCGGCAATATGGCCCATGGGTTCCATCGCCATGGCATTAAAATTGCCGAAGGTGAAGCCTGCTGAAAAGAACCACAAGCCAAACAATGGCAGCAAAAACACCAAGGGTGGCTGACCCGACGTCAACATGCATAGGGCAAGAATTGCAAACCAGACGCTGACATAACCGATCATGGCCATGCGCGAGAGTTTTCTCATGCCGAGTTTTTGCACAAGGTTGCCATTCACAATCATCGCAGCGGCGATGAAAAAGGCACAGCTGCCAAATATAATTGGAAACCACCCGCCCATGTCATATTGATCGACATAAATGCGGCGGCAAATGGAAAGGTAAGCTGTGAAGATTCCGAACAAGACACCGATTGCTAAAGTGTAAGCCAATGAAATCCGGTTGTTGACCACCTCGCCAGCGGCACTCCACAAGGCGGTGGCGGAAAACGGCCGGCGCTGGTCAAGTGGCAAAGTTTCTTCCTGACCAAGGCCCAGCCAGAGGCCAGCGATCAACGCCATCACAGTAAGGCCATAGAAGATATAATGCCAATTGGCCAAGAGCATGACGGCTTGGCCAATGGAAGGCGCAATAATGGGCACGAGCATGAAAACCGACATCACGAAAGACATGATCTTGGCCATGGCCGAACCTTTGGCGCCATCACGCACCATTGCCAAAGCGACAATGCGCGGGCTGGCCACGCCAAAGCCCTGAATGACACGGCCCAAAAGCAAAATAGGGAATGACCAAGCCGTTGCACACAGAAGCGAGCCCACCACATAAATCACCAAGCCAATAAAAATTGTTGGCTTGCGGCCCAAGCTATCTGACATCGGACCAAACACTGGAATACCCACCATATTGCCGGCAAAGAACAACAAGACAATGAGGGCCTCATCACCCTTGATGGTGGCATTCAGTTGCGTTGCCATCAGGCCAATGGCGGGCAACATCGTATCAATCGACATGGCCATCAACGCCGTCAACATCGCCACAAGGGCGATGAATTCAAATCCCGGTCCTTGATCTTCGGACTCAATTGAGGGCTTGGCAGCGGGCATATGAGGCGATACTTTCGGTAAAAGAGGACGCTCTATAGCCGATGATCAAGATCAATGCCATCACACGTTCCGTCAACCTAGACCCGCGCGAGGCGCAGTTCTACGCTGATCCCTACCCCATTTACCGCAGGCTTCAGGTTGAATGCCCCGTGTTCAAATGGGAGCAATATGGGCATTGGTGTTTTAGCCGCTATGAGGATGTGAATGCGCTGCTGCGCGACAGGCGCTTTGGTCGCCAGATTTTGCATGTGGCATCGCGCGAAGAATTGGGCTGGCCTGACATTGCCGAACATTTGCGCGTGTTCACCAATCATGAGCAACACTCATTGCTGGAATTAGAACCACCCGTTCACACGCGCCTTCGCGGGTTAATTTCACGAGCTTTTCTGTCCCGCCAGATTGAACGATTACGACCTTTTTTATTGAATCTTGCCAATGGCTTGGTTGATCAATTTGAAGCACAAGATGAAGTGGAATTATTGACCGCTTATGCAACACCCATCCCAGTGCAAGTGATCTGCCATTTGCTTGGCGCACCGGCTGATATGGCCGATCAATTTCTGGCGTGGAGCCACGATCACGTTGGCATGTATATGGCCAAGCGCGACCGCAGCGCAGAGGACAAAGCGGTGAAAGCTGTTTCAGAATTTTCGGCTTACATGCGTGGTCTGATTGCAGAGCGGCGGCGTGATCTGAAAGACGATTTATTGTCAGAACTCATCCGTGCGGAGGCCGAGGGCCAGAAACTTTCTGAGGATGAACTGGTCACCACCGCCATATTGATCTTGAACGCTGGCCATGAAGCCACAGTGCATGCCCTTGGCAATGGCATCAAAGCGATGTTGGAGCGTGGGCTTGCTGGGCCGATTACGCCAGAACTTGTTGATGAGATTTTGCGCTTTGATCCGCCGCTCCACATGTTCACCCGCTATGCGCTGGAAGATATTGAGTTTGGTGGATTGAAGCTGAAGAAGGGCGACACGGTAGGCTTGATGCTGGGTGCGGCCAATCATGATGCGGCGAAGTTTGCCTCACCTGAAATTTTTGACCCCACGCGCGCACCCAATCCACATTTAAGTTTTGGTGCAGGTATTCATTTCTGTATCGGTGCACCACTGGCGCGACTTGAAATGTTGGTGGCATTAGAGGTTTTGTTTCGACGCTTGCCCCATCTGCGTCTGACCGAAACGCCACGTTATAAGGATGTCTATCATTTCCATGGATTGGAGAAGTTGATGGTCGCTTCAAGCTAACCAGCCAGCAACTTCTTCAATTTGGCCAATTGCTCAGTCTTGTCTTCATCATAGCCCAGAGTGCTTTTCAACTTACCATCCGCGCCGAAGAGGAAAAGCGTTGCGGTGTGATCCATCGTATAGCCGCCATCACTGGTGGCGACTTTCTTATAATAGATATGAAAATCATGGGCCACTTTTTGCAATTCATTATCAGTGGGAATCAGGCCCACGATGCGCGGATCGAAGTTTGAAATATAATCGCGCATCACATCTTGGGTGTCACGATCAGGATCAACAGTTATAAAGAACAGATGGAAGTTTTTGGCAGGCTCGCCCAGCTCCTTCATCGCCACCGACATATCATTTAGCGTAGTCGGGCAAACTTCTGGGCAATGGGTGAAACCAAAGAACAACCCATAAGGTGCACCTTTCAACGACGCCGAATCCACCTCGCCGCCTGTGGTTGCGGAGAGTTTGAAGGGTGCACCAAAGTCAGAGCTAATAAGGTTTTTGGCACCGCCCGCAAAATACGCATAGGCGAAAATAGCCGCGCACAGCGCCACCACCGTCCACAATGTCATCCGCAAAGATTTTGTATTTGCCATGTTGTGCCTCAATTCATCTTCATGCCGTTCATCTTCATGCCGCCCATCTCGGGTTTACCAGCCTCAACTTCAAAGTTTATGTCAACCGCACCTGCTTTGGCGAAGGTGAATGTGCCTTTCACTTCTTGCCCAGCCTTGAAACTGGTCGTTGCATTGATCAACATGATATGGAACGATTTTGGTTTGAGTTCCACGGTCTTGCCCGCTGGAATAGCTAAGCCGTCTTTCAGCTCGTCCATTTTCATTACATCGCCTTGCATTTTCATGTCATGGATCTGAGCTATGGCAACGCCTTCGACGGTGACTTTGAGTAAGGTATCATCTTCTTTATCAGTGTTTTCAATGGTTGCGTAAGCAGCAGCAACTGCACCAGGAATTGGTTGCTTGATCCATGGATGATGGATGGTGATGTTGCCAACCTTCACATCTTGGGCGTTGGCTGTGCTCATTAGCATCGCAAAGCCGAGGCCTATTGCTGCAATAGTCTTTGTGGTGATGCTCATGGTGTTTCCTTTTAGTTGGGTGAGAGTATTCCTAAAATACTGACCAGAATTATGACCAGCAAAGACAGAGCCAAGTCGGTGCGAATAATTTGCACTAATCTAACCGTGCCATTCACAGAGAGAGAAAGGCGCGGCACAACATAATATCGATTGAAAAGTGCAAAGCCCGTCATCGCGCCAACGATCAAGAGTTTTAATGCAAGAATGAAAAGGTAAACAGGATTCAAGCTTATCGGCTGCGACAACAGCAAGGCATAGGATATTATGATACCGCTGAGCACGACTGCCAGAACCGCAAAGTGCCCGATGAATGAGTAACGCATCACGGCCATGCGCCATTCGCTTTGTGAAACAGTTGGCTGTGCTGTGATGGCAAGCAGGCCACCAATCCAAAAGCCGCCAGCAAGAAGATGCAGCGCTTGCAGCAGTGGCAAGGCCCAGGCCCAAGTGCCGGTCAGCATAACGGCATGGCCTGTGTCGCCAAGTGCGACAAGGCTAAGGCCTGAGACAATCGCCAAGGCGCGGAACTTTTCTAACATCGGGCTAAAAGCGAGGAACAATATCAGCAGGCCGGTGAGCGTCTGGGCAAGCCACGCTTTGCCAAAGGCGGTTTGTGTTATCACAGCCCATAACACAGTGGGATTGTAAGCATCGGTCAGGCCATCACCCGCCGTGGCTCCCTCAGCACAGAGCCAAAGAATTCCACTGGCGATAAAGATTGAGGCCAACCCCTTCGGCAAATCATCCTGAGATGACCCGCGCAAAAGAAAGCCGTTAAAAAAACAATAACCGAAAAGGGCAAGGGCAGCCCCATAACGAAGCGCCCTTGCCACAGACATCAACGCGAAGGTGATGTTGTCAGACATCGATTTAGTTCATTGCATCGATGGTGTAAGACCCGTTCGTCTTATGACCATCTTGCGAGAAAGCCTTCCAGTTCACTATGTATTTTCCGACAGGCAGTGGCGCCTTCAGCGTCACGATCAAAACCTTCTCGTCCTTGGGGGCCAAGGCTTCAGAGGTGATTTCAACTTTGGCTTTGTCAGGGCCAACCACCTCTACCGAGGTGAACTTGAGGTTCAGCTCTTCTGAGAAGTTAAGCGTAAGCATGCTTGGTGCGGGCGTGGCCTTGGCATTTTCGGCCGGCACAGCCGACAGCAAATGCGCATGGGCATGAGCATGAGCAGAAAATGCCAATGCGATTGAACTCAGCGACAAAGTTGTGGCGAAAATAATTCCGTTAAAACGTTTCATGATAGTCCTCAAAAATGAATGCGATTTTGCGCCAAGCAATTATCCGGGCGCGTTTTCAGCTCAGATGTTGAGGAATGCCGGGGGCCCACGCGCCAAAGCATGCGCGACATAAGCTTCAGCAATAGAAAGCGAAGTTGCTTGCGCTAAGAAAGCCGCCTCTTGGCGGCGTTGCGGAATGACAATTTCACCCACATCGCGCGCCGGCAAAGCCGCTTGGCCAGCACTGGCCAACACACAGCACGGGCAATCTTGCGAATGGTTTTTGTGATCGCCAGGAAGATTGTTATTTTGTGCACTGCAAATTTCAGAAAATGAATTTACGTGCGCTGCAGCAGCAGAAGACGTGAGCGCCAAAATCGTCGGCAGCAGTAGTGCCACAACAATCCATCCGGTGAGAACCGGACGCAAGCTATGCCAAAATTCATGCAGCTTTGACTTCATGGGCGCGAAATTTAGAGGGGCAACAGCTGAGAGTCCACTTCCACGCTGTCGCAGTGGTTGGGTGGGTGAGTTTAAATTTCCCCTTTCGGTAGGAAAGGCGAAGATGGAAGAAGTTATGGTGACTTCGGAATTTGATCCAAAGCGGAACTTGTCGATATATCACAACACCCCATTTTTGAGGTGGGAGGGGATAGCGATAGTTCACTAGACCGCCAATTGAGGGAGACTTGCAACTTCATCAACGAGTGCCGATTCAGATGATTCTTGCACAAGTTTTGGAAGCATTGACAGAATGCTGGCTGGGCTTTGCATGTGTGTATGATCGGCCCCCACAGTCCACGCAACGCTTATGACCTTGGCATCCCGTGCCAGCGCTGTTATGCGCCGCAATAGGTATTTGTGCTTGGCCTCACTTGGAGAGGTTAGATAGCACAGGCACATAAATTTGACCTTGGACACATCTGTTGCAGCAAGTTTACCTGGCGCAATTGCATCCTGTGCCAACATCTGATGCGGCACATTCTTGAACTTTAGCAGTCCAGAGAATGCCAATGTGGCTGCAAAGTTGAGGGCCCCGGGAGCAGAGACCAGTAGCACCGATGGAGATGGGTCTTCAGCATTTTCATAATCGGCCAATATCTCATCGAGCATTTCTGAGAATGTAAATGCAATGGCCGTTTGGCGTTCGCTCGAAAGTACTCCCCTCAACTGATCGTTCTGGGCAAGCATCAAGCCAGGTATTGCAACTGCGCTAAGATACTCTTCAATTCGTTTCTCCTTAACATAGTCGTCTGCAAGCTCTGCCGCTTCAATGGGATCAGAAGCCAGCATTCGTTGATAGAACGCATGGTCGGGCGTCAACACAGCCTCACTGCCGAGCAGGACTTCGAAGAAGTCCAAAGATTCGATATTGCGACCGATCACCAAGAGGCCAATTGTCATGGGAGTAGCCAGAATCAATCCAATTGGCCCCCAAAGTGCCGCCCAGAAGGCCGCTGAAGCAACAATGGCCACCGGTGACAGTCCGGTCATCTTTCCGAAGAAAAGCGGTTCCAGAACTTGGCCAACAATAATTTCCACAGCAACTACGGTTCCGGCGGTTATGAACGCCAAACTCCAACCGTCTCCAATTGCGCTGGCAATAATGATTGGGAATACACCAGACATAAGCGTGCCTACATAAGGCACGAAGCGCAATATCGCCGTCAACACACCCCATAGAATGGCCCCCGGTATGCCAATCATCGCAAGTGCTGCCGCGATGACGGCACCTGTTGAGGCATTTACAAGAATCTGCGCGGTGAACAATTTACTGAGACGGAGACCAGCCTCGTCAAGCGCCAATGTGGTACGATTAAGATCACCCGTTCCTACCAACCGGATTAGGCGGTTCCTCAAATCCTCTTTGTTGAATAGTATGAGCACAACCATCAAGACTACGATGCCAAGCTCTGTCATGGGATGTATCAGCACCGCAACGACGGAAATCACTGGATCGAGTGGACCAAAGCTCGTTTGCTGTACCTCCACGGGAATGGGCTTCACTGTCAGGATACTTGCACTGGACGATTGCTCTGGTTTTTGAAGCTCGGTTTGCAGGTCCTTTAGGACATTGGCCGCATTCTCGATGGTATTTCCGCCCGACGTAGCGAACTTCAAGCTCCTTGCCTTGTCACGCAGGTTGCTCTCGTAATGTGGAAGGTCTCCGGCAAGATTTGTCAGGGTGGTCGCTACAACTGCTGCGACGCCGAACAGTAGGGTAAAGGCAACGAGCACGACGCCAATGATCGCAGGAGTTTTTGGAACCCTCATCTTCTGTAACATTCTCACCAGGGGTGAGAGGAGAAATGAAAGCAATATAGCCAACACAATGGGGATCAGTATCGGCTGTCCAAAGTATAGAATTGCGCAGATCGACAAAAAAATGAACAGGCCATTCACAATGTTTTGGTTCAATGGCCGAGTGAGTACATTCTCGCCAAATATATGAGCAGGCAGCGGACGCATGAATTTTCCTGTCGCCATTTGAAAGCGTTCATTGAATATCTGTCAGCGCGACAAACACCAATATAAACGAACCAGACGAGAATTCGTTCCATGCCATCAATATTAGTATCATTGACCCCACTACCATCGTCTGCCAGCTATGAATTCCTGCCAGTTCAGTTCAAGTCTTGGGCACACCTTAACACGTATGACGTTGCCCCTTTCGCTTAAATCCAGACGGGAGTCAGCTGTTGGCCCATTGCGTCTATTTTGTTATTGGGATTTGTTGTCCGCAATTCAAAGTATTGCAGACGCTGGTAGGCGGCGGTGATACTTCATCCTTAAATTCAGACTGACCCACTACCTGTAGTGCTTTCCGCTTTCATTTTTCATGCAAACGGGTTTAGTGTTGCCTTCATGAGTGATGAACCAACCAATCGCCGCGCCAGAGGTGGCGCTGAAGCCCGCCGCGCGGCGCGCACCTCAACCGCCATTCATCAGGCGGGATTCATCCGCCGCAATATCAAGCTTTATGAGCCTTTGAGCGATGAACAATGTGAACTGATTGAGCACAACGCCGAAGTCATTCTGCAAGAAATCGGAATTGATTTTTATGAGGATGAAGAAGCCGTTCAGATGTGGGTGACCGCAGGGGCCACTGCCACACAATCGGAAACTGAGCCACGGCGTTTTCGCATTCGCTTTCCCAAAGGATTAGTTCGATCACTGATTAAAACTGCCCCGCGCGAATATGTGCAACATGCGCGCAACCCGGCCAATAGCGTTACCATCGGCGGCAACAACACGGTGTTTGCGCCGGTTTATGGCCCACCCTTCATTCGCAATCTGGATGAAGGCCGGCGCTATGCCACGATTGAAGATTTCCGCAACATTGCCAAGCTGGTTTATATGTTGCCGTCTCTGCATCATGCAGGCGGAACTTTGTGTGAGCCGGTTGATGTGCCCGTGCCTAAGCGGCATTTGGATATGATTTATACTCACATCAAATATAGCGATAAACCTTTCATGTCATCGGTGACTTCAGGTTCTCGTGCTGCTGATTCAGTTTCTATGTGCGAGATTTTATTCGGCAAAGAATTTGTTGACCAAAATTGCGTGATGACGTCGCTGATCAATGCCAATTCGCCGATGGTGTGGGACGGCGTGATGCTGGGTGCGCTCAAAGTTTTGGCGCGGGCCAATCAGGCAACGGTGATCTCACCATTCATTGTGGCTGGGGCCATGTCTCCGGTTGCCACAGTGGGTACATTGACACAGATATTGGCGGAAGCCTCAGTAGGCATTGCCTTCACGCAATTGTGCAGGAAGGGTGCTCCCGTGGTGTTCGGCACCTTTGCGGCTTCGATGTCGATGCAATCGGGCGCACCAACTTTTGGCACACCTGAGCCAGCCTTTGTTACCTTTGGTGCGGCGCAATTGGCGCGTCGCATGGGTGTTCCCTTCCGTTCGGGTGGCGCATTGTGTGGATCAAAAATTCCTGATGCGCAGGCCGCTTATGAAAGCGCCAACACTTTATGGCCCACGCTATTGTCTGGCGTGAACTTCTGCCTGCATGCAGCGGGCTGGTTGGAGGGTGGGCTGGCCACGGGTTACGAAAAACTCATCATGGACCACGATCAACTCACCATGTTTCAGAAATATGCCCAAGGCGTGGATTTTTCCGAGAATGGCCAGGCGATGGATGCAATCCGCGAGGTGGGCCCTGGCTCACATTATTTAGGCAGTGCGCATACGCGGGCGAATTTTGAAACAGCCTTTTGGCGGTCTTCCCTGGCGGATAATAATTCATTTGAGCAATGGCGCGATGATGGCGAGAAAGATATCGTTCAGCGCGCCAATGCCAAGTGGAAGCAGATGCTGCGTGATTATGTGGCCCCTGCCCTTGATCCTGCAATTGACGAAGCCCTGCTGGCGTTCATGGCCAAGCGGAAGGCAGAATTGCCCGAGACAATGAACTAAACCATGGCAATACAAGTAATCGGAACCGGGTTCGGGCGATGGTTGGGCACCGCTTTGTCTCATCTCGGCGTGCCGGTGCCAGATCGGCCTTATCCAAGCCGCAATGGTGCGGTGGAATTTAGGCTGATTAAGAACGGCAACTGATTTCGCTTGCAATAGTCGATTTATTGTAGTAACAATAAAACCTAATGGAACTAAGTTGGGATGAAACCAAACGCCAGAAAATTTTGATCGAGCGTGGCTTGGACATGGCCAAAGCCCATCAGATTTTTGAGGGCGTTCATCTCGATGAAGTTGATGAACGGTTTGCTTATGGCGAAATCCGTATCGTTACCTTTGGCTTTCTGGAAGCGAGGCTCTGTGCATTGGTTTGGACACAACGCGGCAACTCTCGCCGCCTAATTTCATTGAGAAAAGCAAATGATCGAGAACAAGAAAAATTTAAAATCAGAATGGGTTGACCCCGACGATGCGCCTGATTTGAGTGAAGGCGACTGGTTTGAACGCGCTGATTTGTATCACGGCAACACCTTAATCAGCCGTGGCCGTCCTCGTTTGGAGTTCCCCAAAGTTTCAACCACAATCCGCCTAGACGCTGACATTTTAGAAAAATTCCGCGCCCAAGGGCCTAAGTGGCAATCGCGCATCAATGATGCTTTGCGTGAGTGGTTGAAGAAAACCGGCTGATCAAGCGGGCTCAATCTCCCCGGCTAATTCCTGCTGGATTTCCGCGGCTGGCTTTTGATCAGTCAGCGCATAAAGCACGATGCCGGCAATCACCATGGCTGAGCCTGCCGCATCAATCAGCGTGAATTTCTCACCCAAAATCCACACTGCCAGTGAAATGGTGATGATCGGAGAAATGGCAGCAATCATCGATGAGGATTGTGCAGAAACACGTGACAGGCTGGCATTGACCAGAAAACTGGGGAGCACAGTGGCCACGATACCGCAACCCAGCGCCATCCAATAGAAATGTGTAGGTGCAGAAAAATCCAACGTGCGATTGGCAATCACATAATGCAGCACGCAAGCCACGGCCGAACTTGAAAGTGCTACGCCAGTAAACAGCGGGCTGCCAATCATGCCGATAACTTTTTTCGCCAGCAGTTGATACAAAGCATAGGTGAGGGCACAAGCGAGAACCAAACTCGTGCCCAACACGGTGTTGCTGCCACCTTCGGGGATGGATTTCACAAACACGACCAGCAATCCCGCATAGGTGATGGCCGCCCCAACACATCCCATCAGTGTGATACGGCCACCGAAAAACAACCAGCCCAAAACCATAATCATCACCGGATAAGTGAACAGCACCAAGCGTTCTAACTGTGCGGTGATGTAAACCAGCCCTTCAAAATCAAGCAGTGCCGAAAGATAAAAGCCCACAAAACCAATGGCCATGGCAGCGACCCAGACTTTCGGCTCGGGCAAAGGGCGCCCTGCCTTTTTGTCACGGTAAATTACATAAGCTGCCACAGCCAGAAAGAATGGGAGAGCCGTAACCATGCGCAAAGCCAGCATCAATCCGGCATCGACCTTGTCCAAATAGGCCAGCTTAATGAATATGGCTTTGGTTGAAAAAAGTGCAGCCCCGAGGGCTGCATAAATATAGCCGAGAAGAATTTGCTTGTTCATGGTGCGGGTGTTTAAGTGAAAGCGGTAAGCTTGTCCTGCCCGTTCCGTGCATGGCCAACTTGCACAAACGCCAGATCGGGTGCAATCTTAGGCTATGAGTGAACTGATAGACCCCTTTGGCAGGCATGTTTCCTATTTGCGCGTTTCAGTGACGGATCGCTGTGATTTTCGCTGTGTTTATTGCATGTCGGAGAATATGAACTTTTTGCCCAAAGCGGATTTGCTGACGCTGGAAGAGCTTGACCGCCTATGCTCCGCCTTCATTTCACGTGGCGTGAAAAAACTGCGCCTGACTGGTGGTGAGCCACTGGTGCGCAAAGGCATCATGACTTTGGTGGAGAGCCTTTCGCGGCATCTCAAAACTGGCGCATTAGAAGAACTGACGCTGACCACCAATGGCAGTCAGCTTCGCAAACATGCCAGCGAGTTGGCCAAGCATGGTGTGAAGCGCATCAATGTTTCGGTTGATACTTTGGATGAAGCCAAGTTCCGTGAAATTACGCGCTGGGGTGAATTGCCCAAGGTTCTCGATGGCATCAAGGCCGCACAAGATGCTGGCATCGCCGTGAAGCTGAATGCTGTGGCCCTAAAGGGCGTGAATGAGTTTGAGATTCCAGCGATGATAAATTGGGCGCACGAACGCAAGATGGATTTCACCTTGATTGAAACCATGCCGCTTGGCGACATTGATGGCGACCGCACTGAGCAATATCTGCCACTCAGCCAGGTGCGCGCTTCGCTGATGGATCACTTCACGCTGGAAGACATTTCTTACCAAACTGGCGGGCCAGCGCGTTATGCTCGCGTGAAAGAAACCGGCGGGCGCATTGGCTTCATCACACCGCTCACTCACAACTTCTGCGAGTCTTGCAATCGCGTGCGCCTCACCTGCACAGGCACTTTATATATGTGCCTGGGGCAAAATGATGCGGCGGATTTGAGGGCACCGTTGCGCGCCTCTGAGTCCGATGATCTGGTGCTACGCGCAATCGATGAAGCCATTGGGCGTAAACCCAAGGGGCATGATTTCATCATCGACCGTGATCATAACAAACCGGCTGTTGCACGGCATATGAGTGTGACGGGCGGTTAGCCGCTGCAGTCGCTCAAAGAGACCCATTACCCACCCCATAAAATATACTAACATGGGCATATGAACGCAGCCAATCCATTTGCACAATTTGCGCCACCACTGGGCGAGCAATCACCACTCCGCCGCGCCATTACCGAGGCAACCAGGCGGCCAGAGACAGAGTGCCTGCCACCTCTTATTTCAGCCGCCAAACAAAGCGTCGACACGCAGCAGCAAATAAATATTACGGCACGCCAGCTGGTTGAGACTTTGCGTGCCACCCCTGCAAAGGGCGGTGTGCAGGGACTGGTTCAAGAATATTCACTCAGCAGCCAAGAAGGCGTGGCGCTCATGTGTTTGGCTGAAGCGTTACTGCGCATTCCCGATGATGCCACGCGCGATGCATTGATCCGCGACAAGATTGCCGGCGGCGATTGGGGATCACATATCGGGTTTGGCCGCTCGCTCTTTGTTAATGCTGCAACTTGGGGCTTGGTGGTCACAGGCAAACTCACTTCCACGGTGAATGATGCGGGCCTTGGCTCTACACTCACGCGCCTGATTGGCAGATTGGGCGAGCCGGTGATCCGCGCCAGCGTTGATATGGCCATGCGGTTGATGGGCGAACAATTTGTCACTGGCCAAACAATTGATGAGGCCTTGGCCAATTGTGCCAAACGCGAAGCCAAGGGCTACCTGTTTTCGTTCGATATGTTGGGGGAGGCTGCAACCACACAAGAAGATGCGGCGCGCTATTATGCGGCTTATGAAAATGCAATTCATGCCATCGGCAAAGCAACGGCGGGCGGCGACCCTTATGAGAGCAATGGCATTTCGATCAAACTCTCCGCCTTGCATCCACGCTATGTGAGAGCCCAGGGCGTGCGTGTGTTGAGCGAGTTGTTGCCGCGCGTGGTAGAACTGGCCAAGCTGGCAAAATCCTACAATATTGGTTTTAACATTGATGCAGAAGAAGCAGACCGGCTGGAGCTTTCGCTCGATCTGCTCGAAGCGCTATGCATAGAGGCGCAATTACAAGGCTGGAATGGATTAGGCTTTGTGGTGCAAGCCTATGGGCGGCGCTGCCCCTTCGTTCTTGATTTTATTATCGATCTGGCCAAGCGCTCAAACAGGCGCATCATGGTGCGGCTGGTAAAAGGCGCATATTGGGATAGCGAGATCAAGCGTGCGCAAGTGGATGGGTTTTCTGATTGTCCCGTTTTCACGCGCAAGCTTTACACGGATGTTTCTTACATCGCCTGTGCACGAAAACTGTTGGTTGCGCGCGCTTTAGTATTTCCGCAATTTGCCACACACAATGCACAGACACTTGCCACCATCTATCACATGGCAGGGCCGGAATTCACATTCGGGGACTATGAATTTCAATGTCTGCACGGCATGCGTGAGCCACTTTACGATCAAGTTGTGGGGGCGGCTGGCTTGAACCGACCGTGTCGGATTTACGCGCCGGTTGGCACGCATGAAACATTGCTGGCCTATTTGGTGAGACGCCTTTTGGAGAATGGAGCCAATTCATCTTTCGTGCACCGCAGTGCCGATCATCGCATCGCAGTAGCGGAATTAATTAACGATCCCACCGAAGTGGCTTTGGCCATGCCAATCATCGGTGCACCGCACGACAGAATTGCAGCACCAGACAAGATATTTGGATCACGCTTAAATTCTCAGGGCCTTGATCTTGCGGATGAGAATTCACTCACTAGTTTGAGTGTTGATTTGCAAACCAGTGCCAGCAAAACGTGGCAGGCAAAGCCATTGATTTCCGGAAAGAAAAGTGAAAGCATCGCGCGCAACATTTGCAATCCCGGCAACGTGCAAGACAAAGTGGGCGATGTGGTGGAACCACAAATTTCCGATGTTGTAAGTGCTATGGGTGCCGCCACCGCAGGCTGGCCCATGTGGAAGCAAACACCTGTTGCACAGCGCGCGGAAAAGTTGGAACGGGCCGCAGATATAATGCAGGCGCGCATGACAACACTCATGGGCCTTATCATGCGTGAGGCGGGAAAATCTGCGGCCAATGCAATAGCAGAAGTGCGCGAGGCCATAGACTTCCTGCGCTATTACGCCAGTGAGGCACGGGCTAATTTGGCCGATGCCGAAAGCCTTGGCGTCGTTGTCTGCATCAGCCCTTGGAATTTTCCGTTGGCGATTTTTACTGGCCAGATTGGTGCCGCATTGGCCGCGGGCAATTCAGTTATCGCCAAGCCGGCTGAGGAAACGCCGCTTATTGCTTATGAGGCTGTTCGCATTCTGCATGAGGCCGGTGTTCCGCCAGACGTGTTGCAGTTTCTGCCGGGTGATGGCGCAATCGGTGCGGCATTAGTGGCTGCAAACGAAACGGCCGCAGTGATGTTCACCGGATCAACCGAAGTGGCGCGTCTTATCAATATGACATTGGCCAAGCGTCTCAGTGCAGCGGGCAAGCCCATTCCACTCGTCGCAGAAACCGGCGGGCAGAACGCGATGATCGTGGATTCATCTGCACTGGCAGAACAAGTTGTGGGCGATGTCATCACATCGGCTTTTGACAGCGCGGGGCAGCGCTGTTCAGCGCTTCGCGTGCTCTGTTTGCAAGATGATATCGCAGAGCGCGTACTTGCAATGGTCAAAGGTGCAATGCGCGAACTTTGTGTTGGCAACACCACAGGGCTATCAACTGATGTTGGGCCAGTGATTAGCGCAGACGCCAAGCGCATCATCGATATGCATGTTGAAAAAATGCAAAAGCTGGGTTGTGATGTTTATCGTCAGCCGCTTGGTGAGCAAACCTCGCATGGGAACTTCGTTGCACCAACGATTATCGAGATCAATTCGCTGCTGGAACTCGAACGTGAAGTGTTTGGTCCGGTGTTGCATGTGTTGCGTTATAAGCGTGAACAGTTGGATGAACTGATAGATGCCATCAACGACACAGGATATGGTCTCACCTTTGGCTTGCACACACGCCTTGATGAAACCATTGAACATGTGACGCGCCGCATCAAGGCGGGCAATCTCTATATCAACCGCAACACCATTGGCGCGGTTGTGGGCGTACAACCTTTCGGTGGAACGGGCCTGTCTGGCACTGGCCCGAAAGCTGGTGGCCCACTTTATTTACATCGCTTGACCAATAACCCTGCCCTTGTGCTGCCTGTGGGCGAAATGGAACTGAATGGGCCGGTCGGAGAGCGCAATCTTTATGCACACCATCCGCGTGGCCGTGTGCTTTGTATAGTTCAGACGCCTGAAGGCCTTGCTGCGCAAAAACGCATCGTTGCGGAAACCGGAAATGAATGCGTGGTTGCTGATATGGGTTGGGAGTCCAAGGGCCCTTATGCAGCTGCATTGATTGAAGCAGAGGGCGCAGCGCTCGTTGGCCATCTGCAATCTCTGGCGGCATTGTCTGGCCCCATAATCACCGCCCAAGTGACACCCTATTGCAAAGCGTGGCTGATGGAGGAAAAATCCATCTCAATCAACACAACAGCTTCTGGCGGAAATGCCAGTCTGATGACGATTGGATAGGATCGCACGATGCGTTCATCTGCATACAATGTATGCAATTATGGATATAGTTGCATAATTTTTAAGCATAGAGTCGTGGTGATGAAATTATAAGCCTTATATAAATTCTCCGTATTATAT
>Ga0209483_1000250_pt1 | contig 50294 bp, 34 predicted proteins | sample NGEPerA_FD_184508 | JGI IMG/M metagenome (GOLD analysis project Ga0209483, IMG submission 184508) | Arctic peat soil microbial communities from the Barrow Environmental Observatory site, Barrow, Alaska, USA - NGEE PermafrostL2-A... | ecosystem: Environmental > Terrestrial > Soil > Wetlands >...
GTGCTTGAAGTTGGAGGCACGTGTCTGCGTGATTGCGTATGCATACCTTTTTCCGTCGGAGCCCATGACGGCCGTGCTTGCGAAGATAATCCTGCCACTAACACCGGGTAACGCGAGCGTGGGCGACTGCTGAACACCATTCAGGCGTGCAATCACAGCATCGATCACGAGATTGGCGCGGACAGTATCCGACATCGCCATTTCACCTTCCCACTTTCGCGTCTTGAGCTCGAATCGCAAGTAGCCACGATATGGGTCTGCTGGATACCCCGCGTCCTTGTACAGCGACTCTGCCCGCTGAGCAAAGCTGGCGAGCGGTGGCACAGTTCCATCCACCAACACGGTCCCCATCAGAGGGCCAAACAGCCTGGTACGAAACTCCGTATCGCGGCGAATCGCCTCGGTTCCCAGGACGCGACCCGCCGCCGTGGCGTAATCTCCCAGTGTCCGACTCGACGCTGCCTGGAGAGCGGCATTCGCTTCGTGCACTTCCGTTGCAAGAATGGCGCACACAATTACAGTGCCCGCGAGGCACGCGACGACCAGCGCCGCGCGCCACGAACGTGAAGGCGAGGAGGAACGGGAATTCATTATCGAGCGTTAGGGGATCAATTTCATGACGATTACTGCCTAAAGAGTGTCACGCGCCCCTCGATCGCGGACTATTCGTGCGAATCAGCCAGCCAGACGTTGCGTATGGCGACCTGACGCGACGATGCACCCGGAGCCTCAGAGACTGTCCAACGCGCGCTGCTTCGGTCGAGCGTAAGGCCTGCAAAACCGAGGATCTCATCGAAATCGATGTCCCTGGTCCCACCGACGTACTGTTCGAACCACGCGTGCATGTCCTTCCCCATAGCCTCCGAGACGGCGTGCTCGACGTCAGCCTCTGTATAGCCACGACCCTGCAGGTAGTAAGACGCATTTGGCTTGTCCCACGACAGCTTCTTCAGATTCCTCAAGGCATCGTCGAGGGAACGCACGTTGGCGGTCTCGTTCCGAATCATGAGATCCAGCGCGAGCGCGATCCCGGCACCCTTGAAGTAATAGCTGAAAAACGTCTGCGAAGCGTTTGTCTTCTGAGCTCGCGGGGCGCCATCAAAGAAGGGCGCTTCGAACGATGCCATTCGCGCTGAGACCTCCTTGCGCCCGGGGGCGGTAAGATTGGCCTGCACGATGCCCGCAATCATCGCGTAGGTGCTGGCGGCCGGACCGAGTTGCGCGCGCGAAGTTGCCATCTCCCCGTAGTACTGCGTCCAGCCCTCGGCGACCCAGAGGCTCGGTTGGTACTGCTCTTTCGTGTAATCGAACGGGCCAAGCGCCATCGGACGAATCCGCTTCACGTTCCAGACGTGAAAGTATTCGTGTGCTGCAGTCCCGACGCCAGCGAGTACCGATGCAGAATCCACCCACGGCTGGCGATCGATAATCTGCGTGGAATACAGGTGCTCCATGCCATCGCCGCCGGGGAAGCCGATGTGAAACAGAAAAGTGTACATGCGTAGCGGCGGCGGGCCGATTACCCGATTATGCGCCTCAACAATCTTTCGCACAGACGCGACGAAACGTGCACGTTCCTCAGCGGTTGTCGGCCCGTTGTGATGCACCACCGTGCGGTACAATCGGTTGTCGACCGTAAACGAGTCAACCATGAAACTCGGCGCGACTTCGGTCGGCGTGTCGATCAGGCGATCGTAGTTCTCGAATGTGTAGTCAGTCTGATCGAGTTGCTTCGTATCACCGTTGATGATGTGCCATCCTGCCGGAGGATCGATGTGCAGAGTCACAGCAGACGGCTTGCGGCCCTCGACGTACATGAAAACGGATCCACCGTTCCAGTTTGCGTGAAGGGAATCCAGCACGCTGAAGGTACCCGAAAGATCGTCGCCAAAAACGCGATAGTGCGCGACGATGTGTCGCGAACCAGCGGGATACACCCGCCACAGCGAGCCATTTCCCCGATCCCACTTCAGCGCCTTCGCGTTGCCGTCTGTCACCGTAAAGTCCTGCACGTTCTTCGCAAAGTCCATACGTGCATATCGACCGGGCGACCATACTGGCATCTGAAGCTTCAGAACAGCGCCCGTCACATCGTCAACGTCAATCGTCACGCTGTACAGATGCGAACCGGGGTCGGGCATCGATATTGTGTAATGGATCGCCGGAGCGACTACTGCATTATCAACCACGTGCTTCGGGGCTGGCAAACCGACAGCCAGCAGAGATGCCAGAGCAAATACAGGTGTGAGCATGGGTGTCAAGTGAGTTGAGGTGTCAGCCGATTTTACAACGGTATGCTCAGACGCCGATGAGGCTGTAAAGCAGTACGCCGAGAACAATCGCCGTGACTACTACGTACACGTGGTCGTGCTGCTTGAGGAATGCGAGCAGCGAAAGCGCAACACGCGCAATCGGCGTCGCAATCAGAAGGAGGATCCCGAACTGTATCAATGCTTCCGGATTGCGGCGAAATGCACTTTGTGCGACCCCTGTAACGCTTTTGAGTGAATCCGGCTGCCCGCGGAATACCCGGTAATCAGCGATGCTTCCGCCGTGCAGCGACAGAAACAGGATGCCGCCAGCAGCTGTCACAAATGCAGCGACAATCACTCCCCAGCGGAGCAGGTTGCCAATGAACAGCTCAACGTGTTCATCGCTCCAGCGTCCTGTACGCCACACTGGATCGCTCAAATGCCACCTCGCAATCCCTTGTACGCCATCTCGATGGCCAGAAAGACGATTACTGCCGTGAATACTGCGCGGAGTGCTGGGACCTTCGCTCCCGCGAGCACCCGTGCACCCGTCAGCGCCCCTGCAAGGACGCCAAGCATCACCGGAAAAGCGATGACCGGATCGATGTAGCCTCGATGCAGGTACACGCCCGCACTCGCGGCCGCCGTAACGCCGATCATGAAGTTGCTCGTGGTCGTCGAGACCTTGAATGGAAGGCGCATCGCCTGATCCATCGCGAGCACTTTTACTGCGCCGGAACCGATCCCCAGCAAGCCCGACAAAATGCCGGCCGCAAACATGAGTGAAAAGCCCGTAGGCACGTTGTGCACTGTGTACGGCTGCTTGCCGGCCGCCGTAGGGTAGGTACCATCCATCCGCAGCCTGGTAGCCCACTTGTCCGGTGGTCCGTCAATCGAATGTTCCGCGCGAGGGCGCAGCGAGCGAAATGCCGAATACGCCAGAACCAGTGAGAATATCACAGCGATCGCACTGGTGGATATCAGCCCGGCAATGAACGCCCCCCCAACGGCACCAACGGTGGTTGCCACCTCGAGAAACATTCCGATACGAATGTTGGTGTATCCCTCGCGAACATACGCCGCCGCCGCGCCAGACGAGGTCGCAATCACCGAGACGAGCGAAGCGCCAATGGCATACCGAATGTCCACGCCGAACGCGAGGGTGAGCATCGGCACGATGATCATACCTCCGCCCAGTCCGGTAAGTGCGCCGAGCATCCCGGCTGCGAAGGAACCGATCGCGACCAGGCCACTCATCAGCAGAATGCTCATTCAGGACTGCACTTCATGGATCGCTTAGCTTAGCGCTTGCGGGCACGAGGCGCCACCGTCGATTTGACACTTTCGGTCGACGTAGGCACTTCGATGTTGCAACAGGACCGACCCGGCAATCGTATCTAGTCGTGGTGATGGGTGGCCGGCCGAAGCCCTGGCCTTTCGTCCACTAGACATGCCGCACGGCTTCCCAGCTCTCCCGACCATTCCCGTTCCGTTCTCCCTCCGACCGCGCACTCTCCTGTGCGCCGTCATGATCATTCCAGCGCTCGCGCATGGCCAGAGCGCGCCTGATTCAGTGCGCACCGTTACGCTTGCCGAGGCGCTTTCAATGGCGACGCGGGTGAGTCCGGACCTCGCATCTGGGCAGGCGACGGTCCGGTCCGCCCGAGCCGCGCGCCTCCTCGCCACCGGCGAGTACCTTCCTTCCCTCGGCGTCGCCTCCAGTGCCGGGCGTGGAACGATCGTTCAAGGGGCAAATGGCGTTACCAACGGAATTCCGGTCGCATCAAGTTCGCGCCCGCTGGACGACAATCTCGGATCCGGCGTCTCGGTGGCATTTCCGGTCTTCACCGGAGGACGGCGCGGCGCAGACCGTCGGAACGCGGATGCGCTTCAGAATGCGGCTGATGCCGGTCTCGTGGCGGCTGAATACGACGTTCGTCTCGCAACCAAAGAGACATACTTCGACGTTCTTCGTGCGAGTGACCTGGTCGAAGTCGCCGCGGCGCAGGTAGCGCAGGCCGAGCGCGCGATGCGTGATGCGGAAAGCAGGCTTCGCGCAGGTACGACAACTCGCTCAGACGTGCTCAGGGCGCAAGTCGCGCTCGCGTCGGCACACGATGCACTCGCGAGCGCCGGTGCAAATCGCACGGCGAGCGAGTTCGATCTGGCTCGCATAATCGGAAGCGATTCTCCGGTTGGCGCCGCACCGGTCGCAGACGAAGACTCGATCGCACTTCCAGTGTCCCGCGAGTCTCTAGTCGCAAGCGCCGTGAACGGCGCACCGCTCGCTCGCGCTGCTGCGGCCAATGCTCAGGCAGCCGAAGCAGCGATTGGCGCAGCCAAGGCGCAGTATCTCCCAACCGTACTCGCCAGCGGGGGCTACGGTTGGTTCGAACAGCGGTCTGTAGATCCTCACCCTGTCGGCGGCTGGACGCTGCAGATGGGAATCTCCTATCCGCTGTTCAATGGCTTTCAGCGCGAAGCCGCAGTGACACGCGCGAAGGCGGATGCGGATGCCGCGCGTTCTATTCAGCTGGATACAAAGCGTGGAATTCGAGCGGACGCGGTCCGCGCGTACGACCAGGCCACAGTCGCAGCCCAGAGAATAGGATTTGCCCGCGAAGCCGTCGCTGCAGCGCGGGAAGATCTGAGAGTTCAGGAGCTTCGGTACCGCGCCGGCGCGTCGACCTTCCTGGACGAGGTCACTTCGCAACTCAATCTCACTCAGGCAGCCACATCGCTGGTACAGGCACGCTACGACTACCAGATAGCGCGCGCAATGCTGGAACGCGTGCTTGGCAGGGAATTGCAATAGATGTGGATTGTAAAACTGGCATTGCGCCGACCATACACGTTTGTGGTCGTTTCGATTTTAATCGCGCTCTTCGGAATCGTTGCCTCGTTGAGGATGCGCACCGACATTTTTCCCGAGATCGACATTCCTCTGGTCACGGTCGTGTGGCAGTACGCGGGAATGCCACCAGAGGAAATCGAACGTCGAATAGTTACAAGTGCCGAACGATATTATAGCGCGACCGTTGGCGGCATTGAGCACATGGAGTCTCAATCGATCAACGGTGTTGGCCTCATCAAGATCTATTTCCAGCCCGGTGCCAATATTCCCACCGCAGTCGCAGAGATAACGTCGGCGTCACAGACCGCGACAAAGCGACTTCCTCCTGGCATCCAGCCGCCGATCATTGTTCAGTTCAATGCGACCGACGTACCGGTCCTGCAGATCGGGGTTGACAGCAAGACACTGTCCGAGACACAACTGTACGATCTGACTACCAACACGGTACGAATCAAGCTCGCCACCGTGCAGGGTACCTCGCTGCCCGCTCCGTACGGCGGGAAGGCGCGCCAGATCATGGTTGATCTTAATCCAGAAGCGCTTTACGCCAAGGACGTATCTCCGTCAGATGTCAGCAACGCGATCAATGCGCAGAATCTCATCCTGCCTTCGGGAACCGCGAAGCTCGGTGACAGAGAATACTACGTCGGGCTGAACTCAAGCCCGGATGTCGTGTCGATGCTGAACGACCTGCCGATCAAGACGGTCCACGGAACTACCATATATATCCGCGACGTCGCGCAGGTGCGCGACGGATACGCCGTTCAGACAAACCTCGTCCGCGAAAACGGTCACCGCGGAGTGTACCAGAGCGTCGTGAAGAACGGCAACGCGTCAACGCTCGATGTAGTTGCAAAAATCAAGGCGGCACTTCCAGCTGTGGAGGCGGCTCTTCCGAACGGCGTGTCGCTCAACCTGCTGCTCGACGAATCGCTGTACGTGCGCGCGTCTCTGCATGGAGTTCTACGAGAAGCGCTGATAGCCGCCCTGCTCACCGCAGCGATGATCCTGCTCTTCCTCGGAAGCTGGCGCAGCACACTGGTCGTCGCGACTTCGATACCGCTCTCGATCCTGGTTTCAATCATCTGCCTGTCCGCATTGGGCCAGAGCTTGAATATCATGACGCTCGGCGGTTTTGCGCTCGCCGTCGGCATACTCGTGGACGACGCGACGGTTACAATCGAGAGCATTCACAGGAACCTTGCGATGGGCAAATCGCTCATGCAGGCGATACTGGATGGCGCTGAGGAGATCGCAGTACCCGCCTTCGTGTCGACGCTGGCAATCTGCATAGTCTTTACGCCAGTGTTCTTCCTGGGCGGAGTGACCGGAGCATTATTCAAGCCGCTGGCGATGGCTGTGATATTCGCGATGCTGGCATCGTACGTCCTGTCGCGCACGCTTGTGCCACTGATGGTTCGATACCTTCTCCCGGCCGAGGTGAGCATGCACGCGTCTCACCATAGCCGCGCCGCGGTGTCGGATATCTTCTGGCGAATCAACAGATGGTTTGAGACACACTTCGATCGACTGCGCAACTGGTATACCGCCGCGCTATCAGCAGCCCTCGCACATCGGAGCAGGGTCGCAAGCGCCACGATTGTGGCGGTAGTTGCCTCGCTCCTAATGGTGCCGTTCGTTGGGCAGGACTTCTTCCCAACAGTAGATGGCGGACAATTTCGGATACACGTCCGCGCAGCGGCCGGAACCAGGCTCGAAGAAACTGACGCTATCATTGGCCAGGTGGAACGCGCGATTCGTGCAGACATCCCGGCATCCGAACTAGGCGTCATTCTCTCAAACGTTGGTGTGCCAGTTAGCAGCATCAATCTCTCAACCGGCGACAACGCGACGATCAGCCCTGCAGACGCCGAACTCCTCATCTCACTCAAGGACAATCGCTCGCGGTCAACCGACGAATACATGAGGGAGCTTCGGTCTGATTTCAGGCGCCGATTTCCCGGAGTTGTCTTCTCGTTTCAGCCAGCCGATATAGTGAACCGCATACTCAACCTCGGCCTGCCCGCTGCAATCGATGTTCAGGTAGTCCCCGGAAAGGGCATCGACGGATTCAAGGTCGCGACAATGCTTGCGGACTCGATGCGTACGGTTCCGGGTGCTGTCGACGTCCGACAGCAGCAGGTCATGGATGCGCCAGAACTGTTCTTTTCGGTGGATCGCACACGTGCATCACAGCTCGGACTTACTCAACGTGACGTCGCGCAGAGCCTCCTCATCTCGCTCAGCTCCAGCGGCCAGACCGCTCCGAATTACTTTCTGAACCCGCAGAACGGTGTCTCATACTCTGTCGCAGTTCAAACGCCGGAATATCGATTCAATTCACTGAATGACCTGGAGTCCACACCGGTCATGGCACCAGGCGTAGCACCGCAGCTGTTGGGCAATCTCGCCACGGAATCCAGGCGCACATCTCTCGCAGTGGTAGATCACTACAACATTCAACGCGTTTACGATGTCTACGCGGGAGCGGATGGCCGCGATCTCGGTGGAGTCGCGCGCGATGTGGACCGCATTCTCAAGAACGTTCAGAAGACATTACCGCTCGGCACAACGATAGTGATGCGCGGGCAGGTTGAGAGCATGCGCGATGCATTCACGGGCCTCGGCTTCGGACTGGCGTTCGCGATCCTGCTTGTGTACTTCCTCATGGTTGTGAATTTCCAGTCATGGCTCGATCCATTCATCATCATAATGGCACTCCCTGCTGCACTCGTGGGGATTGTCTGGATGCTGTTCGTCACGCATACGGCCTTCAGCGTGCCTTCCCTTATGGGTTCCGTGATGGCAATGGGTGTCGCAACTGCAAATAGTATCCTCGTTGTTACGTTTGCCAACTCGCGACGCGGCGATGGCCTGGATGCAGTTGCGGCAGCACTCGATGCCGGGAGGACAAGACTCCGGCCAGTCCTCATGACCGCGCTCGCAATGATCATCGGTATGCTCCCCATGGCCCTCGGCCTCGGGGAAGGCGGCGAACAGAATGCGCCACTTGGGAGGGCAGTCATTGGCGGTCTGATCATCGCAACGGTCGCTACACTCATCCTCGTCCCAGTCGTGTACAGCGTTCTACGGACTCGCCCGCCAGGCCTCATTCACGATGCATTGCTGAACTCATGACACAGTCTCCATCATCTCCGCGTCGCTCCCGAGCGGGAATCACAATTTTCATTGTCATCGTGGCTGGATTGCTCGCGATTGGCATCATCCCACGGATTACTCAGAAGCGCTCGCTCGCCGCCGAAGTCAGCGCCGCAACCGACACGATTGTGTCCACGTCGGTCTCGACTGCGGTACGCTCAAAGAGTGAACCATTGAATCTTCCCGGCACGTTGCAACCGCTGCACGAGGCGGTCGTTTACGCCCGTTCTGCGGGCTACGTTCGCCAGTGGTATACCGACATCGGCTCGCGAGTAAGGGCGGGACAGGTCCTCGCAACTATCGAGGCACCGGAGGTGGATCAGCAAGTGCAGGAGGCCGCAGCGCAGTTGATGCAGGCTGGGGCCAACCTGTCGCTCGCGAAAAACGACCTCGATCGCTGGAAGTCGCTGGCGCACGACAGCGCAGTGAGCCAACAGGAGCTGGATCAGAAGACTGCCGCATACGAAGCCAGCCTCGCGACGGTAAGCGCGCAACGCGCCAACGTTCAGAGGCTCACAAGCTTGCAGGGTTTTAGTCGAGTCGTTGCACCGTTTGCAGGCTTGGTGACTGCCCGGAACGTTGATGTTGGTGCGCTCGTCAGCCCCGGGACCAGCGGAGCGGGTACAGGGGGCGCCGGGTTGTTCCGTGTCTCGCAGACAGACACCATGCGGGTTTACGTCAACGTCCCCCAGTCGCTCGTTGCGGCGATACACGTGGGTCAGGCGGCTTCAGTCTCTCTCTCAGGCCAAACGCATCGATCATACGCCGGCCGCGTGGCCCGTACGTCGGATGCGCTCGACCCATCGACGCGCACTCTCCTCGTCGAAGTGGATGTGGCAAACACGGATCATTCGCTCCTCGGCGGGAGCTTTGTACAGGTCAGCCTCGCGACATCAGGCATGCAGCCCGCCATCGTCATTCCGGCAAATGCGCTGCTCGTGAACTCTGCAGGTACCCAGGTAGTCGTGGTCGATGACCACAACATCGCACACTACCGCAAGGTCGCTGTCGGCCGCGACTATGGCGCCACTGTTGAGGTTCTCTCGGGCGTAGATGAGGGCGCAGTGGTGGTCCTCAATCCGTCCGACCAGATCCGCGATGGCCATGTGATAAGGCCAGTCAAGGTCGCCGGCGCCGACTGATCCGAGGCGCCCAAGAGCCCGGCGAAACGCAACAATGCTTGCGGATTACAACGCGATTTTGTTGTAGCAACGCTCGAACCCGAATGCCAAGTCGTTGTGTGACAACGAGTTAGCCCAAACGAACCCGCGTGGCGCAAGCGTTGCCCATCTCGGCATTACGCGGTGAGTCGCGTTGCGGGCGAAACTTGTTTACGGGGCCAAACACACATGCGCAAATCAAGAGGCTTTACCCTCATCGAGTTGTTGATCGTTATAGCGATCATCGGAATTCTCGCTGCGATTGCGATCCCTCACTACAGCAGCGTCAAGGAAAAGGCATACCTCGCAACTGTGAAGACCGATCTCAAGAACCTCGAGATCTCCGAGGAGGCCTTCGCGTCGGGCAACTCCGGCATTTATTTCTCGCATACCTATACTACCCCGACAGACTCCGCAAACACGTTCGGCGCGTCGACGAACGTGTCAATCACAGCGACTGCCGTCGGTGCCAGGGGCTGGAGCGCGACGGGAATTCACGCGAGTGCTCCGGGGCATACGTGCGCCATATTCGTCGGCATCGCGCCGGTGTCACCCGCAGTCTTTGAGGGCGCGCCCGCCTGCGACTGAAGCCTCACCGACCCTCATAGACACGTTGCGACGCATCACGATATCGGTCTGCTCGTCGCTGCCTAACAGGAACGACTGAGTCGCGGTGTCCACGAACCCCGATTTGCGATAAAACGATATGGCTCGTGGATTGTTCTCAAACACCGCGAGCCACATCACATCCGCAGAACACTCGGCTGCGTAAGCCAGCGTTGTATCCATCAAACGCTGCGCCAGTCCACGCCCGTGGAAATCTCTCGCTACGTAGAACCGCTTCAACTCAATCGGGGAGATCGCGTCGATTTCGTCGTGCACACGATGGCGACATACCTGGACGTATCCGACAATCGCCCCTTGAATCTCCGCGATAAATACGACTCCCGACGGATCGCTTATGTCCGCTCGTTGATACGCGGGACCGAATGACTCGGCGACATAGCGATCCATGTCCTCAGTGCGGTTGCCTGGACCGAACGTAGCCCTGAAAATCTGCTCCGCGAAACACGCCAGTGACTCCGCATCAGCCACAGAGGCGGGACGGATGACAACAGAATCGATGACTTCGGTCAACCGATCACCCAACTACCGGTAGTTGCCGAACTTCAATTCGACGCCAAAGTCGCCGGCGCGAAGAAGAGTGATCGCCGTCTGAAGGTCGTCGCGGGATGGCGAGCTGACACGAACCTGATCTGCCTGAATCGCCGCCTGGACCTTGGGTATTTTCGCTTCCTTGATGGCAGCTGCGACCTTCTTGGACGTGTCGCTGTCGAGTGACGTCTTGAGTTTGATCTCACAGCGAACCGTATCGCCGCCGGCCGGTTTCACCTCGCCAATGTCGAGGTTCCGGACAGGTACGCCACGCTTCACAAGCTTGCCCCACAGTACATCCGTCAGCGCCTTCATCTGATATTCGCTGTCAGCAACGAGCAACAGCATCTCCTCGGCGCGCTTGAAATCAATCGCCGACTTGGATCCCTTGAAATCGTATCGCTGGCCAATCTCCTTCTGCGACTGATTGACGGCGTTGTCGACTTCCTGCATGTCAACGCCCGTGGTTACGTCGAATGAGTTCAGTTGTGCCATTGTCGATGAGTGTCCGTGCGTTCAGGGAACTTCTGCTGCTACTGCGGCAATATCATCGCTACCATATCCCGCGGCAATAATTGTGTCGAAACGTTGCGCAATTGCAGGTACGAAGTGAAGTGCACCACCAGCCGTTGCTGCGCTGTCCAGCATAAGCCGAATGTCCTTCCGTGCAGCGGAAAGCTCGAATGCGGCTGGGGAAAATTCCTTCATCGCCATGCGCTGTCCTCGCCCGGAGATCTGCGTCACAGGATTGAAATCCTTGAAGACCGTGAGAGCATCAAGCGGTTCGATCTCAAGTTCGCGCGCGAAGGTTATCACGTCAGCGATACCGGATATGACAAACATCAGAAACATGTTGCCGAACAGCTTGTAGGCTGCTGCCAGATCTGCGCGTTCTCCAAGAAAACGAACCTTACCCGTCATCTTCTCAAGATCGACGCGAACTGCGTCATAGACTTCCTTCGGCCCCGCGACGAGCATTGATCCTGTGGCCGAACGGGCATTGGCGGGCCCCATGAATACCGGAGCGTGCAGAAATTTTATGCTTCGCTGCTCAAGACGCCGTGCACGCGCTGCTGTCGACTGAACCGCTGTCGTGGAGTGGTCCACTATCACGGCCCCGGGCTCCAGATGGGGAAGTAGCTGATCCAGCACATCGTCTACCGCCGCGTCATCGAGCAGCGCAAGATGGACCCGGGTCATGCCACGAACCGCCTCTCCCGGAGTTGCTGCTACCTTCGCGCCCTGAGCAGCAAGATCGCTCGTGCGCGACGCGGTTCTATTCCACACCGTCACGCCCTCGCCCCGAGCAAGCATCGCGCCGACAAAACCACTTCCCATCAGGCCTGAACCAAGAAATGCAGTCATGGATTGTAAACTAGCCATGAAGTGACGCTGAAACTTGTTCGAACAGATGTTCGGAGCCTGCCTTGTTGCCTGCCTGCGCGGCGCCCCGGGCTCAAGTAAGTCGTGCAACACCGCGATATTCGAATCATGGTAATTCCGCGGCTATTTTCGTCAACGTGGCTCATATTTCGCAATGCGACGAATTGCGAATTGCCCTGGAATTTCCAGGCGCAGAGCCATCGAAGCCTTGTCTGATAGCCTCCTTGCGCAGACCCCGACCACTCCTTTCCAAAACGTGTGCTTACTTCCGTGACGACGATTGATCGACAGGGCGCATCACGCGAGGTGGCGGATGAGCATGGGAAAAGGTGGCGCGTACGGGAAATGGAGATGGCTGAAGGGGACGGGACGCTCCCTCGCAAATCTCTGATCGCGCTGAACGAGATGATTATTCGTCGGTTCTGGACATTTCCAGCCGGCTGGCGAGAGCTCAGCGACCGTGCGTTGATCGCTCTGATCAACGGTCCGGCCCAACCGCATCCGGAAGCGCACGACGACATCGGCTGACGGTCGCAAACAGAATAGCCGAACAAAAAAAGGAGACGCCGAACTTACTGTTCGGCGTCTCCTTTTTTTATGCTGACCCAGCTATCCGGTCACTACTTGAGGCGTGGGTTTGTCGAACGGGGTGCCTTTTCGCAAGTCGGCCAAGTGGTTGGTCCGCGGAAGCGGCGGCCAGCGGCACCAGCTGCCGCAGCAGGATTCGCCGCCGCCATCTTGGCGGCTTCAGCGACCAGATCGACACGCTCACGTGTGATCATGGTCGGATCTTCCGAAGCTAGATACACCAGCATCGCGGTGAGCGTAGCGTTCGACTTCAAATCGTCGAAGACGATCTTGTCGTACGTATCCCGGTTGGTGTGCCATGTGTAATTGCCATAATCCCAGCCCAGCGCGCCGAGCCCGAACGCTGGCAGGCCATTGCAGCCAAACGAGAAGTCATCGCTTCCGCCGCCGGCCGGGAAGCCAGCACCGGCGAACTTGACTTGTTCCTGAAACACCGTCGGCAGTTTGGACAACCACTCCGTTATGTGAACTGCCGCGTTTGGTAGCCCGCCGCCGCCCATCCGTACGATACGGCCGGTCCCATTGTCCTGATTGAAAAGAGCCTGCAGTCCCTTGAGAACTTCGGGGTGATCCTCTGTGAATGCTTTCGATCCGACTTCGCCTTCCTCTTCACCGCTCCAGTGGCCGACGAGGATCGTACGCTTCGGATGTGGATATACCTGCTTCAGGATCCGCATCGCTTCAAGCATTGTGATTGTGCCGGTTCCGTTGTCTGTCGCGCCGGAGGATCCGTCCCAGGAATCAAAGTGGGCCGAAAGCATTACGTATTCGTCTGGCTTTTCGGAGCCCTTGATCTCCGCGATCGTGTTGAACACAGGACGCTCGCCGAGAAGCTGTGCATCCAGGTTCATGCGGATCTTGGGATTCTGATGATTTTCAGTAAGACGGAAGACGAGGCCGTAGTCTTCGCAGCTAAGTGCGACAGTCGGCGCCTTCGTGTTGTAGGTCTCGAACACTTCGATCGTGCCCCAGCCATCTTTCGGCCGGGAGGTAATCAGCCCCGCGACGCCGCCTTCTTCAAGGCGCTTGCCGAGCTCACCGCCGCCGAGTGCGAGACTGTAGCCGGTACCGCGCACATCCCGACCACCCCACTCGCGGTTCACCTGCGCGCGGAGGCTGTCCATTGCAATTTTTGACTCAGGCGTCGCATTTGTGGCCCAGTCTTCTCGCGGACGGCAGGTTGGCTGCGGTGCCGAAACGAGGATGAACTTGCCGCGTGCCTGTGGTAGCCACTTCACGAACGCCGTACTGTCTGCGAATCGCGGAAGGATGATCGTCGTTGACGTCAGATCACGCATCCCGGTACCCGGGCTATAGCCAACCATCTGACCTTCGAGCGAGCGAACGCGCGGCGATATGAGGTCGATGTGCGAGTAACCGCGACGCCATCCGCGCCATGTGCCGTACTGTTCGTTACGCGCTGGGATCCCCCACGCCTTGTACTTGCTAAGCAGCCAGTTGTTGCCGGCGACCAGCTCGTCGCCGCCCTGCAGTCGCGGTCCGACAGAATCGAAGAGTGCCTGTGACAACTCGTAAACGTGAGTGCTGTCCATCCCGAGCGCCCAGATCCGCTTGATTATCGGATCATCAGTCGGAAAGGATTGTGCGTGAAGCGGGAGGCATGGCGCCGCGAGAAGGGCACCGAGCAGTAGGGTCTTACGAATCATGCTGACGATAGCTGGGGGTGAGCCCGCTCGTTAAGGCGGGTAGTCCTGCCCCGGGCGCACCGGCGCGCCCGGATCGTGACCAGAATACGCGGGCCACCCCGATAACGTGGAGTGTCCCGCCCGTTCACGCCAGAGGGTCTGGCTTTCCCCGCCAGATCTGTCACCAGATCTGCGGTACCAGAGCCCTCGGCCTCACCATCGGGTCGCCCGGCTTACAGCCGAACGCCTGTGCGAATGCGGTCATGTTAGAGACTGGGCCATTGGTGCGCAACTCCGCCGGCGCATGCGGATCGGTTGCTGCGCGTGCGAGTAGAGATTGCGGGCGCGTGTGTTGCCGCCACGTCTGAGCGTACGCGATGAAGAAGCGCTGTTCCGGCGTGTAACCGTCGATAATCTCGCGTTTGCCTGTCCGAGTGAGCGCACGTTCCATGGCGTCGTACGCGGTGAGCAAGCCGCCGTAATCGGCGAGGTTTTCGCCGAGCGTAAGCTTCCCGTTGACGTGAGTGGTATCGACCTGGATGTAGCCGTTGAACTGGTTCACCATGAGTTGCGCCTGCTGATCGAAGCGAATTGTATCAGCTGGCTGCCACCAGTCGCGCAGATTGCCAGCCGCGTCGTAGTGGCGGCCTTCATCATCAAATCCGTGAGTCAACTCATGGCCTGCCCAGCTCCCGCCGAGTGCACCGTAATTCGACGCCATGTCACCGGTCGCGTCGAACGTCTGTGGAAGAAGCGCTCCCGCCGGAAACACCATCTCGTTCACTGACGGATCGTAATACGCATTGACCGTAGGGACAGTCATACCCCACTCAGTCTTGTCGACGGTCTTCCCGGGGCGATTCGCAGTACGATTCCATTCGAAGCTGTTCGCAGCAAGCAGATTCTGCACGAATGCGCCATCGGTGATCCGGAGTGCAGAGTAATCGCGCCACTTGTCCGGGTATCCAATCTTCTCGTTCATGCTCGCAAGCTTTGACAGCGCGTACTTGCGAGTAGAGTCGGACATCCACGTCAATGCTAGAAGTCGATCATGAAATGAGGCGCGAATGTCATCGATCAACTGCTTCGCCGCCGCCTTTGCCGATGGTGGAAAGGTTCTGTCGACATATGCCTGGCCGAGCGCTTCACCGATGTTGCGGTCCGTTACGCGCAGACACCTCTTCCAGCGCGGAAGCATCTGCTTCGCTCCACTATAAAGCGAGCCGTATGTAAAATCCTCCGTCGCGAAGGCGGAGCTGAGCCACGGCGAGGCCGTGGAGATGAGGTGATAGCGCAGGTACGCATGCCACTGGTCGAGTGGCGCCGTTCGAACGAGCGCACCTGCTCGTACAATGAAGTCCGGCTGCTCGACATTCAGTACGTTGACAGGGACTGTAACGCCGACCGAATGCAGATACGATGACCATTCGAGCCCCGGCGCCATGCGTTCGAGATTCGCCATGGACGTCTTGTGGAACGTCGCATTCGGATCGCGCATGGCTACTCGCGTCATTGACGCCTTCGCCAGTTCTGTTTCGAGCGCCATGACGCGACGCGCATCTGCCGATGCGTCCGTGACAGGTTCCCCTGCCAGCACAAACAGACGCGACACGTGTGCTACGTACTTGTGGCGCAGCGAGTCAGATGCAGGATCGGTCTTGGTGTAGTAATCGCGATCCGGCATCCCGAGTCCACCCTGTGAAACCCACGCGATATAGTGCGCAGCATCTTTCGGGTCAGCCGCGGGCCTGAAATTGAATACGACGCGTACGCCGACCCGCTGCAATGCTCCAATCTCGGACACGAGCGCTGACCGCGAATTCACCGCTGCAATTGCCGCGAGTTGTGCCTTTATCGGCTGAACACCCTGTTTTTCGGCAAGTGTCGAGTCCATGCAGCTCGCGTAGAATGTACCGAGTTTCGCTTTCGTACTGTTCGCAGGCTCGCTGTGCCTGTTGGCCATTGCCTCATCGAGGACGGAGCGCACGACCAGTTCGTTGCGATCACTCATATCCTTGGACACGCCCGACGACGAAAAAGCAGCAGGAATTGTGTCCGTCTTGAGCCAGCCACCGTTCGCAAACGCAAAGAAATCTCGACACGCGTGCGCCGTAGTGTCCATGTATGCCGGGTCGAACACCTTGAGTGGCGGAATCGACACAGCGGATGACGCCGAGGTCGATTGCGCGCTTACGGGTTGCGCCGCAATGCAACCAGCTGCGACAACGAGAGCAACCACTGTACGAACACTGGTGCGGCTACGAGAATTAGTTTGATTTGGCATCGAAGTCGAGGAAGGATTACAGCAGTTTTTACCGCGCTTGAGCGGCGGCGCGCTGGTGATTAGCAGACCGCGGGTCGGAATGATTTGCGTGAGGTGCTTGCGAAGCCGCAAAATCGATGAATCCGCGATTTGGATCGGTAGAGATCAGCTGGACACGCACTTTGTCGCCGACGTCCAGTCCGGTCTCGCCACGCATGACTCGACCTTCTATCGGCGGGTTGATCACGCGTACATAGGTACCGTCCTGATTCACACCCGTGACAATGGCGTCGAAGTTCTCGCCTACGCGACCAACCATCGAGACGGCGGCCGCGACTTTGCGTACCTGGCGCTCAACCTTTCGCTCAGCATGCTCTCGATCGGTGCATCGCGCAGCGATTTTGCCAAGGTCTTCCATCGAGTAAGGCGATGGCTTGCCTGCGAGAACTGCTTTCAGTAAACGCTGTGTAATGAGATCTGCGTACCTGCGATTCGGTGCCGTGGAGTGCGTGTAGTCGTGCGTGGCGAGTGCAAAGTGACCGATGTCCGGCTGACCGGGCGCGTGCGCGTCGTACTCGCCGGGTCCGATCAATTTCACAATCGCGAGTGACAGATCGGCAAAGTGCTCCGAATCTGCCTTTCGTCTCATTACCAGGAACTCAGACAAGGCCTGTGCATTCGCATTTGCGGGCAACGTTGTCCCGAGTTTCGCCGCAAGGTCCACAATGCGGGCCCAGCGTTCCGGCGAGCGTACAACTCGACGAATTGTCGGGGAGCCGTGCTCATCCAGGAATTGCGCCATGGCAACATTGGCAGCGATCATGAAATCTTCTATCAGCTGACTGGCACGGGTCTTCTGCACCAGTTCTATGTCCACGGATTGATCCGGTCGCACGACAGACTGCGCTTCGATAGTATCGATATCGAGGGCGCCGCTTCTGTCTCTGGCATCGCGAAGAAGCTGTGCAACCGTGTCCTGAAGATGCAGCTGATCCTGAATTGCCTGTGTCGCGGATTGAGGCAGGCTTGCCTTTCCGTCAAGCCATGCTCCGACGTTGTTGTACGCCAGCTGCGCGTAATTCGTGACGCGCGCCAGGAATACGTTGTGCGATCTGATGCTTCCGTCGGCGACGACGATAAACTCGGTAACCACGGACAGCCGATCATCATTCGGGTTTAGTGAAGTCAGATCGGTCGACAACTTCTCTGGTAGCATCGGGAATGTCTCGACGCCGGTATAGACGGACGTTGCGTTGAATCCTGCGAACTGATCTGTCGCAGAGCCTTGCTGAACGATCCCATCGACGTCCGCAATTGCCACACGCACGCGAACGGTTTCGTCCGGCATCCGTTCCGCAACTTCGAGTTGATCCAGATCTCTGGACGTGTCGTTGTCGATCGATGACCAGGGTAATTGGCGCAAATCAATGACACCAGGGCCCAGAGCTCCGCTGGGCTCAACCGCGCGCGCCACCTCGGCGGTCACCGCGGCCGGTACATCCGGGATAAATCCGTTGTCGAGCATTGCTTTTCGCGCGGCGGCGCGGAGATCAACTCGCTGAGGCATCCCAATAACGTGCCGGTCGCGTCTACGGCGCACAAGGGCGATGGGCAGCCGCCATCGCCCCTGCAAGCTGGGAATTTGGTATGTTAAGTCTTCCAAACCGGGTATTCACATGAAACGTCTGCCAGCCTCCGTCCATCGATCGCTCGATATGCTTGCCGTGATCTGCTTTCTCGGGGCGCCAATCCTCGTTGGGCTGATCGGCCGGCCTGCAATGGTTTCATACGCCCTTGCTGCGATCTACGTTATCGTCACTCTGTCCACAAAATTCCCGGACACCAGACACAGGCCCCTGTCGCTCAGAGTCCACGGTGGCATCGAACTGGTTGGCGGAATCGCGCTCATTGCACTTCCCTGGCTGGCCGGATGGAACGGGACCGCTCGGACCTACTACGTCACCGCGGGCATCGTCCTGCTTATTGTCTGGGCGGTGTCCAATTATGGACGACAGGTCGGGGCCGAACGTGGGCAGAAGGAGAAGGCACGCGCCTGATCTTGCAATCCACAAGTAGCCGACGGTTCTCTCTGGTTACTGGCACCGCGCTAATCCTCGCAGCGTGTGGTGGGAGCGACAAACAGCCGGGGAACACAGCAGCGCGGGCTCCGGCAACCCGGCCACAACCAGCTGCGCCAGAACTTGCATCCAACGAGGGGCAGATCATAGTCGATGACCACGCCATTATCAGACAGGGAGCTGTGGGCCCGTTACGTGTCGGAGAATGGCGACGACCTGTCATGTCGTTTGTGTATGTGGTCAGTGCACGTGCCGGGCGCGACAGCGAAGCCATAATCGTCGTACGTGGGATCGGGAAGGATACGGTAACGCTGACTTTCTCGGATGATACGCTGCGAAAGATCCTTGTCACACGGCCTGGAGCCCGAACTGCGGATGGCCTCGAGGTGGGTACGCCGTTCGCCACAATCGCGGGCCGCACCGACGCAACTATTATAACACGCGGCAATTCACGTGTCGCATCTCTCAATAATCTGTGCGGTGTGAAATTCGCCACAGATTCGGCCGCACTGAGCGGTGACAGCGTCGTGACCAAGCCGCATGGAGGAACAGCATCTGTCCGCGCCATCGCGGTCGAGTTGTGCAAACGATAGTCGGCCCAGCCACATCCCGCGGATTGGCTGCGATCGGAGAAGTGTAACACCAGAAGGGGCTCGGCTGCATCGTGCAGCCGAGCCCCTTCTGGTGTTACCAAACCTGCTGAATCAGGGAACGAGAAGGATCAGATATGGCGACGGTCTCCAGAACGTCTTGGGATCGGTTATGTGAATCGGGCCCTTGAAGACACGCCCCTTGGCGTCGGATCGATCGGCGCCACTCAGATCCTGCGCCGAAATGACTTCATACGTCTTGGTGGTGTCGACGGGTACAGTCGATAGTGCGGTCATGTCGAACGCCCTGAACAGCGTGGTATCCGGATGCGTATTGGCCGGCCGGATCGTCTCGCCAATCTTGACTATGAACGGGAATCTGGTGCCCCCGACCTTGTTCACGATTCCATGCTTGACCAGATAGTCGGCGGTACCGCTGATGACGAACACGCGGTGACTCTCATACGCCGTTGAATCGATCGTGTAGCCCAGCTGCTGCGTCTTGTATGCGAGCGAGTCGATACGGATATTCGCGGCGTAAAGCTGGCGTACCAGCGAATCGGCACGCGATTGAGACATGCCTAGCTGCGTCTGAAGAGCGGCGACAGTACGCGTGAATTCATCTACCTGCGACTGGAGCTGCGAGTTTTCGCCACCAAGCGTCTTGACGCGCTCGGAAATCGTGTTGAGGCGAGCGCGCGTGGTGCGGAGGCTTTTCAATGCAGCCACGGTACGATCACGCACATCGTTCTCATACGACTTGATTGGTTCACCCTTCTGCTTCGCCTTCATGCCCGCGAGCGAGGTCGCCGAGTCGATCGACGCCATCGCGGCCAGCAGGCTGCGAGTTGCACCGAAGAGCGAATCTTTCTGCGCCTGGAGCTCCACAAGTTGCGTGTTAGCGGCTGTCGAATCCTGCGTCGCAACGGTGGCCGGAGTAGCTGTTCCTTGCTTGCTCGCGCTCGTATCTCCCTTCCCGCACGCGATGAACAGCGTTGCCAGTACTACTACCGGTGATATCCATCTGTTGGCACGTCTCATAAGTCTTGCCTCTCCAAGGTGTTTGATGCCCTGCAAAAGCAGGGGCGTCCCTCATGGAACGGGCGGCCTGGCGCTTGTATGCGAGTCTCACGCCAAACCAGTAATCAAATGTTTACAGGTGCTTATTCGGAACTGTCCAGCGCTACTAGACGCCAGTTGGCTCCGCCCTCCCTACATCTCCCTCCTTTCACTGCAGTCATGAGGCCACAATGCGTGCCGACCCTCGTACCTCCACGCCCGTCAAGCGAATCGGACGCGTGGATCACATTTCTGCTGTAGGCCGACACCTCTGACTGAGTCCACCTTACGCAAACTGTGGACCCAATTCGTCATGAAGAGCATGAAACCGGACCAGACGCGGCCAACGTAATCCGAACTTCATGGACGGTCCCGGTTGCCATGGCTTGCAGTTGCCATGGCTTGCGGTTGCCATGGCTTGCGGTGAACTGGTGCAACCTGCGCGGGTACCATGGCTCGGGCAATGCAGCCACTTGTAGCTGTCGGACGATTCGAGTCGCCGTGAACGCGAACTGTGGATGCTTTGTATCAGGTTGCCAGGATCTTCGTTGCTGCTCTTGCACAATCGTAGCAATTCCGCATGGAGTGAAGGCCGATGTGGTCTAAATTGTCAAACCCGCGGGCACGGGGCGACTTGGCCAGAATTGACGAGGCGAACGCAGCCTTCGCACATCACACGGCGTGGTGGACTCCGCTGGCATTTGTCGCATTTGTCCTCGTCACGTTAACTGCGACTCCGATATTTGTGAGCTTCCAGGTACGCAAACTGAGAGACCAACTCACCGACGGTAGCGACGCCGGGCGAGTAATTGTAAATGATCTGGAAGCAGCGTTCACCAGACAATTGCTGGTACAGGAACGAGGACGACAGGGAATAGGCGACTCCAGTGCGGTAGCACAGCGCGCAATTAATAATTCGCTGGCACTCTCCCGGGAGCTGAAGGACGAAGTCGAGCTGGACAGTGTGGCAAGACGAATCGGTCCCGACGCGGTAGAGAGATTCGTCGAGCTTCGAACACTGGCGAGATCGTGGCACGCCAGTCTCAACGCCGCAAACGCAGTTGTTGCTACCACCACGCTGAATGCCAGAAGCGCTTCAGAATCGGACTCGCAGGCGCGGGACGATCTGGACGCAAAAGCCGAGGACGTGCTCACCAGTGCGCAGTTGATGGATGATTATCTACGGCTGCGGTCACTCGATCAAAGATCACGAATTCAACGGATATCGCGCTTCAATTTGATTTCGGCTGTCATTCTCGCGCCTCTGGCACTCGCTGCGGCGCTCGCGCTGTTCTGGACTGGGCGCCGGATACTGTTCTACGCAAGCGCGGCAGAGAGGGACAGATTGGCGCTGTCAAAGGCAATGACGGCGAAGGCTGCACTTGTTCGTGGACTGACTCACGATCTGAAGAACCCGCTAGGCGCCGCATACGGCTATGCCGAGCTGCTTGAGGATCAGGTAGTGGGACCGGTCGCGCCAGAGCAGCGCGAGATGCTTGGGAGAATCAAGGGCCTGGTTACGCTGTCCGTAACCACCGTCGACGATCTCCTGGACCTGTATCGAGACGGTTCCGACGGGCTGCACATCAACCTCGTAGAGACTGACATCACGCAGCTCGTCAAGGGGATTGTCGCCGATTTTCGCGGTCGTGCTCAACAGTTGGGTCTGGCGCTCACCGTGGAATCCCCGGAGTTGATTGGATCGGACGGTGAAGCAACAGGCATGGCGATCGTGGCAAACACCGATCCGGCTCGCGTGCGCCAGATCCTCGGCAATCTTGTGACAAACGCCGTCAAGTACACACCGGCCGGCGGCCATGTCTGGATGTCGGTCAAGCCACCAGCTGGTGAGGAGCAGCGTATTGCAGTCGACGTACGCGATACAGGACCCGGGATTCCACCGACGGCTCAGGAGCGTGTCTTCGAGGAATTCTTCCGCTTGCCAGGTACGATGGGGATAGCTGGCACTGGCGTCGGGCTTGCGATCAGTCGCCGCTTCGCGCGCCTGCTTGGTGGCGACATCACCGTGACAGACTGGTTCGAAGGCGGATCGGTATTCACACTCTGGCTTCCTTCCGATGCAGTTGGGGCAAATGCGTCTGCATCGTCGCCAGAGCGGGTTGCATGAGCCGGTGACGCAATGACCGCGTCACCGGCTCATCTCTTTAACTCATTCGGATTCCCGCACGGTTAGTGCGCCGTCAGTTCGTGGCCCATCGCCATCGACTGCGTTGCTACAGCAGGACGGCGGTCCATGTGGCTCTGAAGCAACTCACGCGTTGCGGCCGCAAGTGACGGCTCGAGTTCAAGTCGCGGTGGTCTCACATACGCGGTACCACAACCCAGTTCCTGCTGAATGAACTTGATGTACTGCACGAACTCCGGCACAGTGTCGAGTCGAAGCAGTGGCAGGAACCAATCATACAACGCGCGCGCTTCCTTTATCCGTCCTTCCTTTGCCAGTCGAACGAGCTCGACCGACTCGGCAGGTAGCGCGTTAACGAGGCCCGCAATCCATCCACTTGCCCCCATGAATATCGCTTCAGCGATCATGTCATCCAATCCGGCGAAGACATTGAGTCGGTCACCGAAGCGCGCAACCACGTTGGTAACACGACGGACGTCTCCGCTCGATTCCTTCACGGCATGAAGATTCTCATGTTCGAGGAGATCTTCCAGTTGATCAGGAGTCACGTCGGTGCCATACGCAATTGGATTGTTGTACAGCATGCATGACAGATCAGTCGCGTCGATCACAGCGCTGAAGTGAGCGCGCATCTCACGCCACGCACCCTTGTGGACGTACGGCGGAAGGGCCATGATCCCCTCACAGCCCACTCCTTCTGCGCGGCGGGCAAGTGCCACACACTCTGCTGTGCCGAGACCGGCGATTCCGGCAACGACCGGCACTCGCTTCCCCACAGCCGCAACGCACGATTCGAGGACTTCCACTTTCTCCTCAAACTCCAGTGTCGCACTTTCACCGAGCGAGCCGAGCGCAACAATGCCGGTGCAGCCGTGATCGACGAGCCAGGAGACGTGACGGCCAATGAATTCGTGATCGACAGTCAGATCCTGCGTGAAAGGAGTTGTGATTGCCGGGAACACTCCTGCCCATTGCGCCTTCTTCATTGGTACGCTTCTCCGACGGAGGAAGTAAGAGGAAAAGAGGGAGTCGCTTCGCCAGCGACTTCCGACGAGAGTACAGACACCAAAGCAGGTTCGACTGGAGGACGAACTGAGTCGGCCTGCCACGCAAGAAGAAAATCGAGAGCCGGCATGCAGGTTCGTCCCTGGCATGGACCCATTCCAACTCGCGTGTACAACTTCGCCTGACGCGCACATGCCGCGCCTTGTACTGCACCAAACGACACATCCTCGCACCGACACACAATCGTGTCAGCATGCGGAAGCGACCGCAACTCTTCGCGCGGCGCAAACACATCGAGCATTCGACCTGCAGCACCGACCAAAGCAGCGCGGCGTCGCAACAGGTGACCTGACGGCGCTTCAACAGAGCCAACCGTACTCCCAGCAATCGCGCCCTCAATCAGTGACAGCGGAGCTCCGCCAATGCCTGTCGCCTCACCAACCGCGAGAACGTGGTCTACGTTCGTCCTCTGACGATTGTCTACGGCAATTGCACCCTCTCGAATTTCGCAGCCGATCAGCCGCGCGATCTCAACATTCGGGATCAACCCGTACCCGGTGCAAAGAACATCGACATCATGGCGCCACGTACGTCGACCATCCGTAAGAGTGATACTCTCGAGCCGGTCAACGCCGTGGGCGGCGGTTACCCAGGTACCGGTTGTGTAGCTCGATGTCAGAAATCGCACACGGTATTTTGCTGCCTGCAGCAGGAGCGACGGTGTTCTCCAGAGACCCGTGGCGAACTGAGCAACTGCGGCACGGCGGGCCTGCTCGGCGACGAGCAGCAGGTTTGCGCCTGCGTCGGCGAGTGATGCTGCGACTGGGAGCATCAGCGGGCCCGAGCCAGCAATAACTACACGCTTCCCGGCGAATGATGCGCCGGACTTGATGAGCGCCTGAGTACCCCCAATCCCCATGACGCCGGGGAGGGTCCATCCATCAAACGGAATGAACAGTTCGCGCGCTCCAGTTGCCAGTATGATATCCGCAGCCCATATGTGAAGCGGACGGCTCGCAGATTCGGCGAGAATTTCGAAGCCATCTGCATCGGGTCGGACGTCCACGACGGAGGTTCCGTTAATCGTTCGCGCACCCGAGGCAGCAAGTCGCGTGATCCACGGTTGTGCTTCCGGTGTAGCCGCCGCACCGGCCTTATGGCGCCAGATCTGACCGCCCGGTTCCAGCCCGCGATCTATGACCACTACCCTCAGTCCCCTCTCGGCGGCACTCACTGCGGCGGCAATCCCACCGGGGCCTGCACCGATGACCGCGACATCCGCCGCAACAATCTCTGGATAGAAGTCGACACGCAGGCCAGTCACGAAGTACTCGCGGTCTGGATGTGCATCCCATCCACGGCAGCAGTCAGGCAGGCGCGCTGATGTGGCCGACTGTCAATCGTCACTCTGCATTCGAAGCAGACACCCATCGCGCAGACCGGGCCGCGCGGCTCGCCGGACACGGACGTGCGTAATGCGGTTATGCCGAGGTTGAACAAAGCAGCTGCAACCGTGATTCCAGCGGGTACTTCGACGCGGTCGCCATTGATGACGATCGAAATCCTCGACTGCCCCCCGCGCGGCATCAGGACACACCCGCAGTCGAGTGTACGCGCGCCGGAGCAAACGGAGCTGGATCAATTGCTGGCGTCGCACCAACGATCAGATCCGCGATCAGTTGGCCGGTACCGAGCGATGTCGTGATGCCCAGTCCCTCATGACCCGCGGCGATCCAGAGCCCGGGAGTGTCTTCCCATGCGCCGATCAATGGAAGTTTGTCCGGAGTTGCAGGCCGGAATCCGGTCCACGTTCTGATCGCTGAAGTGAGTGCCAAACCAGGCATGAAGTCGAGTGCGCGATCGAGCATTCTTCGAACGATTGCGCGATTCACTGTTCCGTCCCACCCCACAAGTTCGCGCGATGACCCGATGAGGAGTTGCCCGGTCGCGCGTGGTTGCACGTTGAACGCAACTGACTCCGCGTTCATGGTATGCGCGCTTGTCAGGTATCCCAGCTCGACAAGTTGATGGTGGCAGAATCCGGGATAGCGATCAGTGATGACCAGATGTCCCTTGCGGGGGACAATTGGAAGACCGGTAGTCAGCTGTGCAGCCTCCGCGCCACAAGCATTGATCACGCAGTCGCACGAAATCCGCTCGCGACCAACCAGTACCTCGCGAGGTCCGATAGCGTCCACGCGTGTTCCTTCCCGCAATTGTGCACCGTTTGCGATGGCGCGCTGGACAAGTGCGAGCGCAGCGTTTGGCGGATATATGACTCCGTCGCCCGGCACGCGCAGCGCGCCGGAAAGACCGGGCCTCAGGTGTGGCTCGGCCTCCGCAAGTTGCGTAGGCGACAACGTCTCTGCCTCGATGCCAAACTCTGCGTAAGTGCGCTGCTTCTCACGAACCGCGACCAGTTGCTCTTCGTCTTCAGCGACCCAGAGCGTGCCGCACGGTTCGTACTCGATATTCCCGGGAAGATCGGGCACGAGTTCAGTCCAGAGCTTCCCGGAGTACGCGGTGAGCGCCAACTGTGCAGGCGAATCGTCCATCGCCACCAGATGTCCCATGCCGGCCGCAGTTGTGCCGCCGCCAGCGAAACTCGAATCGAGTATTAGCACGCGTCGGCCAGCGCGAGCCAGCGCTTCCGCACAGGAAGCACCGACAATTCCGGCACCAATAACCACCGCGTCGGGGCGTTGACTCATCGCATTTCGCTGCGCGACGGTACGGTGCTCACGGCAGTCACGCCGACGGAGTTCCGCCGCGGAATGGATCCGCCGCGTCAAACAGCAATGTTGCTTCGGATGTGACGTACGCCGTACCGCGAACATGCGGAATGAGATCTCCACTAGCGTTCATCGTGAGCCATCCGGTGAACAGGCTCCCCGTGATGCTTTCCTGGCGCCAGCGTGTGCCCAGCGCGATCTCTCCCCGTGCGTACAGAACGGCCAGCTTCGCTGAAGTTCCGGTACCACATGGCGATCTGTCGTATTCTCCGCCAGAACACAGAACAAAATTCCTGCAGTCGGCATCCGCGCGCGTCGGTGGCGCAGAAATTTCGATGTGGTCGATCGGCTCACCGTCAGCCCCAGTAATACCGGCGGCGTTTATCGCATCCTGTATTGCCTGCGTTACGCGAGTCAGTTCCTTTGCATTCCCGCTCTTGACCTGAACCGGTGTGTCGTGAGTGATGAAAAACCAGTTTCCACCCCATGCCACATCGCCTGTCACCTTACCGATATGCGGTACATCCACAGTGACATTGCGCGCATGACAGAATGATGGAACGTTCTCGATAGTCACACTCCCATCGATTCCCAATTCTGCAGAAACGGTACCCACGGGAGTATCGAGCCGAATCGTGCCAGGCGTAATGCGACCGAGATGCTGCAGCGTACGCATTACACCAATCGCACCGTGGCCGCACATTCCGAGGTATGTGCCGTTATTGAAGAAGATCACACCGGTTGTGGAGTCCGCGTTCACTGGCGGCGTAAGCAGTGCACCGACCACTGCATCGTAGCCGCGAGGTTCGCAAACAACGGCGCGGCGCAGATGATCGAAGTTGGTGCGAACATCTTCCAGTCGCTCGGCCATCGTGTCGCCGCGAGGTTGGGGCCATCCATCGAGGACGACGCGAGTCGGCTCTCCCTCAGTGTGCGAGTCCACAACACGCATGGAAGCAGGAAACACCGATGATGCGGACGGGTCGGCCGCACGCATTTCGTCAACCGTTGCGGTGTTGCTCAAGGATTCACCTGGACTGTCTTGATTTCTGTATAGAATTCACGCGCAGCCGGCCCCTGTTCCCGGCTTCCGGAACTGGAGCCCTTCATTCCGCCAAATGGCGCGTGCGGATCGACTCCGGTTGTGTCGCCGTTCACGCGAACGAGACCGACGTGGATGCGATTGATGTAATTGAGCGCAGCCCGCAGGTCTGCCGTAAACAAAGATGCGCTCAAGCCATATACAGTGCGATTCGCGATATCGATAGCATGGTCCAGGTCTTCCGAAGTGAATGCCGCGAGCACGGGCCCAAACAACTCGCGCTGCGCAAGTATTCCATCAGGATCGCCACCACGCACAACTGTCGGCGGGAAGAAATTGCCGTTACTGAATTCCGCCGAACTCGGCACCGGGTTCGTGAATAATGACTCGGCATTCGCATCTGCCAGTGCTTTTGTTATGGAATCGTGTGAAGCACGACTTATGAGCGGACCGACGGCCGCGCGGACGTCCGTAACAGGACCGATTGGCAGAGCTTCGATCTGAGAACGCAATTGTCGCATGAAGTCCGCTTCCACTTCGCTGGCAACGATCACGCGACTTGTAGCGGTGCATTTCTGGCCGGCGTAGCGCATCGCGCCAGCTGCTGTGAGCGAAGCCGCCTTTGCAAGATCAGCGTCAGGCATCACTATCACAACATTCTTCCCGCCCATCTCCGTCTGATAGCGAATGTTGCGAGCAGCAGCGGATGCCGCGATTCTCGCACCCACCGGACCCGAGCCTGTGAAGCTCACGGCGCGAACCTCTGGCGCTTCCAGCAACGCAGAACCTACCGTGCTGCCTGATCCAAGCAGAACGTTGAACACGCCAGCTGGGATCCCTGCAGTAAGTGCGGTTTCTGCGAGCAACGTCGCCAGATAGGACGACGACTCCGCCGGTTTCAACACTACAGTGTTTCCAAACGCAATGGCCGGAGCGGCTTTCCACAGAGGAATTGCCAGTGGAAAGTTCCACGGCGTGATCATCGCGACCACTCCGAGCGGCTCGCGCAAGCTGAACTGGAGCGAACCTGCGGATTGTGCCGGTATGACCTGTCCAATTTCACGCACGGCCTCGCCCGCGTAGTAACGCAAAATTACTACACAACGTCCGACTTCACCGCGCGACTCACCGATCGGCTTGCCCACTTCGCGCGCCATTACCTGTGCGAGCTCTTCAGCGCGATCGCTGATCGCGCCAGCCCAGCGGTAAAGGTGTTCCGCGCGCGCCGGGCCCGACAATCCACGCCAGCCCGGGGATGCCGCGGCGGCAGCTGCACTCGCAGCCCGTGCGTCATCCGGGGATCCTGCCGGGACAAGTGCAATTACATCACTGACATCCGATGGATTGAGGTCATCGATCCACTGATCACCATTGGTCTTGTGCCATTCATTGTTGATGAAGTGCTGCAGTTGGGAAGGTTTCACACTTGTCATGATCGTCGTGATTTGGGAGCACTGGCTTCCGCTGCCTGTCGCTCCGTGCTTACGAAACGCGCCAGTTGACGGCCGGCTCCGACTATGTGTTGCCGCATGAGAGCCGCGGCCTGCTTGGTATCATGCGCGGCGACAGCTGCGAGTATGGCGCGGTGTTCGTCGATTGCACGCGACTCTCCGTGAGTGAGAACTAGTTGCATGCGGAGATATCGATCGCTCTGTTGGTGCAGTCGTTGGATAATTGCCATTGTGAAGGGCCGATCAGCTGGCGCATACAGAGTGGAATGGAACTCCCAGTTGAGTTTGCCCCACTCGGTCACTTCGACCCCTCGGAATGCTGCCTCATACGCCTTGAGGATTTCCTTCGCACGAGATATATCCTCCGCGGTTGTGCGGCTGACAGCACGACGTACAAGATCGCTTTCGATCTGCGAGCGAAGTTCGAAGAGCTCGTCGATTTCATCAACCGAGAGCGATGAGACCACTGCGCCCCGGTGCGGGTTGAAGACAACCAGGCCTTCAGCCTCGAGTTGCCGGAGTGCTTCACGAATCGGGATGCGGCTTACGCCCAACTCCGCTGCCAGAGCATCCTGCCTCAGCGGCGTTTCATCCGGGTACATCCCTCGAAGTATCCTTTCACGCAACGCCTCGGTCGCCTGATGCGTGACAGTCTGCCGCGTTATGGGCAAAACCATCATCGCGTTGGCGGCTGCGCTTGATGCTGGCGTGCGGGGAGGTGATTTGACGATGCGGCCCATTTCGTGGATTCTCCGGAGCGGGGATTAAATGCCAGTAAGTCAAGTAACTCGTAGAGATACGCTGACTTCCTGATGGCCGCCACCGGCTTGAGTGGATTGGATACAATATCCCATTTCTCGACTCTGGGCAAGTGTGGCCTGCTGCCTGAGCCCCCTTCCGAAAGCCCAGGCTATGTAGCGATTACCGACTAATGCTTCTGCTGAGGAGAGATTCCCCCCAGGCGACCTTTCATCGCACTGTTGAATGCCGGCACGGTGTTGTGAAGCAGGATCGCGTAGCCCTTCTGAGCCGCCGCAAGGCCGACCTCAAGCCTTCCAAGCGTTTCCATCGCCTGGGTGGTCGGGCGGTATCCTGCCCCTCCGGCAACGTCACCAGCTCCGCTCCCAATCTCTCCCGAAAGCCATAGCAAGCCAGTGTAAACCTTGCTCGGTTCCACAAAATATTTGTCGTCGCTCTGGAGATCCGACCGCGAAAGCAGCTGATGCTCGACGCCGAGCATTTGGGTGTCCAGCCGATCAAGCGCCGAAACGATATCGGACTTGCCCGCATTCGCAGCCTTCTCGTCTTCGATCGATTTACGCATGATCTCGATCGCGTTGATCATGCTCACTGCATCGTTCATGTCCTTGCGAACTCGAACCTGTGCCTTGGTCGATGCGACAAGATCCGCATCCGACGATGGCATTGCAGGATCCCGGATCACAACGAATGGCTCGTTGAACGTCTTGCCGTCGACGCTGAGCCGCACCGTGTAACGGCCGGGTGCTGCAATCGGTCCCGTGCGGACGGGCGCCTCGATGCCCCAGTGCAGTATCGGGCGTGTGGGCTGACCGTCGAAACGAGGCTCGTCAAATATGTGTGGGTTGTCCGGTGCAACCGTCCGCAGAGCGACCTGCTCTGCGGGTTCGTAGCGAAGATCCCATGGGACGCGATTGATCCCGGCGTGCGCACGCATCGTATACGCACGCACCTCACTACCAGATTCATCAAGCACAGTCACCTGCACGTTATTCTCTGCCCGTGGCAGCTCAAACGTGAAATCGGCACGACCTGTGCGCGACTGCCGGAACGCGAGGTGTGGTGCGAAGAGTCGCGGCTCGCTTGCAGGCGTGGCCGTGGCACCATCTGCCAGAGCCGTAACATCGCGAAGGATGTACAGCCCGCGACCATACGTTGACACCACTACGTCGTTCCACCGCTTTGGAACAACGACCCAGGATACCGGCGCCGCGGGAAGCCCGGCCTGGAATTGTGTCCAGTGAGCGCCATCGTTGAGCGAGTAATAGAAGGCATGCCCGGTCCCCGCGAACAACATCCCCTTCCTGTTCGGGTTCTCCGCGACCGCCATCACATAATCAAGCGGACCGTCAGCCGGTAGATCGCCCGTGATGTTGGACCACGTCTTACCGTAGTCCGTCGTCTTGTAGACGTACGGCTTCCGGTTGTCCATGATGTGGAAATCGATCGCAACATAAGCCGTGGCCGGATCAAAGTGTGACGGCTCGATCTTCCGAATCGTTCCCCATGTTGGCAGACCGGTCATGTTCTTCGTTACATCTGTCCATGCTCCACCGCCGTCGCGCGTGAACCAGAGCTTTCCGTCGTTCGTGCCGGCCCAGATCAAGCCCTTGCTGATCTCCGATGGAGCAATTGCGAACACGACCTCGCCGTAGAACTGACCGAGGTTGTCACCAACGATTCCGCCGGATGAGACGATGCGCGACGGATCGCGTGTCGACAGATCCGGGCTGATTACGCTCCAGTTCTGGCCTTTATCCGACGTCTTGAACACCACCTGACAGCCATAGTACACGGTGTTGTGATCGAAAGGATCGACCGCGAGCGGTGGAGTCCAGTGGCAGCGATATTTTGCGTCATTCGGTGGCCAATCGAGTGTGTGAATCCACGGGCTTACCGAGTGCGCAAGTTTAGTCTTGGCGTCCCATCTAGTAACCTGGTCGCCGTAGCAACTAGCCCAGACAATATTCGGATCCGCTACATCAGGGATGGTAAAGCCTGACTCACAGCCGCCGAGGCCAGTTTCCCACGGTGTCCGATTGAAGACATTTCCAAAGCTGGCAGGTGGTCCCTGATTTCCGCCGCGCGCGAACGCAGCACGCGTCGGCTGCGCAGCCGTCGTATCGCGGCGCGCTCCTCGCTCAGACGTCGTATCGCCACGCACTGCTCCCGCTGCCGCGGAATCTCGGCGCGTTCTATCTGTCGCTACGGCATCTGGTGGAGCTTCGCCACGCCGGAAGGGCGCGGCACGCAGTGGGGAATCACTTGCGCCACGCATGGGGTTACTGTCGTCCTGTCGGTTCGAATAGATCCAATAGGGAACCTGGTTGTCGACCGCAACGTGATACATCTGTCCGTTTGGCAACGCGACGGTAGTGAAGCTCTTGCCGTGATTGAATGTTATGTGCGCGCCGAGATCGTCGGTGAGCGAGAAATTATCCGGATTCGTTGGATCGATCCAGATGTCATGGGTGTCACCGCCCCACGGCACCGACCTGAATGACTTTCCTCCGTCCTTCGACTGCCAGAAGCTGCTGTTGGCTATCAGCACTTCGTCGGCGTCGCCAGTCGAGACCTTGATATCTATATAGTAGCCGGCGCGACCGATGAGCGGTCGCTCCCAGTTGATCACCTTCCAGGTGCGTCCCGCGTCGTCGGAGCGCCAGACCGAGCCCTGATTCGACGTCTGTATCAGCGCGTAGACGCGATTGGAGTTGGTGGGTGCAATGGCAACATCGATCTTGCCGAGGGGTGACTTGGGGAGGCCGGGATCGGTGACTTTAGTCCATGTATTGCCATTGTCGCGCGTCGTATAGATGCCGCTCGAAGGTCCGCCGCCGAACATCGCCCAGGTATGCATGACAACCTGCCACATGCCTGCGAACAGGACGTTGTGATCGTGCGCGTCCATGGTGATGCCCGAGCAACCGGTGCCATCATCAACAAAAAGCACCCGCGTCCACGTCTTGCCGCCGTCCAGCGTGCGGTATACGCCTCGCTCCTGTTGCGGCCCAGTCACACGACCCAGCGCGCAGACAAAAACGACATTCGCATCGGTCGGGTTGACGATGATGCGTCCGATCCGGCCCGTTTCTCTGAGGCCCATGTTTTTCCAGGTCTTGCCAGCGTCGGTCGACTTATAAATGCCGTCGCCCATGACATCGGCGTCACGAACCGCCCACGCCTCGCCTGTGCCCGCCCAGACCGTACCTGGTTCGGATGGCGCAGTTGCCAACGCTCCGATGGCCTGCACAGGCATGCTGTCGAACACCGGTACGAAAGTGCGTCCACTGTCGCTTGACTTCCACACCCCGCCTGATGCCGACCCCATGTACCAGGTCTTGGGATCACCAGCAACGCCGGACACCGATGCGATGCGGCCACCGTTGGCTGGACCCATGTACTCGAACTGAAAGGGTTCAGCCTGGAGACCTCTCCCGGGTCGGTTTGCTTGCGACTGCGCGAAGCCGTCCGATGGCCCCAATAAAATGACGACGCCGATGAAAAATGGCGCCCAGCGGGCGACGTAGGAACCTGGTGTAAATCTCTTCATGGTGCGATCGGTTTAGAGAGTGCGCGATGCGATGACGAATAAACAACAAGCAACCCGAGGCAGCCGGTGGCTACTGGTTCAACGGCGATTGGGCCGACCGGTTGTCGGAACCGGCCCAGTTATCTGTTGTACGCATAACGAAGGAGTGTCGTTCTGCTAGCGGGTTTATTGATAGCGTAGCAGAACGGCGTCCCGATCTGTCGCCTCACTGGCCACTCTGGCACGCGCCGCGCGTGATCCAGGGTGGCCAGTGAGGTTTTTTACGTGTGCTGCACCGACCGACGGCTAACTGCCGCAGGCAGCCGGATCGTTCCAGTTCAGGATCGGATCGGTCGGCACATTCGGATTGGTTTGTCGCTCCGAATTGGTATATAGCATCCGCCCGGGGAGTGTAGCTGCACCGCCCGCTGGTACCAGGGCCGGTAAGCATGTGCGCTTGTAATCGTTCCACGCTTCCACATTCTGGAAGAGGGTGATGTACTTCTCGCGCATGATATCGGTCAGCGCAACCGGCCCCGCGACAGGCGTAAGCGTCAGCGCCGAGTGCCATGGAGTCGACACTCCCCATGCAGCGCGTTCCTTGTTCAGCGTATCAAGCGCTGCCTGCGTGTTTCCGAGCTTGAACAGGGCCTCGGCCTTTATCAGCAGATTCTCATTGTACGTAACGAGAGGCTGGCGATAATCCGGTGCGAGTCGCTTCGCGCTGACATTTGACATGTTACCTGCGAGATCCTGCCCTGGGGAGGCACCGATATAGCCGGTCGCGCCCGCAGCAATCTGATAATACTCAGCAAGCCGCGGGTCACCGATGCTCTTTAGCAGATCGACCTGATACTTGCCCGCGCGTTCGAATCCGGTACGCGTTCCGGTCAGCTGGAACTGGTACCAGTCATTCTGCTCGTTTGCATTGCTGGTCTGGTAAGTCAGATAATCTGCTGCATTGCTGGCAATGCCCTGGTTGGCCTCGGCGAGAGCCTTCGCATAATTGCTTGGATCTCGTTCGGCCAGGTGAAGATAGAAACGCGCCTTGAGCGTGTGCGCGAGCTGCAACCAGAGCGCCGCGTTTCCGCGGTACACGATCTCCGCACTTCCAGGTCCGACACCGCCACTGGAGTTGAGATTAGCAATCGCCTTGTCAAGCGTGGCGAGAACGCTATCGTACACCATCTTCTGTGGATCGTAAACCGGCGTTGGAAACGAATCCGCCTTTGCTGCCTGCGAATACGGAACGTCACCCCAGACATCCGCAACCGTCCCTATCTCCCATGCCTCAATGACCTGGGCGATTCCCTGAAACGTCTTGTCGCCGGAGGCCGACGATGACGCCTCGATCGCACGCAGGTCGATGAGCCCACCTCCGGTATACGGCATGCTGAAATCGCCGCTTCCCCCATCGATCACATACAGATCCTGCGACTGGTACTGTAGCTGTGTTCCAGCCATTTGTTGCATCCACATGGAAACAACGCGCGCCAGATTCCCATTCAGGAACTGCGTAAGCTTGGCCTGAACCGCGACCAGTCGTTGTGTGGAGGTCGCCGCTGTTGGCGCGTTCGGGCTTGTGATGCATTCCGCGCATTTCAGGAAGTCGTTACCGCAACCTGCAAAGAGCACGGGAACCGCAGCGGCCAAGGCCGCACTTCTGATGTATTGATTCACTGTTGGATCTCCTGGGATCAGCGGTTCAGTGAGATCGCGAAAACAATCGATCGCGTCTGCGGCATGTTGAAGAAGTCGTAACCCTGCACAAGCGCGTCGGCGCCAGCGAGGTTCGTTTCGGGATCCATCCCGGTGTACTTCGTCCATGTATGCAGGTTACGCCCTGAAATCCGCAGGTCGGCGCTACTGAACCCGGCGCGCTGCACCAACGCACCGGTAAGCGAATATGTCACTGAGACTTCGCGAAGTTTGGTGTACGTACCATCCTCCATGAATGCCTCTCCGAGGCCGGAGTAAATACTTCCGAGCCCTGTGTACCATGATTGTCCAATTGATACCGGCGTTCCCTTACCGGGTCCCACTGTCGGGCCCTTCATGAAATCTGTTCCGAACGTGCGCATGACGTCCCGGGCTTCAGTGACCTTGGACGTTCCGAAATTGTTCAGGGCACCTACCGTCATGTTGGCTACCATGCCGCCCTGCTTGTGATCCAGCAATGCGGAGAGTTCCCACTTTCCAAAATGCACGTCGCTGTGGAGGTTGCCAGTCCAGTGCGGATTCGGATCACCGATCACGCGATTGACAGGATCGTTCACAGGAAAACCCGAGGCAGAGATGTACATCGCTCCGTTTGGCGCACCAGCGCACGCGGTGGCAAGATCAATTGGATTGCCAGCCTTGTCTTTCAGATTCGTACTCTTGGTCACGCCACATCGTACGTACCCGAGGCCGCGGAAAGCGAACGTTCCACCGACTGTTGCCGAAGGCACCGCTTCCGAGAACGTACCGCCGCCAGCGCTGAGGTACGATGCACCATTCAGGCTAAGCACGCGCGTTTCATTCTGCGCCCACTGCGCACCAATATCCCAGGTGAGCCGCGCCGTTGTGACAGGACGCACGTTCAGAGTTGCTTCCCATCCCTTGTTTCTAATCGCAGCGCCGTTCAGCAACTGAGCCGAAAAGCCGGTCGTTGAGGGGCGAGGCACACTGAGAATCACGTCCGTGGAGTTATCCACGTAATACGTGAGGCCGGCGTCAGCCATCTGATTGAACAATCCAACATCAAGACCGGTTTCGAACTCCTTCTGGCGCTCCGGCTTGAGGTTGTTATTACCCTGAGTACCGGATGTAACCAGACCACCGTACCCTCCCTGTGTCGACGAGAGCTGGTCGGTGTAGCCACTGGCAAACGTTGCGCGACCAAGTGTAGCCAGCGTCGAGTACACGTTTGGCTCCTTGCCCGTCTCGCCGTAAGCCGCGCGAACCTTTCCATAACTCAACAGTCCACGATGCTCCGTATTGCCAAGTGCGTTCGTGAAGGTCCACGCAAGGCTTGCCTTGGGGTACGACGCACGCGGATTGCTTGCTCCGAAAGTTGAGAAGCCATCGTTTCGCAGTGCAGCTGAGAGATAAAGCTGGTTGTACGCGTCAAGGCTTGCCTCACCGAAGTACGACAGCGCGTGGATCACGTAATCGTACTCGGTGCCGATTTGCGTAACGGTGTTATTGAGAGTAAACGGCGCCGGTGCGATGAGGTTGTTACCCGTAACATCCAGCTCGCGACCCCGACGGCTGTTCACGTTGTTTCCAACCGTGAGACTGCCATTGAAATTGGAACTGAATGTGTGCGTCGCAGTTGCAATCAGATTCTGGTCGATCTGCAAATGCATCAGATCGGCGCGGCGAACGAGACCCAGCGGAGACTCGCTCGCGGTAAACGATTCACCGGTGAGTTGTGTGTCACCAAAGTAGTCGCCGCCGAAATTCTCCTTCATGGTCAACCAACTCTTCGGTGTCCATGTCGCATCCACATTTGCAATCGTGCGATTGGTTTCTTCCGTGCTCGGATTCTCATACAATGCAAACAGTGGATTGTCGTATCCGCGAGAGCGAGTGAGCGATGCGGGCGATGGATCCGGAAAGCGATACGATCTCTGCAATCCTGTGGTCGTCGACAGATACGGGAATTGATTGAAGTCGGGCGGCGTACGGAGGCCGCCCAGCATCAGTCCTGAAACAGAGCCGCCGCGAAGGATCGAAGCGCCGCGATCATCAGCAAACGATATGTTGCCGCCAATCTTGAGATTGTCGAATACCATGTGCGTGGCTTTCAAACGTGCATCGGTCCGGTCGTAGTAGTTATTCGGACCGATGACTACGCCGTTCTGCGATGCGCGACCACCTGACGCGTAGAAGGTCGTGCGATCATTGCCACCCGACACCGTCAGGTGCGTATTGGCCGAGTTGCCGGTGTGAAACAGTTCGCCAAAGTGGTCGTAAACTGGAGTGCCGGGCGCGAGTGCTGGCCCCCATGAGCCGCTGGCTGCGGAGCAATCCGGCGTTGAGCAAGCACCCGCTACTCCGTTGCTGCCCTGACCATACTTGGTCTGAAGCGGAATTGCGTGGTTGACGTCATCTACGGAGTAGCTCGAGCTCAAGGTGTACCGAGTCGGTCCGGAATGCCCCGACTTGGTTGTAATCAGAATAACTCCGTTCGATGCACGCGCGCCGTAGATGGCAGCTGCTGCCGCACCCTTCAGAATGTCAACCGACGCAATATCGTCCGGGTTGATATCGGACGCGCGATTGGGCGTGTTGGCGCCTGTGAGGCTGCTTCCGTTTACGTTGGTGGAGTTATCGATCGGCACCCCATCAACAACGAAGAGCGGTTGGCCATCGCCCGATAGTGACTTGATGCCTCGGATGCGAATGTAGGCAGAGCTGCCTGGAACGCCGGACTCGGAGACAACTGTAACACCGGGAGCCTTCGCGGAGAGTGCGTTGACCAGGTTCGTCTCGTTGCTCTTTGCTATTACCGCCGAGTCAACCGTATTGATGACATTCCCGAGCTTTTCGCGGGTAGTACTCGTCCCGGCTCCCGTGACAACAATTTCGCCGAGGCGCAGCGGGTTCGTCTTGAGATTGAAATTCTGTGTGATTGTGCCCGGCTTCAGCGTGATCTGCACAGATTCGGGGGCGTAGCCAATCAAGCGGACTGTCAGTGTGACTTGTTGACCCAGGGAACCCGCAGCTGATACCTCGATTGTGTAGCGTCCATTGTCGCGCGTGACACCGCCAAGTCCCATTCCCTGGACGACGACTGCCGCAGACTGAAGCGGCACGCCATTTCCGGTCGTAACCTGGCCGACAATCGTCGTCCCGGTTTGCTGCGCAAATCCGACGCCGGGACTTACTCCCACGCCAAGGACGAGCGTCAGCATCAACTTATGCACGGGTCTCATGAGTTTCCTTTCCGACCGTTTGCGCCGCGAGAGTCCGCGGCTAGCCAAGAAAAATTGGACTTTGCTCGGTTGGACTGATGTGCCAACCCGACCATCGTCGATGACGGAACAGGATATAGTATCCAATTCTTGATCGCGCAAGAACACAGTTCCCGGGAAGGCCGCCACGCGGGTTAACGCTCAGCCCCGGCCGCTCTAGAAACTGTTGTCGGCCGACCATGGCTGAAGTCACCTGCGGGGAATTCCCGGGACTGCTACCAATCAGTCACCTTATGCGCTCGGGCACCGGACCGATTCGCCAGCCCTGGGTCGCCGTTACACGTGCCTCCTGGCTGATCCGCTTTCCCCCGACCTCAAGCGTAACATTGTACTCACCCAACGGCGCCAACCTGTCGAGTGCAGTCCGGTCGTCTGACTTGCCCGGAACACGCAATTGCGTGTTCCATACGACAGTGTTTATCCCGGCCGCAGCCGGCCCCACCATTCTGGCGACTTCATGTCCCCCGGAATCGGCTATCGTAACCGTGACCGCTACGCCAGTCGCCTGCTTCAGGTAATACCGAACCACCATTCCATCCGGTTCGTTCCGCGTTTGAATGTTGCGCTGACCGAACAGATAATCATTTGCACGGAACGCCCGAGTAACACGCTGTACGGTCGGGGCAATCGCGAAAAGATGAACGTCCTGTTCGAGCATCGACGGTGTCATCTCCTGCAGCGGCTCGATATTCGTGATGAATATTCCCCGCCCGTATGTTCCGAGGATCAGGTCGTTCGCTCTTGGATGCACAAGCAGATCATGCACGGGGATCGGTGGCATGTTGTTGTTCATGTTTACCCAGTGCGTGCCACCGTCGATCGACACGAATACGCCGATGTCGTTCCCCACGAAGAGCAGGTCCGGGTTCTTCCGATCTTCAAGTACGACGTTGATCGGTTGATCGGGCAGGTTGCCAACGATCGACTTCCACGTCGCGCCGAAGTCGTCCGTTCGATAGAGATAGGGGTGGAAGTCATCGAACTTGTAACCACTCTTCGACACGAACGCGCGCCCCGCAAAATGCGACGAGGCCACTACCCTGCTGACGTAAGCGTCTTCGCGCGCGCCGACGGACGTAAGCTCTGCTGTCCGGTCGGTCCATACCTGCCCGGTATTCCGCGTGACTTGCACCTTTCCATCGCTCGTTCCCACCCAGATGACGCCGGCCGTCACAGGTGATTCCGAGATCGTAGAGATGGCGAACCACGGGATGCCGCCCGGTACACCACCTTCCGACTCCGGCATGATCCTGTCAGCCGGATGTGTGCTCAGGTCCGGGCTGATCGCCGTCCAACTGTCTCCCCGATTCGTCGAGCGCAGCAGGTACTGCGTTCCGAGATAAATGACGCTGCTGTTGTGCGGGGATATGTGTAGTGGCGTCTCCCAGAGATAGCGAAGCGGAGGCTGGCCTGGATCCCGCGCTGGCGCGATGCTTTTTCGGTAACCGAGTTTCTGGTCCACTCGCTCCGGTGCGCCGTACTCACGTGTTGTATAAAGCCAACGGCTGTCCGTAGGGTCAGGCAGCGTGACTATCCCGTCACCGTCGCCCACGGCGTACCAGTCCTGTTCGGTGATCCTTCCCGAAGCGCTGTTGGACGGGCCCATCCAGTTCTCATGGTCCTGCAATCCGGCATATACGTTGTAGGGATCCTGCATGTCTGCGCTGACGGTATAGACGGAGCCGAGCGGAAGGTTGGAGTAAGCATCACTGGTCTTGCCATAGTCATAGGAAACCGCGATTCCGCCATCGCTACCCAGGATCATTCGATTCGAGTTTTGCGGATCGAACCAGAATGTGCGAAAGTCGCCGAAAAATCTTGGGAAAATGTTCTCCCACGACTTCCCGCCGTCACGCGACAGGCCACCGGGATATCCGGTGACGAAAATGTTTTGAGAATTGTGAGGATCGACGCGAATCTGATTGAAGTAGTACGGCCCCTTGGGATCCGGGTTCACTGAATCGGGATTCGTCCTGGTCCAGGTTTGTCCGCCGTTTTCAGTGCGATAGATCTCGTCGCCGATCGTCTGGAATCGTTTGTCCGGCCCTCCCGCGCCTGGTCCACTGGGCACCGCAGCGCCGGGTTTTGGATTCTCATTCTCGATGATCGCATAGAGTATTTCTGGATTGCCGCTGTAGATATCAAGCCCGATTCTGCCGATCTGGCCCGTGGGCAGACCGCCAGCAAGTCTCGTCCAGTCGTGGCCACCGTTCGACGTCTTGTAGATCCCGGTCTTCGGTCCACCGTTGATCATCCGCCACGGCAGTCGAGTCTTGTCGTACGTCGCGGCGTAGAGAACTGCCGGATCGCGCGAATCCATGACAAGATCGATCACGCCCGTGTTGTCGTCGATGTACAGCACTTTGTGCCATGTAACTCCGCCGTCGATCGTCTTGAAAACCCCTCGTTCGGAGTTCCTGGAATAGAGATGCCCCATCGCTGCGACATAAACGACGTCCGGATTATTCGGGTCGATGACAATGCGCGCTATGTGTTGCGAATCACGCAATCCCATATTTGTCCAGGTCTGTCCCGCGTCTGTGGACTTGTAGACGCCATTACCGGCATACGAACTCCGCGACGTAAATGCGTCGCCGGTCCCGACCCAGACGATATCCGGATTGGACGGTGAGAGTGTCACATCCCCTATGGAAAGTGTGCTCTGTCCGTCGAACAGTGACCGCCATGTCGTGCCGTTGTTTGTCGTCTTGAATACGCCGCCAATCCAGGGCGCGACGTATATCGTGTATCGGTGCGCATCCTCCGGAAATGCCGGAACGTCGACGTCGGCTATGCGTGCCTGCATCCGGAACGGGCCGATGTTCCGGTATTGCAGCGTGGATACAAGCTGCTCGTCGAACAGAGCCTGCGCGTCAGACCTTCCGCCAAACACAAGCGCACCGGCCGCGACGCCAATTACCAGCAAGTCACGCCTCATCACGTCTCTCCCGGGGTGAGACCGTGCCACAGTTACTGCAGCCTGCAGTACGGTTCTGATACTGAACAATTGCAGTTGCGGATATAGTATCCAATTTCCGAATGCGCAATATCGCCCGGCAACCCCGCCCCAATCCGCCCAACAGGTCTGCCGAGAACGCCTCCAGCCTCCCATAATCGCAGGCGGCCCCCCTTACGGCGGAATTGGATACGGGATAAAATATTTCGACCCCCAACGGCCCACCGCCTAATCCCCAGACCATCATGACGAACTCGCGTAGTCCGCTCCGGACCGCAGCCATCTCGCTCGGACTCGCCACGCTGTCGCTCGGGCTCCTGGCTCCCGCAGCCGCGGCGCAGCGGGATACAATGCCGCAGCCCGCTCCTGCGCACGATCCTTTTCGGTTCGAGATGATGGGGCCCGCCGCTGGCGGTCGCGTTGCCGCGATCGCGGGCGTACCAGGCGATGCCCGCACGTGGTACATCGGAAATGCGTCCGGCGGCGTCTGGAAATCCACAGACAGCGGCGCGACCTTTCACCCGATCTTCGACAAGGAGCCTGTCCAGGCAATCGGTGCGCTCGCAGTCGCACCGTCGGATCCGAAGCAGATCTGGGCCGGTACCGGTGAAGCCTGGGCGGTTCGGGACGCCGACGTGATGGGAGACGGCATCTACCTCTCGTCGAACAGCGGTGCCACCTGGAAAAACATGGGTCTCCGCGAGACAGGGCGAATTGGACGCATCATCGTCAACCCCACTAATCCAAAAATCGTCTTCGTCTGCGCGCTCGGCCGAGTCACCGGCCCGCAACAGGAACGCGGCGTGTATCGAACAACTGATGGCGGTGAAACATGGCAACGCGTCCTCTTCGTCGATCCGGGGACCGGTTGCTCCGGACTAACGATGGACGCGCACGATCCCGATGTGCTCTTCGCAGGCATGTGGCAGGTCGAGATGCATACGTGGGCGATGTTCAGCGGCGGCCCTTCGAGCGCGATCTATACGTCGCGTGACGGCGGTACGACCTGGAAAAAGGTCCTCAATCCCGGCCTCCCCAATTCCCCGCTTGGCAAGATCGATGTTGCGATCGCGCCGACTGATTCAAAGAGAGTCTACGCCTTGATCCAGACCGCAGATCAGGGCTCGCTTTGGCGGTCTGACGACGGCGGCAACAGCTGGCACGACGAGAACTGGTCCCGCATGCTGATTGGCCGAGCTGGATACTACATCCGCCTGGCAGTTGGAACAGACAACCCCGATTACGTTCTCGTCGCCAATAGCAGCTTCTTCCGCTCGACCGATGGAGGCAAGACGTTCAACGAGGTGCCGTGGGGCGGTGACAACCACGACATCTGGATTGACCCACAGTTGCCGGGTCGCATGGGCCTGACGAACGATGGCGGAGTGCGACTCACCACGAACGCTGGCAAAACATGGTCGACCGTGGAGATCGCAAATGGGCAGATGTACCACGTCGCTGTCGACAATCAGGTGCCCTATTGGATCTACAGCAATCGCCAGGACAACGGCACCATGCGCGGGCCGAGCACGGCGCCAGAAGCAATACCCGGCGTCCGCCGGCCACCGCCGGCACCACCTGCGCGACCACGCGTTGCTGGCGATACAGCGCGACCACCGCTCGATTCCGCCGCAATCCGCGCACAATTCTTCAGGCAGCGTGGCTCGACTTGGGACCACGGGCTCGGCGGTTGTGAGTCAGGCTTTACCCTGCCCGACCCAACCAATCCGGACATTGTCTGGGCGAGTTGCTATGGCAATGAAGTAACCCGCTGGAACGCAAAGACGAAACTCGCGCGCTCCGTCAGTCCGTGGATCCATACGCTCGATTCTCCACCTAACGAAACCAAATACCGGTGCCACTGGACGCCACCACTCGCGATCGATCCATTCGATCACAACACCGTGTACTACGGCTGTCAGGTGGTATTCAAGACGTCAAACGGCGGACAGAGCTGGAGTGTCATCAGCCCCGATCTCTCTACGCGTGATTCATCGCGCATCGTCTCTTCCGGCGGAATCGTTGGCGACAATCTCGGTCAGTTCTATGGCGAGGTCGTGTTCGCAATTGCTCCATCGGAGATCAGCAAGGGCTTGATCTGGGCCGGCACGAACGACGGCAAGCTCTGGTACACGCGCAACGGCGGCGGAGCGTGGACAGATGTAACGAAGAACATGACCGGTCTGCCAACATGGGGAACAATTCGAAAGATCGAGCCGTCACACTTTGATCCGGCCACGGCTTACGTTGCGATCGACTTCCACATCATGGACAACCGGAAGCCTTACATCTACAAGACGACGGACTACGGTAAGACGTGGTCCAACATCACGGGCGATCTACCGGCTGATGGGCCGCTTGATTATGTGATGGCGGTCACGGAGAATCCGAACAGGAAGGGGATGTTGTTCGCTGGAACTGGGCGTGGCTTCTTCTATTCGCGCGACGACGGTTCCCACTGGACGCAGTTTTCGGAAGGGCTTCCCGCGGCGCCTGTCACGTGGATCGTGGTACCGAAAATCTGGCACGACGTAGTTGTGTCAACATATGGTCGCGGTCTGTTCATACTGAAAGACATTACGCCGCTCGAGATGGGAGCGGAGTCGGCGAACGCGACCAGTGTCAAACTGTATCCACCACATCCAGGATATCGTGAGCCGCGCGGCGGCAATGCCGACATCACCTTCGAGTTATCGGCGAAAACTGCGCAGCCTGCCACGCTTGAGATTCGCGACTCGAAGGGCGCGACAATCCGCACAATTCGCATGGCTACGCGCGCTGGCTACAATCGTGCGTCGTGGGATCTTCGCTACGATGCTCCAATGCGCGTCGATCTCCGCACCACGCCGGCCGCAAACCCGCACATCTGGGAAGAGCCGCGATTCAAGGGCAAGAAGGTGCGCCCGATCACGCACTGGGGGATTCAAGGTGCCGAGGCCGCAGGACCGATCGCGGCGCCGGGGACCTACTCAGTAAGGCTTGTAGTGGCCGGGGCAACCGCACAAGTTGTTCCACTCACTATTCTGAGAGGCACCGATATCCTGTCCTCGGATGCCGACCTGGCCGCCTCGACGCGCATGCAGATTCAGATCCGCGACGATATGAATTCTGCCGTGGGAATGATCAACTCTCTCGAAAAGATGCGACTTCAGATCGACGATCAGCGGCGCGCTGCCAATCTGACGCCCGACGCGCTGAAGACCCTCGACGCCATGGACGGCAAGCTGCTGGCGGTTGAGATGAAGCTCCTGTCCAAATCAGATCTGAATAGCGACGACAAGTACTACGTGGAGCGTTATCACGTTTACATGAACCTTATCTGGTTCTCGGGTGAAGTAGGGAGCGGGGCGGGCGATGTCGCTGGCGGCGCGGATTTCCGCCCCACAGATACATCGCACGCCGTACTGGCGAGTATTGAACGCGACCTTGCAGAGGCACGTACTGCGTACAATACTCTGACGCAGCAAGACATCCCGGCTTTCAACAAGGCGACCGCCGGCAAACTGACACCCCTAGTTTTGGAGCGTTGATGACCGCACCAGGCACTACTACTCGCCGCACTTCGATGCCAGCGCTGCTGGGACTGGGCGCCGCCGCGAACTTCTTCGATACTCTCGGCATTGGCTCATTCGCAACGACGACCGCAGTACTGGTGCTCGGGCGCATGGTCGAGGATGATGACATCCCCGGGACCCTCAACGTGGGGCATGCCATCCCAACGGTCTCCGAAGCGATCATCTACATCATCCTGCTCGGTGGCCTGATCGACGTGCCCACCATCACAAGCATGGTGCTGGCCGGCGGGATCGGCGCGTGGTTCGGCACGGGCATAGTAGTCCACTGGCCACGGCAATTGATGCAACGCGCCATGGCGATCGCACTGCTCATCACAGCGGGATTCATGGCGGTGCGAATGCTGGCCAGCCTCTCGCTGGATGCCGGCACGATAGGATTTAGCGGCGTGACACTGGTGATCGCAGTACTTGGAAGCGTCGTGATCGGTTCGCTCACCAGTCTTGGAATTGGCAATTACGCACCGACGATGGCGATGACCTACATGCTCGGCATGAACACCAAGGCTGTATTCCCGATCATGGCTGCGTCTGCGTCGCTGATTCTCCCTGCTGCCGCCATCCGTTTCTATCGCTCGGGTCGCTTTGATCGTCGCACCGCGCTCGCTTTTGCGATCGGCGGTATCCCCGGCGTGCTCGTCGCCGCATTTATCGTGAAGTCGTTGCCGCTCGGTGTAGTCAAGTGGGTTGTCGTTGGCGTGCTCCTCTATACATCGGCCACACTTTGGATGTCTTCACGCAGGCCAGTGAAGGTTGCCGCATGAAGATCAGCGCGATCCGCGCGTACCAGATCGACCTTCCGCTCCACGAAGGGAAATACAGCTGGTCGGGCGGCAACGCCGTTTCAGTTTTCGATTCGACCGTCGTCGCAGTCGAGACCGACGCCGGCCTTATCGGCTGGGGCGAGGTGTGCCCGCTCGGGCCAGCTTATCTGCCAGCATATGCACGCGGCGCACGTACCGGCATTGCTGAACTCGCCCCGCAACTGCTTGGCGCAGATCCGCTCGCACTCAGCGAGTTGAATGAATTGATGGATCGGTCGATGCGCGGACATCCGTACGTCAAGTCAGCAATCGACATGGCGTGCTGGGATCTTCTCGGTAAGGTGAGCGGACTTCCAGTGGCAACTCTGATGGGTGGCCACGTAGGCGAAGACTTCGCGTTGTATCGCGCGATTTCACAGGAGTCGCCCGCGCAGATGGCGAAAAAGATTGCACGCTATCGCAAGGAAGGGTATCACAAGTTCCAGCTCAAGGTCGGAGGCGACCCGAATACGGATATCGATCGAATTCGCGCCGCGGCCGCAGAGCTCACGCGTGGCGACGTCCTGATCGCAGACGCGAACACGGGTTGGACGCAACACGCTGCCGTCCGCGTTGCTGACGCCGTCCGCGACGTCGATGTGTATATCGAACAACCGTGCCCCAGCTACGAAGAGTGTCTCGCGGTACGCCGTCACACCAATCGCCCATTCATCCTCGATGAAGTTGTCGACGGGATCGACATGGTCGTTCGCGGCGTTGCAGATCACGCCATGGATGTCATCAATCTCAAGATCTCCAAGGTCGGGGGCCTGACGCGCGCGCGACAGATTCGCGATCTCTGCGTATCGCTTGGTATAGCGATGACGATCGAGGACACGTGGGGCGGCGACATAATCACTGCCGCCATCTCACACCTCGCGCACAGTACTCCCGAACGATTCCTCTTTTCCGCAACCGACTTCAACTCGTACGTAACCGTCGCATTTGCCGACGGCGCACCGCGGCGAAACAAGGGTCGGCTATCGGCGTCGAAGGAACCAGGACTCGGAGTCCGTCCGAATCTCAAGGTTCTGGGCAAGCCGGTTATCGATATTCACAATACGTCGCGACGCAAATAGCAATTCACGGTGTCCCAACAGACTCGACGTTGAGCTGATCCAGAATCGGTGTTCGCAGGCCCGCAACTGATGCCGACGTGCCGTGACCATCAAGATCAACGACGACGATGTCATTCTTGCCGCGCCGCAACCATGCGCCGGGCAGATACAGAGTCTGTTGGGGTCCCACGTTCCAGTAACGACCGAGATTGACACCGTTCACGAATACGAAGCCCTTGTTCCAGCTGCGCATGTCGAGGAAGGTGTCACCGGTACTGGTGAGCGTGAATGTGCCGCGATACACCGTTGGGACACCTGCGATCGCTGTGCGCGCAGCATTACGAATTTGCTCAGTGGGCGCAGCAGAAAATGGTATCCCGTACATCTCCCAGCCGGTAACTCGAGTGCCATCCAGCACAACAGGCTCGATAATCCCTTTCCTGTCGCTCACCAGCTCTGCGCCGTAATTGATCCGACCAAGATTCTCCACGAGAATATCAAGACGACCGCCAGCGGGAATCTGAACTTGCAGGGCGAAACTATTCTTGCTGCGCTCGAGAGTTCCGACGCGTGCGCCGTTCACAAAAACCTCACCGTAGTCTCGCAGGCCCGGGACTTCGAGCAATCCGTTGATCGCCTTTGCGAATCGATGCCGGTAAAGCACAAAACCATCGGATTGATCGATGTCTGCGAACGAAAGCGGGTCGGCCGCGCGCACCGGCTTTATGCTGGCCACCAGGTCAAACAGGTTCGCGTCCGCCCTGACTGCGACGGGCGGTAATGCAATCACAGGCAACGAATCCGGCACATCCGGTATCGGATACGAAACGTGCCTGCGAATTACATCGCGAAGAGCGTAGTACTTTGGCGTCGGCCAGCCGGCTTCCGACAGCGGCGCGTCGTAGTCGTAGCTGGTCATGCTAGGCTGTATCGGAATTCGCCTCGTATAGTTTGCTCCGGATGTAAACCCGAAGTTCGTGCCACCGTGAAACATGTACAGGTTGATGCTCACACCGCGCTTGAGCAGACTGTCGTACGCGGGAAGAAAGCTATTCGTCGGTGTGGTTGGAAATGGTTCTGCCCAGTGAGTCAACCAACCGGGATAGAACTCCGCCACCATGTACGGACCGTTCCCCTTGTTGAAGGCGTCGGACCGTTTTGCGAGCGTGTCGTAGTTTGTCTCGCCATTCGCAGCAGCAAACACGCCCGGTATTCCCCCCTTGTTGAACAGCCAGTCGCCGTCAGCAGTGAACAACGGTACGTCGATCCCTGCGTCGAGAAGCATGCGACGAGACGCCGCCTTGTAACTGGAATCGGAGCCGAACGAGCCATACTCGTTCTCGACCTGCACCATTAGAATCGGCCCGCCGTGCGTTACAAGTAGCGGACGCACCTCTTTCGCCAGCGCGCTGATGTAGCGCTGCGCTGCCGCCATGTAGCGAGCGTCGTTACTGCGCACTGTGGCCGAGGGTGACTTGAGCAGGTACGACGGATAGCCGCCAAAGTCCCACTCCGCACAGACGTACGGTCCGGGGCGCAGGATCACCCACAGTCCTTCTTCCTGCGCGATTCGGATGAACTCCGCAAGATCCCGGTTACCAGTGTGAAAATCGAAAGCGCCAGGACGGATCTCGTGATAATTCCAGAACACGTATGTGGAGATGGCATTCAATCCCATAGCCCTGGCCATTCGGAGACGCTGTCGCCAGTAAGCCCGCGGAATTCGCGCGTAATGCATCTCGCCTGAGATGAGCTGAAGCGGTTTGCCATCCAGCTCAAATTCGCCTTTCGCGATTCTGAAGTCGTGGACCGCACGCGGCGCGGTTTTCCGTTGACGCGGTTGCTGCGCCGACATCGGACCAGCGGATGCGACGATGAGGAGCCCAACCAGCCACCGCTTGCGGCCCGAGAGCAGGCGTCGCCAGGATCTGGTAATGGTCATGGAGTCCCTACAATAGCTCCTTCCGGAGCGTTCTGCGCGTTTTTTCTATCGCATGGGAACCGATGAGCCTCCGGCTTGATGTGGCGCCGTTCCAGGGGCTGAGCTTTGGCAGGTCAAGAGAATTCTGCGTACTTTAAGTATTGCCGGTCCATAACCGTATCGGCCGCGATGCGCACTCTGTCCCTCCCGACATACCGAGCCATGACTGAATCATCCGACGAACGCTCCCCGTCAACCCTGAGCCGCCGAACATTCCTGGGCGTCGGTATTGGTGGCGCATTGGCAGCAGCGACAGGAGCCCTTCCGTCGTCCGCGCTGGCGGCCGACGTCGAACGCGTACCAGACGCGTCACCGCCGCCTGGATTCGAACTCGACGAAGTGACTATCGGACAACTGCAGCAGGGAATGGCGTCCGGACGCTACACTTCGCGCTCGATATGCGAGATGTATCTCAAGCGGATCGCCGAAATCGATCGCAACGGCCCGGCAATTCGCTCTGTTCTTCAGATCAACCCGGATGCGCTCGAAATAGCGGCATCATTGGACAGCGAGCGCAAATCCGGCCACGTGCGCGGTCCCATGCACGGAATACCGGTGCTGATCAAGGACAACATCGGCACACACGACCGTATGACCACGGCCGCGGGCTCGCTGGCGCTGGCGCATTCCATCCCGGCAACCGATTCGTTCGTCGCTCAGCGCCTGCGTGTTGCGGGCGCGGTCATACTCGGCAAGACGAACCTGAGCGAGTGGGCGAATTATCGTTCGACGCATTCGACGAGCGGCTGGAGCGGAATGGGTGGCCAGACGCACAATCCCTACGCACTGGACCGCACTCCCTCTGGCTCCAGCTCGGGCTCGGGCGCAGCCTCGACGGCAAGTCTCTGCGCGATCGCCATCGGCACTGAAACCGACGGTTCGATAACATCGCCGTCTGCGGTACAATCTCTTGTCGGTATCAAGCCAACCGTTGGACTCGTGAGTCGTTCAGGAATCATCCCTATTTCTCATTCCCAGGACACCGCCGGTCCGATGGCGCGGACGGTAACGGATGCGGCAATCCTGCTCGGTGTACTTACAGGAGTGGACTCGCGTGACCCGGCAACCGCGCCGAGCGCCGGCAATGCGCACACCGATTACACGACGTTTCTCGACGTTGCTGGACTCAAGGGGGCCCGCATTGGCATTCCTCGGGTGAGGTATTTTGGCTACAGCGTAGCGACCGATGCCATCGCCAACGCCGCGATCGACGCGATGCGTTCGGCGGGTGCGATCGTTATCGATCCGATAGACCTGGGCAATTCGGGCAACACTGAGGGTGATGTGCTGTCCTACGAATTCAAGGCAGACCTCAACGCGTATCTTGCGTCACTCGGCGCAACTTCGCCGATGAAAACTCTTGCTGATCTGATCGCGTTCAACAACTCGCACCGAAGTGAGGAGATGCCGTACTTCGGTCAGGAGATATTCGAGACCGCGGAGGCTCGTGGACCGCTGACGGACCAGAAGTACATCGATGCACTCGCAGCCGGTCACACCAAATCGCGCGCCGAAGGAATCGATGCTGCCGTCGCGAAGTACAAACTGGATGCGATAGTCGTTCCAACGCAGGGACCGCCGGCGCTCATCGATCTCGTGAATGGTGATCCGCGCGGTGGTGGTAGCGCAACGAATCTTCCGGCGGTGGCAGGATACCCGCACATCACGGTTCCAGCTGGCTACCATTTCGGGCTGCCAGTCGGCCTGTCATTCTTCGGACCTGCGTGGAGCGAGCCGACTCTGATAAAGCTTGCGTATGCATTCGAGCAACTCACAAAAGCGCGCATTGCACCCCGGTTCCTGGCAACAGCGAAGTTGACCTGAAGGCCTGATTGGGACACTCACATCCGTATAACTTCGTGGGGGATTTCTGGGCGCAAGAAGAAATGGCTTTGCCATCAAATAGCACTTACCGCGCGCTTGGAAATATCCGATAGTCGAGGATTGGCTCCATTCGGATACTTGCAAGGCAAGCGCACCGTGGAGGATGTATGCGATCCGTGGCACGCACCTGTTTCGCGACGGTAGCGCTGGTTTTTCTGTCTGCTTGCTGGGGGCACGGCGTAGTAGTGAATTGCAGTAATGGAGACTACCCGTGCCATCAAGATA
>Ga0209483_1000252_pt1 | contig 50023 bp, 37 predicted proteins | sample NGEPerA_FD_184508 | JGI IMG/M metagenome (GOLD analysis project Ga0209483, IMG submission 184508) | Arctic peat soil microbial communities from the Barrow Environmental Observatory site, Barrow, Alaska, USA - NGEE PermafrostL2-A... | ecosystem: Environmental > Terrestrial > Soil > Wetlands >...
ATGAGCCTGGAAACCATCGCTCCCCTGAGCGATGATCCCTTCGTCAGTCTGCCCGCTGTGGCAGCCTGAACAAGCAGCCGACGCTGCTCAGGATAGCCGCTCCTACACCACGCCCGGGGGCACGATCGACTTCGGCTGCTCGCCCATCATTCGCGCCAGCCCTTCAGACAATTGGCGCAGCACAAGCCCCTGGCCGCCTGCCTGATTTTCGGCGGTCAGCAAAGCATAGGCTCCATCAATCGCTGCTTTCGCCTCTTGAGCGGGCAAAACGCCGCGCTTTGACAGCGCGCCGAGCGTAGCCATCAAGGCGGCTTGACTGCCGGCGATCATGGCCGCAACCGGCGCCAGCTTAGCATTGATCTCTGCTTGAACCGCACTTTGCAGCGCGTGTTCAAAATGCATATCCTCGAACATCAAGGCTCCTCTTGGGGTGGGAGCTACGACCCCGTAAAATGAAGATTGCGTCCGCGTTGGCTCCGAAGGTTTCGCGGGCGCAGGTGGATCGGGATGCCAGTCCCGATCCGCCACCCCCTAACACAAGTTGCTGTTATTGCCGAATCATCGCCTACCAGATTTAGGCGAACCTGCGGGAATCAGGGGCAATTCCAGTTGCGGCGCAACCTTGTCAGGCGGCGCCAAGCGTGATGCCGATTCGCGCTCAGAACGGGATTTCTGCTTCGGCTTCGGGTTGCTGACGAGGCCGCCGATAAGTGAGCCGCTTGCCGACGATCCCGGCGACCGACTTCGGGCCGAACTGGGTTCGCTGCCGCCTCGTCAAGCTCGAACAGCCCGGCGAAGACGGTTCCAGCCACATCGCTTTGTGGGAACCGCGCGACCGGTGACGGCGACGCCCCGCCGCGGGCAACCGCGGCGGGGTTGCCTTCCGATCTTCACCGTGTTCCATAGCGACAGCGGCCAGGAGTCCTCCCGCGAAATCGCCTTCATGAAGGCTAGCTAACGCCGGATAATCCGCATGCGCTTCGGGCGATGAAGCGTATCGGGTACGTCTCGCAGCCACCCGGTTCTTGAGGACGTTCGTCTCAAGCGCTGCTCCAACCCCGTAGGGGAAGGGAGCATTTATGAGCGAACAGAAAAACTGGTCCCTGCAACGACGCACGCTGCTCAACGGCGGCGCCGCCGCAGAATACCTTGAAGCGCCGCGGTGTCAGTCTGCTCGCCTCGGAAGCGGACCGCGCGTCACCCGGCTTTACGCTGTTCTGTCGTGGGTCAGACAACAGCGCGTGGCGCGAATAGCCGCTCAGACCATCTGACCGAGGCGTGCGGACCGGTTCGGTGGCTGCAGACCACCCGCGGCCCGAGTACGTCGCTCAATCCGAAACACGTTGCCATCGGCGAGGCGCGCGTCCCCCGCCCTTGAGCACTGTGACCTCCTTCTCGTCGCCATGAAGATCGAGAACGAGGTAGACGGTAGACGTCATGCGTCCAAATTTTCTCCGCCATGCTCCCGCCCCCACTTGCCCACTGCCGCTCAGAACCGCAACATGACGTCTACCCCTCCATGGAGAACAGTGCCGATCGCCCCGCCGCCGGTAGTGCCGTTAACATCGAAATCGACTGCAAGCCGCTCGGTGAAACGGGTTTCGATGCGCCCGCCGAACTCGCCCCAGGTATCGGTGCTGTTGGCGGCTTCCATTGGGGCGATACCCGGCACCGTGGCAGTGAGACCAGAGTGCACGTCGAAGGAGCGTGCGACCGCGCCGGCCAATGTTACCGAGACGGGCGCATCGATGAAAGACGACAGATCGTGCGTCCACGATCCCCCGGCGCGCGCCACACCCATGCGGAACAGCCCGCCGCCGACCGAGGCCGGGAACGGGTTGCCGGTGGCACTTTCGGCATAGGGATCAAAGCTCATGAATTGTTGGCCCAGTTCGCCGAAGCCGGTGAGCTGGTCGTCCTGCGTTGCATCCCACACAAGACCGCCGCGCCCGTACTCGGTCCACGAGGTCGCGTTGGTGCTGCCCTGACCGAGCGCGAAGCCGCTCCCGCTGACATAGGTCCGGTTGAGGGTGAGGCCGGCGCGGGGGGTGATCCAGCCGCCAATCTCGCCGTAGGGATGCAAGGCACTCCCCTCGTCGCCGAACGGATCGTCGAAGGTGTAGCGCATGGCGGCTGCGACGGTGGCGCAAAGCCCTGCCGGATATCGCGGTAATCCTGCGAACCATAGGCGATGCCGCCGAGCACGGTGATCCCGCGATCGGCATATTGGCCGCCCGCATAGCCAACGGCGCTGCCGAACATCGCGCCATAATGAACATAGCGGCTGTTATCGACCGGCCGGGTCATGCCGAGCAGCTCGCTCGCCGTGGCGCGGGATTCAACCGCCGCCGCGCGTTGATCGGCGGCGAGGTTCTGCACCGAGGCCTCTAGCGAGGCCAGCGAGGTGATGCCGATGCCGCCCGCCAGCGCAGTGAACGTCCCGCAGAAGCCGCTCATATCGCCGGCGAGGATCGTGTTGCCCGCCAGCACCTCGATCGTGCCGCAGCCGGTGATCGCGGGCGTGAAGACGTAATAGGGGCTGGTGTGATTGAAAACGAGGGTGCCGGTGCCCGCGCCGAACGCCACGGTATTGGCCACAACCGTGCCCGGCGCCGCGGCCGGGCTGCCCGCAGGCGCGCCGATGTTGAGCGTGCCGACAGAGCCGGAGTTGGTCGCGATAAAGACGGTTGAACTGCTTGTCCGTGTCGTCGTCGTCGGCGGTATTGGCGCATCGTCGTAGTAGCTATAGGTTTGACCGCTGCCGGTCGAGATCGTAGCGCCATTGGCAATGGTCAGCGTACCGTTGCCGCTGCGGCCGATATAAAGATCGCCGCTATTTATAAAACTGGTTCCGTTGCCGGCGATTGTTGCCGTCCCGGTCGCGGTGTTGTTTTTTGCAATAAAGCCGGTGAGAACGGTCATCGTGGCACCATCGTTCACCGTCAATGTGCCGGTGCCGCTGTCTCCGACGCTAACGACGCCAGAAGAAGACCAGCTTGAGCCGGTACCCGTCACCGTTGCCGTCCCGTTCGAGCCGCTTTTGTTACCTATGTAGCTTTCGTTCGCAGAAACAGTCCCGCCAGTATTGATCGTCAGAGTACCTGTCGAACCGCTATTACCGGAAATTGCTAAATCGATGCTGCTGCTGATCGAGCCGTCATTACTTACAGTCAATGACCCAATGCCACTGTTTCCAACAGTAAAGAACGCGGTTCCTGTAAAACTCGAACCGCTTCCCGTGACCGTCACCGATCCCTCGGAACCCGTGCCATTTGCTATGCTTACGTTATGGTTCGTGTTGTTCACCACACCGCCGCTTTGGATATTGAGCGTGCCAATGCCGCTGGTGCCGACCAAAAAATTCCCGGAATTGGTCCAGGTCGAGCCGGCGCCCGTCACCGTGGCTGTGCTGGTCGATGCCGCGGCGTTTGCTATGGTGGCGCTTGCACTGGTGACCGCCCCGCCGCTTTGAATATTGAGTGTGCCGGTGCCCGAATTGCCGACGGTTAGCCCAGCGGAATTGGTCCATTTCGAGCCGGCATCCGTCACGGTCGCGGTACCGGTCGAACCCAGGGCGGAGCCGATGGTTGCGGAGGTATCGCTGACCGCCGCACTGGTCGAGACGGTGAGCGAGCCCTTGCCGGAGTTTCCGATCGTCAGGGTGCTCGAATTGACCCAGCTCGATCCCGTGCCCGATATCGTCGCGTTGCCAACGCCGGTCGTTGTCGAGCCCAAGGCTCCAGTCGTGTTGCTGACCGCGCCGCCGCTTTGAACGTTGAGCGTGCCGGTGCCCGAATTGCCGACGGTTAGCCCCGCGGAATTGGTCCATTTCGAGCCGGCATCCGTTACGGTCGCCGTCCCGGTGGACCCTGCGCTGGTTCCTATTGTGGCCGCCGCATTTTTCACGGCACCCCCGCTTTGAACGTTCAGCGTGCCGGTGCCATTGCTGCCGACGGTGAGGTTGCCGGAATTGGTCCAGCTTGAGCCGGAACCCGTTACCGTCGCGGTGCCGGTCGAACCCAGAGCGGAGCCTAAAGTGCCGTTTGTATCGCTGACCGCCCCGCTGGTGGAGACTGTTAGCGAGCCTAAGCCTGAGTTGCCGATCGTGAGAGTGGTGGAATTGGCCCAGCTTGACCCGGCGCCGGTCACTGTCGCGGCGCCGCTGCCGCTTGTCGTCGACCCCAACGCGCCCGAGGTATTGCTAACCACGCCGCCGCTTTGGACGTTCAGCGTGCCGTTGCCGCTGGTGCCGACGGTGAGGCTGCTGGAATTTGTCCAGGTTGAGCCGGCGCCATTGACCGTTGCCGTGCTGGTGGAACTCGCCGTGCTTGCCACTGTGCCTGTTGTATTGCTTACCTTGCCGCCGCTCTGGATATTCAGCGTGCCGTTGCCGCTGCTGCCGACAGTAAGAGTGCCGGAATTGGCCCAGCTTGAACTGGCGCCGCTTACCGTCGTCGTACCGGCGATGCCGCTGATGACGCCGATGACGCCGGTACTATCGTTTAAGGTTGCGCCGGAGATGACCAGCGATCCCGTCGCCGTATTGCCGACATTGACGGCCGAGGCCTGCGCGGTGGTGGTCGAAACGAGCGGACCGGTGGAAAGATTGATATTCGCGGTATCGGCGGCACCGGGAGCACCGGATGCCGACCAGTTCGTGCCGGTGGACCAATCGCTGTTCGTGGCACCGGTCCATGTTTTCGTCGCAGCCTGCGCCGGCATTGCCGCCGGCAACACCATCCCGGCCGTCAGCGCCATTGCGGCCAGCGCCAGTGCAAGCCCGCGGCATGTTTTGGGTTGAGCTGAGCGCGCGTCGCCGCGCGCGGCCGTGCTGCGCCCGCAATAGTTATTTTCCAGCGCGGGCACTCAAGACAGGAGAGTCCGGTCGACTAGGATGAAACATCATAGGACAGACGCGTTATGTTTAAGGAGTAGGTCGTAAAAGACCTCATATCTTTTACGACTAGTTTTTACACAACTAATTGGATAAGGCGAATGTTTACAGTGAGCAAGAGGGTTATTACCAGTATTATTACATTCGGCAGATATTGATGTGGTTACATGATAGTCTTGTGGCCGGGTTTGAGCGCGGACGACGAGCAGCTTATTGACGCTGTCCGCGGCTGTGCTAATCGGGAGTCGGGGCCGGAGGCCCACATTCCGATGTCCGATGCCATTTCCCGCTTCGAAGTTGTTGCCGTTGAACTGCGCACGCTCGGCCTTACCCTCCAGCGCTTGCCGGGCGAATATCGCGTCAATTTCCGCAACGGCGGGGACAAGACGGCGCGCTTCGCCGACGATCTCGACCAAGCGCTTGAGCTCGGCCGCGCGATGGCGGCAGAGAAAGCTGCCGAGCAGCCAGCAACCAATAAGCCGCCGCGCCGCCGGTGGCGGCGCAAGCGGATGACGCCCAAGGCTCGGCGTCGACGCTTTATCCTTGGCCACAACCGCCGCTTACGAGCACGAACACTTCGAAAGCGGCGCGGCAAACGTAAGACCTCCGCTAAATCCGTCTTTGTAGGGAAGCGCCCCCGCCGCCGTCGCTAGCGGTCGGCGTTCCACGGCAGTTGCCGGATCGTCCGGGCTTGGCGCTGCCGTTGCCCTGTTTCCTTTCGTCTAAGTGCCACGCGCTGGCCTCCGTTGATGCGTGGTTCTGCACGCGCGCGCGTCGCCATCAAAACCGAACGCGGGCCCACCCCTTCGGGGCACCCATTACGGCATGGGCCTTCGGCCTTTTGACCGCGCCGCTTGGCCGCGCATGCGAGCGAACCGCATCGAGGCCGCGATAGGCGTGGCTTCAAGCACGAAAGGAAACACAATGAGCAACGACAGCAACACCAAAGCCCGTCCGACGCACCGCATCTACAGCGTGACGAAGAACGGCGACAGCAAAGCCAACTGGCAGGAGATCGGTGCCGCCTGGCCGCACAAGGACGGCAAGGGCTTCGGCCTGAAGTTCACCGCCCGCCCGCTCGACGGTGCCGAAATCGTCCTGCGTACGGCGACGGCCAAAAAACCCGCCGCGGCGTAAGCACCTTCCCCTCGCGGGTCGCAGCGTCGTCCTTGCCGGAAGGCGAGGGCGGCGCTTTGCGGCTGCCGTAAACAAAGAAATGGAACCCGTTACCGTCGCGACATTGCTGCACTGCAACGTAAATCCATTCTGATTTGGGCATTCCTAGGCAGCCGCATGAAAGTAATTCTCATGTGATATACTCGGTTTCAACCGAGCATGTTGCCGGTGCGGAAGGTAGCTGCCCTACCTTCCCTTCGATTTAAGTGGCTGCCGATATATTGCAGCGTTGATTTGAGACAACGATAAGATGAAGTGCCGTTATGTAAGAAGGCAAGCCATGCGCGGTAGTGCGCTGCGCGCTCCGGCGGGGAGGGTCCCGCCTCAATCCCCGCGCGGCTTGGCAGGGGCGTTCCGCCCCGTGCACCCCGACCAAGAGGGGGCCTTGCCCCTCTGTGGAACTCCCGCGTCAGAGCCCGCCGGCTCCGACACCTCAGGCCAAAGGGTACGCCCCTTTGGGATCCGCGCTCGAGGAGCCTTGCTCCCCGAGACCCCTGCGTCGAAAGGGGGGCCGCCCCCCTTTCCACCCTATCCCCGGCGCTGCGTGGCCTTGTCATGAGCCACGGCAGCGAAACCCGCGTGCGCACCAGGCACCTGACGATCCGGCTCTCGCCCGGCGAGCGCGCCGCCATCGATCACGCGGCGGATCGTTCGGGCTTCACCTCGGGCAGCTATGCCCGTCAGGTGCTCCTGGGTGCACCCACGCCGCGTCAGGTGCGCCGGCCGCCGGTCGAGCGCCGCGAACTGGCACGGCTCCTCGGCGAGCTTGGCCATGTCGGCGGCAACCTCAATCAGATCGCCCACCGCGTGAATGTCGGCGACGGGGTCGACCCCCGGGCATTGCAGCAGACACTCGCCAATCTCGGCGGGGTTCGTGGCGCCATCCTGGAAGCGCTCGGCCGCGCCCCATGATCATCAAGGGAAAATCCCGCGCAGCGCCGCAGCAGCTGGCGACGCACCTCGGCAATGCCGAGAAGAACGAGCGCGTGAGCCTCGTCGAGACGAGAGGCACCGTCGCGCAGGATTTGCGCGGCGCGCTCGTCGAGATGGGCGCCTACGCCGCCGGCACCAACTGCGAGAAGGCGCTCTATCACGCCGCCATCAGCCCCGAACCGCCGCACCGGTTGACCGACGAACAGCGCGGCGAAGCGATCGACATACTCGAAACCAAACTCGGCCTCGACAGCCACGCGCGCGTCGTCGTCATGCACGAGAAGCTCGGCCGCCAGCACATTCATGTCGTCTGGTCGCGGATCGATCTGGCGCGCATGCGCTCCGTCAGCGACAGCCACAACTATCGCAAGCACGAGGAGGTCGCGCGCGATCTCGAACGGCGCTTCGGTCATGATCGCGTCCAGGGCGCCCATCACGAGCGCAACGGAGTGGAGCGGCCCGAGCGCACGCCGCCGCGCGCCGAACTGCAGCAGCAAGAGCGCACCGGGATCACCGGCGGGCACGTCAAGGATGAGGTCACGGCGGCGTTCGGTGCGAGCGACGGGCCTGACGCATTTCGGGCTGCACTCGCCGAGCGCGGCTACAGTCTCGCGCGCGGTGACCGCCGCGATTACGTGATCATCGACCGGAAAGGGGGCGTGCATAGCCTCGTGCGCCGCATCGACGGCATGAAGGCAGCTGCGCTGCGGGAGTTCATGGCGTCGCTAAATCCCGAGAGCGTGCCGAACATCGAGCAGGCGCGTGAAATGATCGCCGAGCGCGACCGGCGCGGACGCGAACTCGAAAGGTCGCTTCATGACGCCGGCCTGCAGGCAGGGTCTTCGCCCGGCACGGATGATGTCAGCCCGCCGCAGGAAGATCGGCGGCGCGTGCCCGACGCCGCGCCGAGTCCGAAACCAGCCGGGCAATCCGATCAGCCGGAAATGAGCGAGGGTCTGGTGGCTTTAAGCAAGGCGGCCATTTGTGCGCGTGACCACACGGACGATCCCGACCGCCAGCCCAAGGCTCCCGGTGGCGGCCACACCGGGAGCCGATAAGGGCAGCATGGGGCCGCTGTCTTGCAATTGTGACCCGAGCCATTAGGGCGACGGGCTGCGTCCTGGCGCGGCTTCTGTTCCGCGACGCGGCCAACCGAAAGACGCAGCGCGAGAGCGGTCAGCCGCGGTGGCTGCGTCTACGCCGTCCCGACGATCGCCGACAGGCGCCGAGCCCAGGACCGGATTGAGAATGTGCGGCACGGCGGGCCGAACCCGACCGGGCCGGAGATCGTCGATATCGTCGAGCGGCTGCGGCACGACCAGGATGTTTCAAACCGCGTCGATGGACACCCGCCTGGCGATGAAGCCTGCCGGCCGCGATCGTCCCGGTCAGGAACCGGTAGGATTCCGGACTCACCGGACGCCTCTACGACCGCACGCTCTCCAACGCCCGGCGCCGGTCACCTCGCACGCGCGGTCTCGGCCATGTGCCGCGCTTCGAGGCCGAAGCCGGCGACGGGCGCGCGACCCGGCATCGCACTCGCCGTGACCGGTGCCCGAACTGGGCGATGATTGCCGTCACGACCGCCCCTCCGCAGAAGCCACCGAAAGGGGACCTCGAATTTGGTGGCGACTGGTAGAGCCGTCCGCGTCGGTTTCAACAAGATTTTTCGACCCCGGAGGGGACCCCAAAAATCTTGCGAGCCCTGAAGGGTTGAAACGCGCCACGTCGACGGCTCGAAGGGTCGCCATCGAGGCCCCATACCGGGGCTTCCAATTAGCGAAAAGGAGACAGTCATCATGATTATCGGCAACTTTACCTACGATACGGCCCGGGATACCTACACGGGCGAGCTTTCGACCCTCACGGTCGCAGCCCGCACGCTGGTGTTCCAACCGAACGAAGCGAAGGGCGACAAGGCCAGCAAGCAACCGCACTACCGCATCGTCAGCCCGGCCACGGGCGGCGATGTCGAGCTTGGCGCGGCGTGGAAGAAGCACAGCGACGAGGGCCGGGAATACCTCTCGGTTACTCTCGCCGATCCGGCACTGACGCAGCCGGTCAACTGCGCCATGCTGGGGCCCAACGACAGCAAGTCGTTTATCCTCGTGTGGTCGCGCGACAACCGCAAGGCGAAGACCGCCTAGTTACCGGCGGTCGGGGCGGCTCCGCCAGGGGCCGCCCTTTTTGCGTGTTCAGGGCGTGGTGGAGGGGGAGCGTGATCCCACGACCCGTCCGCGCTTCCTGACGTCAGCCGGTGGATCGGCTGGCGTCGCCGCCGGCTCGACAGGGTCGATCTCGGCGAGAAAATCGAACAAGGCGCGATCATGCGGCCGCACGACATACTCGTCGAGCAGCCGGGACATGATGCGGCCGAACTCGCTGTCGCGGTTGGCCTCAAAATGTTCGAGCGCCAATGCGCCGGCGATCACCTTGCGCCGCGTATCGGATTTGCGCTCGGCTTGCTTGTTGCGCGCCTCAAGCGCCCGTAATTGGGCGTCGAGTTGGTCGCGCTTTTGCCGTAGAACTTCGAGCCTGTCGGTTGTCGAGCGGCGAGCCATGGGTCGTCACAACAATCGTGGGAATTGCAAGCACGATCTCAGAAACTGGTGCTTTCCGCAATTGTTGGTCGTAAAATTTTGAGTTGGTGTTAGCATCCCGAGCGAATCTCGTGAGGGCGCACTTATGCATTGCTGGCGCAATGCCCGTGACGGCAGGGGTGTTCACCTGAACCCCCGTTTGCTGGCCGCCTTCGGCGGACTTGGCCTCCTTCTCGCCGAGCTTGCTCGTGGCGATCTATTCGTTAACCGTTAAGACGGTTTCCAGAAGCAGCGGCCGCAGTGTCGTTGCCGCCGCGGCCTATCGCGCCGCCGAAAATCTTGGCGATGACCGGCTTGGCGTGGTGTGGGACTTCACCAGCAAAAATGGCGTTCTGCACAGCGAGATCATGCTTCCCGAGGGTGCGCCCGAATGGGCCCGTGATCGCGGCGAATTGTGGAACGCGGCTGAACGCGCAGAGGATAAATCGACGCGGTGGCAAAGCGCGACAACGGGGCGGGACATTATCGTGGCGTTGCCGCATGAACTCACCGATGAGCAGCGAACGGAGGCTGTGAGGCAGTTTACTACGGCGCTTATCGACCGCTACGGTGTCGCTGTCGACTTTGCTATCCATGCGCCTGACCGGCACAGTGATTGGCGAAATTATCACGCCCACGTGCTGATGACGACACGTCGAATCGACGAGAACGGCTTCGGCGCGAAGACGCGCCAGCTCGACGATTTCAAGACGGGTCCGCGCGAGATCGAGAGCATCCGCCAGACATGGGAGCGAATCGGCAACCGCGTACTGTGCGATGCCGGCCTCGACATCCGCATGGACTGCCGAAGCTATGCCGATCAGGGCATCGACCGGGAAGCAACGGTGCATCTCGGTCCGGTCGCCTCGGGGATGGAACGGAGCGGCGAGGCAACCGATCTCGGCGACCGCAATCGCGCGGCACGGCAGCGCAATGCGGAGCGCGAGCGGATCGACAGTGACCGCGCGACAATCTCGGCCGAAATCGTCGATCTCGCCGCCGAGCGTGAGCGCCGGGCCGAGGAGCGCGAATTGCGCGCGGCGATCCGAACGTACAGCCCGCCGAAAATTCTTGAGGTGCTGACCGAACGCCGCTCGACCTTCAGCCGCAGCGATCTCAACCGGGCATTGACGAAGGTCATCATCGATCCGAAAGAGCGCGCGGCGCTGAGCGACCAGATCTTGGCCTTGCCGGACGTGGTTGGGCTCAAGGAGACGGAAGATGCAAAGGTGTCCCGCTATACGACGCGCACGGTGCTGGCCGACGAGGCGAAAGTCATGGACGACGCTGCAGCGCTTGCGGCGCGTACCGAACAAGGGCTGGATGCAAGGAGAGGCGATACGGTGCTGTCGCGCCATCCGCAGCTGAAGGACGAGCAGCGCGCGGCCTTTCGCTATGGGACTAGCCCCAGCGGACTTGCCGTCATCGCCGGTGAATCGGCGACCGGCAAGAGCACAGCGCTTGCCGTGATCCGGGACGGGTATGAGGCCTCCGGCTACCGCGTCATCGGCATGGCCTGGACTAACCAGGTCGTGCAGGACATGCGGCGGGACGGTTACCGGGACGCGACGACAATCGCATCGGAACTGAAACGCCTCGAAGGCGGCGGAAGCCAATGGGATGCGCGCACGGTGCTGATCGTCGACGAGGCAGGAATGCTGTCGACAAAGCACCTCGCTTCCGTCACCGCCCACGCCCGCGCGTCGGGAGCCAAATTGATCCTCGCCGGCGACGACAAGCAGCTTGCCAGCATCGAGCGCGGCGGCCTATTCGGCGCGCTCAAAGAGCAGCACGGCGGCGCGGAGCTGCATGAGGTCGTGCGGGTCTCCGACGCCGAGCAGAAGCGCGCCTTCAATCTGATGCACAAGGGCGAGTTCCTGCCGGCGCTGACGATTTTCACCAGGCAGGGTGCGATCCAATGGAGCGGCCGGGAGAAAGAGTCCTTCGGCAAGCTCGTCGAACGGTGGGGAAAGGACATTGAGGCCGATCCCGCCAAGGCCCGCTTCGTGTTCGCTTACACGAATGCCGATGTCAAAGAGCTCAACGCCGCCTTGCGGGCGCTGCGCAAAGATCAGGGCGCTCTCGGCGAGGATCACACGCTGAGCACGGCCGAAGGCGAGGCTGCTTTCGCCGTGAATGACCGTATCCAGTTCACCGGCACGGCCCGGCACCGCGATTATCGCGACGCCGGGCTTGCCAACGGCAATGCCGGAATCATCCGCGCAATCGACGGAAGGCGGGTGACCGTCGTGCTTGACGCCAAGCCTGGCATGCCGGAACGGATCGTTTGTTTCGCCGTTGGCAGCGACTATGCCGGCGGCGAATTCGACCAGATCCGTCATGGTTATGCCGGCACGATCTACCGCGGCCAGGGCCGGACGCTCGATGCGACCTATCTCTATCACAGCGCGCATTGGCGCAGCGCGTCGAGCTACGTCGGCCTGACGCGGCACCGTGAAAATGTGTCGCTCTTCGTCGCAACAGAAACCGCCCGCGATCTCGGTCAGCTCGCGCGGCAAATGGCGCGCGTCGACGATTGCCGTGCCGCCTCGCAATTTGTCGCTGATTATTCCGAACAGCCCCCGCTCCCACGGCGGTCGGCCGCGGGCGGCGGACGCTCGGGTGGCCTAGATCCGGAGACGTACGCAGTCTTGCGCGAGGCCCGAGCCACCGAGCACCGGCAGGCTCAGGATCGCGATCCTAACCGCGGATGGGACCGATCACGATAAGCCTCCCGGGTGATCTGGCTCTACCGACAATATCGCCGCGTCCTCGGACCTCGCCCTGAGATTTCGGTAGCGCGAACGCACAAAACGCCTTCAACATAAACGCGGTGCGATCTTTGCGGAAAGCTATACGACCATGCGCGGAGCCAATGCCTACGAACCGTTGGACCAGACTCACGAGCAGCTAGCGGCCCAAGAGCCGGGCGCCGACCAGCACGCCGACATCGACCGTGCGTTGGCGCTTGAGCCTGAAGGCCAACCAGCACCCGAACAGACTCCCGAAAGCCCCTCCCTCGATGACCCTGTAGCGCCCGAGCAATGGACCGACCGCGGCGGCATGGTCGAGCAACAGGCCTCGGCGATGGAATGGCTGGAGCATAGCGGCGAAGTGAGGCGCGAGCGTGCGGGGCAGGAATACGAGGCCGCGGCACATGAGCTGACGAACGAAGATCAGGAGCTCTTGGACGCAGCCCGGTCGACCGAGGCGCAGACCCAGCAACAGGAAATGGGCCAATCCCAAATTCACGAGCCTTCGGGGCCATAGCGACAGAGCGTCCGGTGGCATCCCGGAATGTTATCGAGCATACGACGGCAGGGCGGGCGAAAAGCGCGCCGCTCGGCACCGCGCAATGGATGCCTTCGGACGAGGCCCTCGAAAGGTTCGCGTTCGACGACCAGCTCTTCACGTGCAATGACGACGGGCTGTGGGAAGGCCGCTCGAACGGTCAGATCTGGGTCGGCGAAACCTTCGATGGCGAGCCGTCGCCCATCGGCTATCGCGACGACCGCCACGTCCTTCTGGTCAGCGGCACGCGAGGCGGCAAGGGCACCGGCATCATTATCCCCAATCTGTGCCTATGGCCGGGCTCGGCTATCGTCATCGATCCCAAAGGTGAGAACGCCACGGTTACCGCCCGCCGCCGCGGCGAGGGTTCCGATTACGCCTACGGCCTCAAGCAGACGGTGCGCATCCTCGACCCTTATGGCGAGGTGCAGCTCGATGCCTCGCTAAAGGCCCGCTACAACCCACTCGACGCCATCGATCCCAAGAGCGACTTCGCGGTCGACGATGCGGGCCGCGTCGCAGCAGCCCTTGTTGTCGTCGAAAACCGCAACGACCCGTTCTGGGAGCAAGCGGCCCGCAACCTCATCAAAGCGCTCATCCTTCATGTTCTGACGGCGCGCAATTTCGAGGGACGACGCAATCTGGTGTCGGTGTGGCGGCTTCTGCGCCAGGGCGACTGGATCACGGTCGATCGCGCCCGTAAGGCCTCGCAGGAGAAGATACCGTCAGGCTTCACGCTGCTCTGGCATGGCATGAAGCGCAACGAGGCCTATAGCGGTCTCATCGCCGGCGAAGCCGAGCAGATGCTGGAGATGCACGAGCGCACGCGCTCGGGCATCCTCAAGGTCGCCACCACCGCGACAGAATTTATTGACGGGCCGCCGATGCAGCGGCTGCTTGAAGCGTCTGATTTCGATCTGGCGGCGATCAAAACCGACCCAAAGGGCCTCACCCTCTATCTCACGTTGCCGCAGCGCTTCATGTCGACGCATTACCGCTGGCTGCGCCTCATGATCAGCCTTGCGATCGGCGAGATGGAGCAGATCAAGGGCCGCCCGGCGACGGGCCACCCGACCCTCTTCCTGCTCGATGAATTCGCTGGGCTACAGCGTATGGAGGCGGTTGAGAACGCCGCGGCGCAGGCCGCGGGGTTCGGCGTCAAATTTTTCTTCGTGCTGCAGAACTTGCCGCAACTCAAGGAGATCTACGACGACAGCTGGGAGACCTTTCTTGGTAACTCCGGTTTGCGGCTGTTCTTCCAGATCGATGACAACTTCACGCGGTCCTATCTCGCACAGCAGCTTGGCGACCAGGAAGTGACACGGCAGACGCGTTCTGCATCGCAGTCCCGTTCGAGTTCATTTTCGACGACTGAAGGCGATACGACTGGCGCTACCGACGGGACAACCTCGTCACGCACCGACGGGACGACGGTTGGTGACTCATTCTCGAAAACTCGCGGTCGCACCGGCGGCCGATCGTGGACCTGGGGTTCTGGCAGCTCTGGCGGCGTTAATTTCGCTCCCGGCGGAATGACCAGTCAAAGTGGCTCGAACCGTTCGCGGTCATCTTCGGATTCGAGCGGCTGGTCACATTCAACGTCGAACTCACAATCGAATTCGCGTTCCACTTCATACGCTCGTTCGGCGTCGCGCTCCTGGACCCTATCGCGTTCAACATCGCGCTCGCATTCGCAGTCGAATTCGACGACGGAAGGCTGGGGCGAAGCCGTCCATAAGCGTCTGTTGCTCAACCCCGATGAAATCGGCCGGTTCTTCGCCCGTGTCGACGACCGGGATGCCCCAGCGTATCCGGGTATGGTTCTCGCGCTCATTCCCGGTGCCCAGCCGTTGCCGGTGCATCGGGTCAATTATTTCGAATCTAAGCGGTTTGATGCGTTTTTCGATCCACATCCCGATCATCCACCGCCGCCGACCATTGCCGAGCGAATTCGGCAGATCGCTGATCGTAAAATACAAGTGGTGCCGCCGGCGGTAGGCCCAAGAAAATCACTCATTTACGCCGCTATTGGTATCCTTGCCGGATGTGCAATCGCTGCTGGTATCTGGGCATGGGTTTCGCCGGCGATGCACACCACTCAGACGACCGCCATCAGCGCACCGGCTCCAGTCATTGCGGCTCCGATGGCGCGGCCTGGACCGAAGACACCAGCACAATTGGCCGGGATTATCATCAGCTCTGACAAGAATATTTTCCACTCGGTAGCCTTCTCGGCAGACGGCGAAAAGATAGTGGCTGGTGACTATGATGGTCTCATCAGAATATGGCATGTAGGAAGCGAGCAGGACCCGTATATTCTCCGAGGCCATCAGCGAGCGGTTACTGGTATCGCGTTTTCGCCGGATGGGCACACGCTGGCCTCTTCCAGTTGGGATCATACGGTTCGATTATGGGACCTCGACAAGTATCGAGAATTGCGAACGTTGACAGGACATACCGAAGACGTATTTGCCGTCGCGTTTTCTCCGGACGGTCGGACTCTCGTATCGGGCGCTGATCATGGTGACGATGCGATTCACGTCTGGGATACAGATAACGGCCAATTGCTGCGCAAGCTTGGCGGCAACGCTGGTAGAATCACGTCGCTGGCGTTTTCACCGGACGGCCGCATATTGGCATCAGCACCTACTGGTGGCGATGTTGAGCTTTGGAATTACGCGTCCGGGCAGCTCTTGCGCAAATTACATGTCGGAGAATTTAATAGCGGAGTAGCATTTTCCTCCGATGGTCGCCTTCTTGCTGCCGCAAGCCTGTTCGGTGCAGTCAACGTCTGGGATGTTGCAAGTAACAAGTTGCTACATTCGTGGCCAAAAGATAGCTCGAATTGCCAGGTGGGCGCCGCACCCGCTTTTTCTCCAGATGGCCGAACCCTTGCTTTAACCTGTCAGCGATCATCTCCAAGAAGTGATGTTATACGGCTCTGGCACACGGACAACTGGGCGCTTATTTCACAACTTACTGGTACTATGGATCACATCAATTCCATCGCCTTTTCGCCGGATGGCCAACTGATTGCCTCCGGGGGTTACGACGGAACGGTACGACTTTGGGATGTGTCGAAATTGCAATCCCCAGGTCACTGAAGGCGGAATCAAATTGTAATCCGCTCGACCTCATCGAGCGTGATCGCATCGCCGGTGCGATCGTAGAGCTTGGTCGTTCGTGGGCTCGCCCACCGGCCGCGTGGTCGGCGTAACCCGCCGCGTGCGCCGCAAGATCGGGTATTGCGGTGGTTCAAGGAGCTTCGAACGTGCTGTACCCGCGCCTCGTTGAGAGGGTCGCTGGGATCTCGGCGCGTCGCCGGGGCTCGTCGAAAAGGATTGGCACGTTGTCCGCGCGCTCGGCGTGATGCCACCAGGGTCTTTGTCGGCCAATCGCCCAATAGGCGCGGGAGCCGGGGGGCGATTTGACATCGCGTGATTACGGCCTACCATGTTGGGTAAAGCCGGTTTGGGCAGTGATTCGGGGCTTTTTGAGGTATATCGGATCGTTGTGTGTTAGCACAGAAATTAGCACACTTAATTCCAGTACCTGGAAAAGTTCCTAAATAGCCTTATTTATCAATATCGCGGGGTGGAGCAGCCCGGTAGCTCGTCAGGCTCATAACCTGAAGGTCGTTGGTTCAAATCCAACCCCCGCAACCAATATTCGCTAAATAATAGTGCAATAAAATCTGCGTCGTTAAAGCAAAGTATTAGAAAATCTCTAACACGTTTCTCACACATTTTTAATGTGGTAATATGGACGTCAGGTTTTTTGCCTGACGTGCGCATGACTTCAGAACCACAATGATGCGAAACTCCAACAGCTTATGATTGTTGATGATCGGGATTTCGCGGCGCTCATGTTTAACACAGTGTGAGCATATGGAGACCATCATAATGTTGAGAGACGGAGGTCGGTATGGTCAGGGCGTTTAATCTTCTAAGAAACGTCGGCAAGTTTGAAAATATCGGCGCCGGTGCCCAGTTGCCGTTCAGCCGACTGACCGTTATCTACGCCGAAAACGGTCGAGGGAAGACAACGCTTGCCGCGATCCTTCGGTCTCTCGCCTCCGGCCATGGCGGTCCGATCTTGGAGCGGAGACGTTTAGGCGCGCAGCACCCACCACATGTTGTTATTGATCTGGATGGTGGTCCCGCTGCGGTTTTCCAAAATGGCGCCTGGACGCGCACCGCTCCTCATATCGTCATTTTCGATGACACCTTCGTCGCTGAAAACGTTTGCTCGGGGATCGAGATCGCGACGCTTCACCGCCAGAATCTGCACGAACTGATCGTCGGCGCCCAAGGCGTCGCGCTCAACGCGGACTTACAAGCCATCGTCGAGCGGATCGAGGTTCATAACCGCGAATTACGTGAATGTGAAAACGCCATTCCCGCCCATCGGCGCGGTGGACTTGATGTGGATAATTTCTGCGCACTGACGCCAGCGTCCGATTTACCACGACTGATCGAGGACGCGGAGCGTCGGCTGGCGGCTGCCCGAGATGCCGGCCGTGTAGCAGAGACAGCTACGTTCCCCGCTATCTCACTGCCGCGGATTACGCTTGGTGAAATCGAAGACATCCTAGCGCGCGGTTTGCCGGAGCTTGATGCGAATGCGCTCAATCGAGTTCAGACTCACATGGCGCGGTTGGGCCGAGGCGGTGAAGCATGGGTCGGCCAAGGGATGGAACTCACCGACAAGTTGAGGTCCGAGGGTCATGCCGACTGTCCCTTCTGCGCGCAGAACCTGCACGGTTCGCCGGTTCTTGCCCACTATCGGACCTATTTCGGCGAAGCGTACAACGGCTTGAAGGCCCAAATTACGGTTGCGATCAGGAGTTTTGCCGCGGCGCATGCTGGCGATGTGCCCGCGGCATTCGAGCGGGCGGTGCGGGAGGCAGTCGAGCGCCACGGGTTCTGGAAGGATTTTGCTAGTCTTCCACTAATCGAGATCGATACCGCACAAGTTGCACTGACCTGGAAAGCAGCCCGAGAAGGCGTGCAGGCACTCCTGGAAGCCAAGCGCAATACGCCGCTTGAGCCTATTGCAATCTCTGAAGAGATACGACGGGCAGTCGCGGCCCATAACGCCGAATGCAGCCGGATCGAGATGACGGCGGGCGAGCTCTTGGCCGTCAACGCGTCCCTCGAGCTGGTGAAAGAGCAGGCGCAAGAGGCAAACGTCGCCACACTCACAACAGACTTACAACATCTGAGGGCTGTCGAGGCGCGGCACGATCCGGCAATTGTTCCATTGTGCGCTGCCTATCTCGCAGAAAAGGAAGCAAAAGCGGAAACCGAGCGGGCCCGGCGGGCGGCGCGCGACACGCTCGACGGCCACCGCCAAAATGCCTTTCCCGCCTATGGCGTTGCGATTAACGATTTCTTGCAACGTTTCAACGCGACCTTTCGGCTGGGGCCAGTCGATGCGGTTAATAATCGCGGTGGATCGGCTGCCAATTACACACTCGTTATCGATGGCAACCAAGTCCCGCTTTCAGACCCGCAAGGAGGCCCGTGTTTCAGGAGCACCCTAAGCGCAGGCGATAGGAACACGCTCGCGTTAGCGTTCTTTTTCGCCAGCCTGCAGAACGATCCTGATCGACGTCGCAAGATCATCGTCATCGACGACCCGATGACCAGCCTCGATGAGCACCGGGCTTTGCACACGCTGCAGGAGATGGACCGTTTGGCGCGCGAGGTGGTTGGCATGATCGTGCTATCGCACTCGAAACCATTCCTTCTCGGTGTCTGGGATAAATGCCAGCAGCTGCCCAAGGCAGCGCTCGAAGCCAGGCGTGCCGGTACAGGGTCGACGCTCACCAGCTGGGATGTGACCGGGGCGATGGTGACTGAACATGATCGGCGGTACGCGACGGCTGTCGCTTACCTTCAGCAAGCCGACCCCACCACCGAGCGTCGGGTAGCTGAATCTCTTCGGCCCATTTTGGAGAGCTTTGCTCGTGTTGCCTATCCCGCGGATTTTCCCCCTGGAGAGCTTCTTGGGCGGTTTCACGATACCTGCGTCCGTCGTCTTGGCGGATCCGGCCAGATCATGAATTCTGCGAATGCGCAGGAACTACGCGCGATTCTCGACTACGCTAACTGTTACCACCACGACACCAACGCGGCTTACGCGACCGAGCTCATAAACGATGCGGAGCTTTCCGACTTCACGCGTCGGACACTGGCCTTCATCAGGCGACCCTGATGGTGCGGAGATTAGCCCCCTTAATCTCCGCATAATATGCGGATAATAACCCTTGCGCTTGCGGAGAATAACTGGCATAATCTCCGCAAGAGGTGCGGAGAATGCCTTACATCCATGAGCTGCCCGACTGGCCGAAATTTCGCTGGGATCAGAAAACCCTGGCGGATCCGCTTGCGGCTGTCCGCCATCGGCAAGGCCGCTTGATCGGCCGCATGGAGGCGCTTGGTTTCGCGTTACGCAGCGAAGCCGTACTTCAGACTCTCACGCAGGACGTGCTCAAGTCGAGCGAGATCGAGGGTGAAATTCTCGACCAGGACCAGGTGCGTTCTTCAATCGCTCGGCGCCTGGGAATGGATATCGGCGGGTTGACACCTGCCGACCGCAATGTCGAAGGCATTGTCGAGATGATGCTCGACGCCACCCAGAAATACGATCAGCCACTCACGACCGCGCGCCTGTTCGGCTGGCATGCCGCAATGTTTCCGACCGGACACAGCGGCTTGAGCCGGATCACAGTCGGCGCCTGGCGCAATGACAAAGGCGGACCGATGCAGGTGGTCTCCGGCCCTGTCGGTCGCGAACGGGTCCACTATGAAGCGCCGCCAGCCGCGCGGCTTAAGAAGGAGATGAAAGCCTTTCTCGATTGGTTCGACGGCAAGCCCGACATCGATCCCGTGCTCAAGGCCGGCGTTGCGCATTTATGGTTCGTGACCATCCATCCGTTTGACGACGGCAATGGGCGCATCGCACGCGCTATCGCCGATATGGCGCTGGCCCGCTCCGAGCAAACCGCGCAACGCTTCTACAGCATGTCGGCGCAAATCCGGCAGGAACGGAAGGCCTATTACGACCTGCTCGAGGCGACGCAAAAGGGGAAGCTGGATATCACACCTTGGCTCCAATGGTTCGTGGAGTGCCTTGGCCGCGCCTTCGAGCGGGCCGAGGACGTTCTCGCCAATGTGTTCCGCAAGGCGCGCTTCTGGGAAAAACACGCCGGCACCAGCTTCAATCAGCGCCAGCGCGACATGCTTGATCGGCTCCTCAGCGGCTTCGAGGGAAAACTTACCTCCTCGAAATGGGCCCAACTGGAGAAGTGCTCGCAGGATACCGCGGCCCGCGACATCGATGATCTGATCGGACGCGACATTCTCGCCAAAGATCCTGGCGGCGGACGAAGTACCAGCTATTCGCTGGTGGAAACGAGCTAGGCGATGAACGATCTGATACCTGAGACAATAACTGTCCGCGAGGTGCTGCGCCTCCTGTGGGAAGCGGATTCCTATCCGTGCGATGGCAACCACGATTGGGTGGTCGCTGACCACATGGAAACCGAGGCGTTGGCGAAGGCGGCAACAGCCGTCCCGGCACCCGACGATCCCCCTGAATTCAAAGTGTGGCTGGAGACGTTGCAAAAGCCCGGTGTCTCGTTCGACGAGCGGGGAGAAACTTACGGGGCTATCCAGGATTATTTCGGCGAGAAGGAATAAGCTGGGGGCTTAATGAGCCACCGCTTGCGTGGGCGCGGTCGACGCCTCGCCCATAATTTCGTCGTTTAGAACCACTTTGACGGGTCGGCAGGTTAGCACAAAGTTTAGCACATAGAAGTCTACGGCTCGGAAATCCGTAACAATATATATGAAATTTCAATGAGTTATACTGATATATCCTAAGCGCCGATCAGGCTCATAACCTGAAGGTCGTAGGTTCAAATCCTACCCCCGCAACCAATTTGTTTCCTAACGCAGCCGGGTAACCGGATTGGCCGGTCTGCTCGGAGCGGAACTCGTTACTCCCCGGCATACTTGAATTCGGGGAGCACTCTGAGGCTCTCCTTGGAGCCGCCCGGAAGCATGAGCTTCTTGTCGACGACTTTCAAATTCGCATACGGCACCACAACCAGACGACTGCCCAGGCCGAGAAAGCCGCCGACCGACAAGACGGCAAAGGGCTCTTTGCCATCGGGACTTACCAGGAGGTCATCGACCTTCCCGATGGTATCGTTGGCGTCGTTGATGACGCTGGTCCCGATTACCTTCGAAGCGCGATAGCCCGCCTGGAGCTTTTGCACATCGACCTTGGTTACTTCCACGGTCTGCGGCGCGACCTGCGCAATCGCCGAGCCGAGGCCGGTGAGCGTCCCGATGGCGACCGTTCCGGCCACGATGATTGCCTTGTTCATATGTCCTCGCTTTGAGCCCATTGCTGCAATGGAACCCACGAAACGGTCGGGGTGCCGGGTAGTTCAGCTTGCAGGTCGAGGATTTTCGGCCGGGGTCTGCGCGCAGGCGGCGATTGGCCGTGGCCGGCATCAAGGCTATTCGCCGGTGACGTTCCGTTCGGCTTGGTACCAATGGTCCTCATGCCGGCCCTCGGGCCGTCCGTCGTGCTCCCAGATCTCGTAGGCGCGCGCGCTGACCTTGTCGTGGTTGGCGCTCAGCCCCGAATGCGCATCTTCGCCCGCGGAGCGGCTTTTGCCGATCGCCTCCGCCTCGAGGAGCTGCTGATGTTCCGAGCCGTCGAACGCCTGTTCGGCGTCGCGAGCTTTTTCCTCGACCTGGCGGATTTTACAAAGCGGCGCTGCGCCTCGTTGTAGCCGCGTGCCGCCGTCTTGTTGCCTTCGCCTTCGTTCGCCGGAGCTACTTCCCCTGAGCTTTGCTCTGCGTCCATGACGCATTCCCTTCTGTGCGCTGTGCGCCCGCCTGGACAACGGCCCGCTCCGAGTGGGGTTCCGGCCTGAGCGGCACGCTCCAGCTTTGGCGTGCGAAGGACGGCCTTGTCCAGACTTTTCCGGGAATGCACGCCGGGCTTGGCAAAGTTGCTCCGGTCCCTTGCGGCCTGTCGCTTCGCTTGAGCCGCGGCTCAAGCGGGAGAACCCGATGCCAACGCCGCGGCGCCCCCCGGGGCGTTTGTACCCCGGGGGATGTCAGGGCCTATTTTTTTGTTCGGCTGGCGCCACTCTTGCCGTGCGCTTCGGCCGAGCTCTTGTGAGCTTGGGACGAATGCTCGTGGGCTTTAGCCGAATGCTCGTGGGCTGTATCGTGGTCGCCCTTCGCATGGTGGTCGGCCGCCGCGCGATGGGATTTCGCGGCGTTTTCGTGATGCTCGGCCGCTTTCGAATGTGTTTCCTTTGGCATGGTCGGTCACCTTTGCTGTGAGTCCTCGTGCTGGCGAGGCAAAGGCTAAACGTCCTTGCCATGGCGGCGTTACCAAGGGCGCGAAACCCTGCTTGGAGGGGGTTATTGGCGGCGATAATTTGCCGCGACCGGTTATCGCCGCAGGAACTATTGACGGGTAAAGCGATTTACTCCCTGCGGGCGCGCCGCGTTTGCTCGTTCTCCGTTCCGATCGATCGGCCCCCAAGGAAGCACGCGATGGACAAGATCGACGTCCGAGAAGGCCTGCCGCGTCCCATGGGGGCCTCGTGGGACGGTCGGGGCGTGAATTTTTCCCTGTTTTCGGCGCACGCGACGCGGGTCGAAGTCTGTGTCTACGACCAGACCGGCGAGCGCGAAACCGCCCGGTTCGATCTCTCGGAGTACACCAACCAGATCTGGCACGTTTACGCCCCCGGCCTGACGCCGGGCACACTCTACGGTTATCGGGTGCATGGGCCCTACGAGCCCGATCAGGGTCACCGGTTCAATCCCAACAAACTGCTGCTCGATCCTTATGCGCGCGGCCATGCCGGCGAGCTCAAATGGGACCCGGCGCTTTTCGGCTACCAGATGGAGTCGGGGGACGACACAACATTCGACAAACGCGACAGCGCGCCTTTCATGCCCAAATGCGTCGTCGTCGACCCGAATTTCGAATGGAACGGCGAAGGAGAACGTCACCCGGCGCCGTGGGAGCACACCGTCGTTTACGAAACGCATGTGCGCGGTTTCACCAAACTACACCCCCAGGTTCCCGCAGAACATCGCGGGACGTACAAGGGGCTGGGCGCGAAAGTCGTCGTCGACTACATCAAGTCCCTCGGCGTCACCGCGGTCGAATTGCTGCCGATCCACACCTTCGTCAACGACAGCCAGCTGCTCGAGCGCGGCCTGACCAATTATTGGGGCTACAACACCATCGGATTTTTCGCCCCGGATTCCCGCTACGCGCATGAACCCGAGCAGACGTTGCGCGAATTCAAGGAGATGGTGGCGCGCCTGCACGAGGCCGGCCTCGAGATTGTCCTCGATGTCGTCTACAACCATACCGCCGAGGGCAACGAACTGGGGCCGACGCTGTCGTTCAAGGGTATCGACAACGCCTCGTACTACCGGCTGATGCCCGATCGGCCGCGTTATTACATCAACGACACCGGCACCGGAAACACCCTCAACCTGAGCCATATGCGGGTGATCCAGATGGTCACCGACAGCCTGCGCTATTGGGTGACGGAAACCCATGTCGACGGCTTCCGCTTCGATCTCGGCACCATCCTCGCCCGCGAGCCGAACGGCTTCGACAACCAGAGCGGCTTTCTCAAGGCCTGCTGCCAGGACCCGGTGCTTGACACGGTCAAGCTGATCGCCGAGCCGTGGGATTGCGGGCCGGGCGGCTACCAGGTCGGCGGCTTTCCGCCGGGATGGGCCGAGTGGAACGACAAATTCCGCAACACGGTGCGCGACTTCTGGCGGAGCAAGGTGGCGGCGAGCGCCCTGGCCCCGCGCCTGACGGGTTCGGCCGACTGCTTCAATCATCAGGGGCGCAAAGCCTGGGCCAGCGTCAATTTCGTGACCGCGCATGACGGGTTCACGCTCAACGACCTCGTCACCTACAACGACAAGCACAACGAGGCGAACGGCGAGGACAGCAACGACGGCAGCAGCGACAACCGGTCGTGGAATTGCGGCGTCGAAGGGCCGACCGATGACGCCGATATCAGCGCGCTGCGGCTGCGCCAGATCAAGAACATCCTCGCGACGCTCCTGCTGTCGCAGGGGACGCCGATGCTGCTGGCCGGCGACGAGTTCGGCCGCACCCAGGGCGGCAACAATAATGCCTATTGCCAGGACAATGAGATCAGCTGGCTTAACTGGGACCTCAAGGAGAAGGGTGAAGCCCTGATCGAGTTCGTGCGGCACCTCACCGGGATGCGCCATAAATATCCGATTTTGCGCCGGAGCCGGTTTCTCACCGGCGACTATAACGAGGAACTCGACGTCAAGGATGTGAGCTGGATCAACGCTTCCGGCTCCGAAATGCAGAACGAGGAATGGGGCGATGACGGCATGCATTGTTTCGGTATGCTGATGGACGGCCACACCCAACCCACCGGCATCCGCCGGCGCGGATCGGACGCGACCGTATTGATCGTCCTCAACGCACACCACGACCTCGTCCAATTCACCCTTCCCGAATTGCGCGGCGCCTGCCGATGGGCGCTGGAGATCGACACCAATATTACGGCGCCGGCGGAAGCCTCGGTGTTCGGCTCGGGCGATGTTTACGGCGTCACCGGCCGGTCGCTGCTGCTGTTCGCGCGTCAGGACGATTAGGAAGCCGCGATGTCCAAAGCCGAAAATACCTACGTCCAGTGGAACGAACGGGCCGGTTCGCTGCGCGACACCCGAAACCTGAAGATGGCGGGGTCGGCGCACGCTTACGTGCGCGGCAACACCCTTAAATTCTACGAGTGGCTGGGCACGACCGACAGCGGCAAAATTCCCCAGGGCCCGCCGGTATGGATTTGCGGCGACTGCCATCTCGGCAATCTCGGCCCGATCGCCGATACCGACGGCAGGATCGACATCCAGATCCGCGATCTCGATCAGACGGTGATCGGCAACCCGGCGCACGATCTTATTCGGCTCGGCTTGTCGCTGGCGACGGCGGCGCGAGGCTCCGATCTGCCGGGGGTGACCACCGCGAGGATGATCGAGCAGATGGTGCTCGGATATGAAGAGGCACTGACCGACGAGAGCCCGGATTTGCACGGCCGCCGACCGCAATGCGTCGATGTCGCCTTGCAGCAAGCGGTCGGGCGGACTTGGCGGCATCTCGCGAAGGAACGGCTTGAGGATACCAAACCGACAATCCCGCTGGGCAAGAAATTCTGGCCCTTGAGCCCGGAGGAAAGGGCCGAGATCGAGCGGATTTTCGCCACCGAAGAGGCGCGCCGGCTGGTGACCGGCTTGCGCTCACGCAAGGACAGCGCGCGGGTGGAAGTTCTCGACGCCGCGTACTGGATGAAGGGATGCAGCTCGCTGGGCCGCCTGCGCTTCGCGGTGCTGCTCGGCGTCGGCAAAAACCACCGGAAGAAGGGCGGCCTCTGTCTCATCGACATCAAGGAGGCGACACAGGCCGCGGCGCCTCGCCGCGCGGAAACCGAAATGCCGCGCGACAACGCCTTGCGGGTCGTGGAAGGCGCGCGCCATCTGTCGCCGGCGTTGGGCGAGCGCATGCTCGCCGCGCGGTTCCTCGACCGCGGCGTTTTTATGCGCGAGCTGTTGCCGGAAGACCTCAAACTCGAGATCGAACGGATCAGCCGCGAGGAGGCGATGAACGCGGCCCACTATTTGGCGATGGTCGTGGGCGCGGCCCATGCGCGGCAAATGTCGGCGCTGGACCGGCCTAAATGGCGCGAGGAGCTGAAGCTGCACAGATCGGCGAACCTCGAGGCGCCCAACTGGCTTTGGTCGAGCATCCTCGAACTCATGGCAAGCCACGAAGTGGCCTATCTGGAGCATTGCCGCAAGTACGCCGCCAATCCGGAACTTGCCGCCTGAGGCACGGGATATGGTCAGAAAGGAAATCGTCATGCCGGGTGTTCTCGACGAACATGTATTGCCTGTCAGCTGTCCTAAATGCGGCGCGAAGATCGGCAAAACCGTGGCTTGGCTTAGGGAAAACGATCATATCGATTGTCCCTGCGGGACGACGATATACATCCAAACCGACGAGTTGAGCGCCGCGGTGGCCGCCGTCGAAGACGCTCTCGCGCGAATTTCCCGTCCCGCGCCGGACGCGTGTTAGCCGGCTGACTAAGCGAGGGCGATGATGCGCTCGACCGAAGCGCCGGACGCCGCCGTGATCGTGGAGCCCGTCGCCGGGCTTCCGGCGCCGAGCGAGCGCGAGGCGGAGCCGCCTGGGGCGTTTCCGCTACCGGCCGACGATAGCGACCTAGCGGCAAGTCCGGATCTGAAGGCTATTTTCCTGGCCGGCCTATTCATTCTGGCGTTGCTCGCCGCCTGCTATGCGGCGGCTGAAATCATCCTGCCGATCGTCATCGCCTTGGTACTGATGCTGGTTCTGCAGCCGGTGATGCGCTTGCTCGCCCGAGTGCATGTACCACGCGGGCTGGCCGCCGCGTTGATCATCATCTTGTTTTTTGGCGCGTTCGCCGGGCTGGGAACCGCCCTGTCGGGGCCGGCGGCGAGCTGGACCGAGAAAGTGCCCGCAGGAATACCGAAATTGCAGGAGCGGCTAAGCTTTCTCGGCCGGCCGATCACCGCGTTCAGGAGTTTCGTCACCCGGGCCGAGCATCTGACGCCCGGCTCCGAGGCAAAGCCGCTCGCGGTCGCGGTGGAAGGGAACGGGCTTTCCGACCGCCTGATGAGCGGCACCCGCTATGTCGTGAGCGGTCTCTTCGAAACCGTGCTTGTGCTGTTTTTTTTGCTGGTCTCCGGCGATACGTTCCTGCGCCGGCTGGTGGAGGTCTTGCCGCACTTCCGGAACAAGCGGCAAGCGGTCGATATCGCCCAGCATATCGAAAGCGACATCTCGGCCTATCTTGTGACGATCACGCTGATGAATGCGGGTGTCGGCGTTGCCACGGGGACGGCGGCGGCGTTTTGCGGGCTGGAGGATCCGATCCTGTGGGGGACGGTCGCCTTCCTGCTCAACTACGTGCCGATACTGGGGCCGATGATCGGGGTCGCGCTCTTTCTCATGGTCGGTCTGTTGTCGATCGACACTCTTTGGGTGGCGTTCCTGCCGGCCGGGCTTTACCTCACCATTCACCTGATCGAGGGCGAGACCGTGACACCGATGCTGCTTGCCCGGCGTTTCACCATCAACCCGGTGCTCGTGATCGTCTCCTTGGTGTTCTGGTACTGGATGTGGGGTGTTCCGGGCGCGATCCTCGCCACGCCGATGCTCGCGGTCACCAAGATCGTTTGCGACCGCATCCAGACACTCGCTCCCTTCGGGCACTTTATCGAAGGGTAAAGGCTCGTGTTTAATCGGCCGAGGCTTTTGGGGCACGCCGGCGGTTGACGGGCACCCGAGTGCGGCATGGAGTTTCATCTCTGGTGAATGTGTAGTTCACCGCAGAAAGGGCCGTGGCGCGGGAACGTCCCCAGCGTGGTGCCGTTACGCTAGACACCCAGCATAGTGAGCCTTGTGACGCAATCCCCGAGACTGCCTGTTCCGCTCGATGTCGGCAAAACGGCCAGCTGGCCCCCAGGTGTGGAGGCCCTTGCCGAAGCGGTTCTTCCCGATTTTCTTCTGCTCCAGCGCTGGTATCCGGCCAAGGACGCTGGCCGCCCCGAGGTCCAGCTCTCGGCGCTGGTGCCGCTGCTCAACTCCGGCCTGCGTGCCGCCGTCGCGGTCTGGCAGGTCACACCGCCCGGCCAACCCCCGCTGCACCTGTTCGTGCCGCTGGCGCTGGTGCCGGCGGAAGGCGCCGATCCCGCGCAAGTGATCGCTTCTGTGCCAGCGCAGCAGGACGGCGCGGCGCTCGCCCTTGTCGAAGCAACGTCGCTGGACGCTTTTATCCGCGCCTGGATCGGTTTGCTGCTTCACGAGACGGAAGCCGCCGCGGAGCTTCGGATTGGGCACACCGACCACCTCGCCTCAGCCGGTCTCGCGGGCTCCGGCGAATGGACCATTCGCCGGGGCAGCGCCGAGCAGTCGAACACGTCGATGAGGATCGGCGAGCGGGCGATCCTCAAGGTGATCCGCAAGGTTGAGGAAGGCATCCACCCGGAGCTGGAGGTAAGCCGCTTTCTCGGGGGCGAGGGCGGTTTCGCCGCCACGCCGAAATTGCTCGGTTGGATCGAGCTGGATGCGGCAAGCGAAAAGGGCGCTCGCACGCTGTCGGTTTTGCAGGCCTTCGTGCCCAACCAGGGCGACGGTTGGAGCTGGACGCTGGAGTGTCTGAGCCATAAGGCGGACGCCCAAAGTGACGCGGCGCTGGACGAAGCCACGGCATGGTTGCGGCGTCTCGGCACCCGCACGGCGGAAATGCACAAAGCCTTCGCCAAGGAATGCGATGACCCGGCGTTCGGGCCGGAACCCGTCACTACGGAGGATGTCGAGCGTTGGGGGGCGGCGGTACGGGCGATGGCCAAACGCGCGCTCGACGGCCTTGCGGCAAATCGCGAGCGGCTGGCGCCTGCGGCACAAGAGATTGCCGACAGCCTGATTGCGCGACGCGAGCGGATCGGCGCGCAAATCGATCGGCTCCTGCCGAAGTCCGGCAGCTTTGTCCGGACGCGGCATCACGGCGATTTCCACCTGGGGCAGGTTTTGGTCACGGACGACGACGCGGCGATCATCGATTTCGAGGGCGAGCCGATGCGTCCGCTGGCCGAGCGCCGGGCGAAGCACGCCGCCTTGCGCGATGTCGCCGGCCTGCTGCGCTCGCTGTCCTACGCGGCCGCGGCGGCCGCCGGCCGCAACGGGCAGGACGAAACCCCGGCCGCGGAACTGGCGAGGCTGACGGCTTGGGAGGAAACAGCGTCGCGGGCTTTCTTCGACGCCTATCTGGACGCGGTGAAGGGTGCCGTCAGCGTCCCCGAGGACGCCGGCGAATGCGAGCGCACGGTTCGCTTTTTCATGCTGGAAAAGGCGTTCTACGAGATCGTCTACGAACTCGCCAGTCGGCCGGATTGGGTCGAGGTCCCCTTGCGCGGCGTGCTGGGGCTGCTCGGTGAAGGCGGCGGCGCGGAATGCCGCGCGCACCGGATGCCGTTCGGCGCCGAGCTGCAAGCCGACGGTGCGGTACGCTTCCGCCTCTGGGCGCCCCGGCATGCCGAAATCCGCATCGAAATCGACGGAGTCTCCGAGCTCTTGCGAATGCATAACCGCGGCGGGGGCTGGCACGAGCTGACCACGGATCGCGCCCGGGCCGGCTCGCGGTATCGCTTTGTGCTGTCCGATGACACACGGGTTCCCGATCCCGCCTCGCGCTTCCAGCCGGACGACGTGCACGGCCCGAGCGAGGTCTACGACCCGGCCGCCTATGTGTGGACGGACATCGCGTGGCGAGGCCGCCCTTGGCAGGAGGCTGTGCTCTACGAGCTCCATACCGGAGCGTTCACCCCGGAAGGCACGTTCCGCGGCGCCATCGAAAAGCTCGACCATCTCGTTGAACTGGGCGTATCGGCGATCGAAATCATGCCGATAGGCGACTTCCCGGGACGCCGCAACTGGGGTTACGACGGCGTGCTTCCCTATGCGCCGGACGCATCCTACGGCCGCCCCGAAGACCTGAAGGCTTTGATCGACGCCGCGCATGGCCGCGGCCTGATGGTCCTGCTCGATGTCGTCTACAATCATTTCGGGCCGGAAGGTTCGTACCTGCGGGCTGTTTCGCCGAAGTTTTTTACCGATCGCTACAAGACGCCGTGGGGCGATGCGGTCAATGTCGATGGCGAGGGCGCGAGCCTGGTTCGCGAGTTTTTCATCCACAACGCGCTGTACTGGATCGAGGAGTTTCATTTCGATGGTCTGCGCCTCGACGCGGTGCATGCGATCGTCGACGCTTCCCCGGTGCATCTGGTGCAGGAATTGGCCGAGCGCGTCCGCGGCGCCTTTCCGGACCGGCCTGTCCATCTGGTCCTTGAGAACGAGGAGAACCAGGCGAGCCGGTTGGCGCGCGACGCGGCCGGGCGACCGCGCTGGTACGCGGCGCAATGGAACGATGACGTTCATCATGTGCTGCATGTGGCCGCAACCGGCGAAGCGAGCGGCTACTACGCTGATTACATAGGTCAGACGGAGCGGCTCGGCCGCGCCCTCGCCGAGGGTTTTGCCTTCCAGGGCGAGGTGATGCCGTACCGCGGCGCCGCGCGGGGTGAACCGAGCGCAGCCTTGCCGCCAACCGCTTTTGTCGCCTTCGCGCAAAACCATGACCAGATCGGCAACCGGGCGTTCGGCGACCGGCTGAGCGCGGTCGCCACTCCCGAAGCGGTGCGCGCGGTCGGCTCGATCTATCTGCTGTTGCCGCAAATCCCGATGTTGTTCATGGGAGAGGAGTGGGGGACGGCGCAGCCTTTTCCGTTCTTCTGCGATTTCAGCCCAAAGCTCGCCGGAGCGGTACGCACCGGGCGGCGCGTGGAATTCGCGCGCTTTCCGGAATTCCAGTCGCCGGAAACCCGAGAGCGCATCCCCGATCCCACCGCCGAGGAGACTTTCCTCTCGGCAAAGCTTGCATGGGCGGATATCGGCCGCGAACCCCATGCCGCTCGCCTGGAGTGGCATCGGCGCGTTCTCGCCGTGCGCCGCCGCGAGATCGTGCCGAAACTGGGCGAAATCCGCGCCGGTGGAACCTTTCAGGTGCTCGGCGAGGAGGCCGTCGTGGTGCGGTGGCGGCTGGGCGGCGATGGCGAGTTGGTGCTCGCGGCCAATCTTTCCGCTGGCACGACATGGGGATTCCCACCGCCCTCGGGACGATTGATCTGGCGCGAGGGCGAGGCCGGCGAGGATGGGGTCTTCGGATCCTTCGCCGTGCGCTGGTCGATCGCCGACAATCACGGAGAGCGGCATGTCTGAGGCACGCGGCGGGTCCGTTCTAGACCGGTTGTCGGAGCGCATGGGGATCGTCAGCGAGTTCCGCAACGCGCGGGGCGCGACGGTCCGGACCGACAACGCGATCAAGCGCAACTTGCTGACGGCGATGGGGTTGCAGGTCTCGGATGAGCGTGAGGCGCAGGCAGCCCTCGATGTCCTCGATCGCCGGGCATGGTTGCAGACGCTCGCTCCGGTCGCGGTGGTGCGGGCCTCGCTCGGCCAGGTCGCGGCGGAAATCGTCATGCCCGCCGACGAGGGCGAAATCGTTTGGCGGCTGACGCTGGAGGACGGCGCCGAGCGCTCGGGACGGAAGGCGTTCGCCGAACTCAGCCTCCTCAAAGAACATAGCCTCGACGGGCGAGTATTGCAGCGGCGCCGCCTCGAACTGGGGGTAGACCTTCCATTGGGTTATCACCGGCTCACGGTCGAACCCGGGGGAGCCGCGATGGCGCTGATCGTCGTCCCGGAACAATGCTGGCTTCCCGCGGGCGTCGCCGAGGGCCGGCGCATGTGGGGCATCGCCATCCAGCTCTATTTGTTGTGCTCGGCGTCCAATTGGGGCCTCGGCGATTTCAGCGATCTTCGCGCCCTGGTCGATCTCGCCGCAGCGCACGGGGCCGACGCGATCGGTCTCAACCCTCTGCACGCGATGTTTTCGGACGATCCGGAGCACGCCAGCCCTTACGCGCCGGCGAGCCGGCTGCTCCTTAACATTCTCAACATCGATGTGACGGCGGTGCCCGAATTGCGCCTTTGCCCGGAGACGCAGGCGTTGATCGGTTGCGTGGCGTTCCAGGAACGGCTGCGGGCCTGCCGCTCTCAGCATTTGGTGGATTACGCGGGCGTGACCAAACTCAAGCTGTCGGCGCTGGAAACGCTTTTCGAGACCGGCCGTGGCGCCCCCGACGGGGGGCGCTGGCGGGCATTCGAGGCGTACCGGCGCAGGCGCGGCGAGGTCCTCGCGCGCAATTGCCTGTTCCAGGGACTGCGCGAGCATTTCGCGCATCAGGTTCCAGCCGTGGCGGACTGGCATGGCTGGCCGGAGGAATATCGCAATCCGGATTCTCCCGCTGTCGCGCGCTTCGCCGAGGAGCATCGCAAGCGCCTCGATTTCCTGACCTGGCTGCAATGGATCGCCGACGAGCAGCTCGGCGCCGCAGCGGCAGCGGCGCGCGAGGGGGGTATGGAAGTCGGTCTCTATCGCGACCTGGCGGTCGGCGCGGACCGTGCCGGGGCCGAGACTTGGGCCGACGCGGCGGCGGTGGTCTCCGGGGCGCAAGTCGGCTGTCCGCCCGACATCTATAATCCGGCCGGGCAAAACTGGGGCTTGCCGCCGTTCCATCCGCGCGCCTTGCGGGAGGAGGGCTACCGCAGCTTCATCGAGCTCGTGCGCGCCAACATGCGGCACGCCGGCGGTCTGCGGATCGACCACGTGATGGGCTTGCAGCGCCTTTACTGGGTCCCCAGCGGCCAGCCGGCCTCGGCGGGCGCCTATGTCCGCTATCCGACCGAGGACCTCGTCGGCATCCTGGCCCTGGAAAGTCAGCGTCATCGCTGCCTCGTCGTCGGCGAAGACCTGGGGACCGTGCCGGAGGGCTTCCGCGAGCGCATGGCGGCGGCGAACATCCTGTCCTACCGTGTGCTGTTCTTCGAGCAGGACATGGAGACCGGTGAATTCCTGCCGCCGGAGGCATATCCGGCGCTGTCGCTCTCGGTCGTCGGCAGCCACGACCTGCCGACGCTGCGCGGCTGGTGGGAAGGCGGCGACATCGACCTCAAGGAGCATCTCAACCTGTACCCGCAAGCCGAGGAAGCGGCGCGCCAGCGCGAAACGCGCCGGCGGGACCAGGGCCAGCTGGTAAGCGCGTTGCAACGCGAGGGGTTGCTTGCCGAGGATAGCGCGCCGGAGATACCGATCCTGTCCCGCGCCGCGCATGCCTACCTCGCGCGCACGCCGAGCGTGCTGGCAATGGCGCAGATCGACGATCTGACCGACGAAGCCGAACCGGTCAACGTGCCGACCACCTCCGACCAGCACGCCAACTGGCGCCGGCGCCTGTCGATGACCCTGGATGAACTCGCTCAACGGCCGCGCTTTATCGATATCGCCGATATTTTCCAGGCTGAGCGCGGCTCCCGAAAAACTGCGACGGGCGAACATGTCTGAGGCTTCGACGATACCGATCCCGCGCGCGACCTACCGCCTGCAATTCCGCGAGGAATTCGGCTTCGACGCGGCGGCCGCGCTGGCGCCCTATCTCGCCCGGTTGGGCATCAGCCACGTCTACGCTTCACCCTATCTGATGGCCCGGCCCGGCAGCACTCACGGCTATGACATCGTCGACCACGACCGGCTCAATCCGGAGCTCGGCGACGAAGCGGCATTCGCCCGCATGGTGACGGCGTTGCGCGACAACGGACTTGGGCAGGTGCTGGATTTTGTCCCCAATCACATGGGCGTCGGCGGCTCCGACAATCCACTTTGGCTGAATGTGTTGGAATGGGGACCCGACTCGATCTACGCGGGCTGGTTCGACATCGATTGGGAGCCGGACCGCCGCTATCTCGCCAACAAGCTGCTGGTGCCCTTTCTCGGCGACCAATACGGGATCGAGCTCGAGCGCGGGCAGCTTCAGCTCAAATTCGATCCCGATGCGGGCACGTTCGCCGTTTGGGCCTATGGCGCGCACAAACTGCCGATCTGTCCGCTGCATTACGGGCGCATTCTCGGCAACGCGCACCCTGACCTGGAGCGGGTCGGCGACGCCTTTGCCGCGCTTTCGTCCTGGCGGCCCCAGGTCGAGCGCCGGGCGACCGAGCTCAAGGCCGCCCTTGCCGCGCTTTCCCGCGAGCACCCGGACACGCGCGAGGCCGTCGAGCGCGCGGTTGCCCGCTGCTCCGGCAGCGAGGGCGATTTCGAGAGCTGGAAACCCCTGCATGCGCTGATCCAGGACCAATACTGGCGACTGGCGCATTTCCGGGTCGCGGCCGACGACATCAATTACCGCCGGTTTTTCAACATCAACGATCTCGCCGGAATGCGGATGGAGCTTCCCGACGTGTTCGACCACGGGCACCGTTTGGTGTTTCGGCTGCTCGAGGAAGGCGTCCTCACCGGGTTGCGCATCGATCACATCGATGGCCTGCTCGACCCGAAAGGCTATCTGGAACGCCTGCGGGCGATCGCGCCGCGCTCCGATTTCTATCTCGTCGTCGAAAAGATCCTCGCCCGGCACGAGAGCCTGCGCGAGGACTGGCCGGTGCAAGGCACGACCGGCTACGAATTCGTCAGCCTCATGCTCGGCCTGATGATCGACCCGGCAGGCGAGGCGAGCCTCACCCGCGCCTACACCGAGTTCACCGGCAACTCCCAGCCCTTCGCCGAGGTCGTGCGCGATTCGAAGCTGCGCATCATGGGCAACGAGATGGCGAGCGAACTGAACGTGCTCGCGCGCGACGCCAGCCGCGTCGCCCGGCAAAACCCGCGCACGGCCGATTTCACCCACAACATCCTGCATCGCGCCTTGCGCGAGGTGATTGCCTGCTTCCCGGTCTACCGTACCTATGTCGACGCCGAGAGCCCGCCGACCGACGCCGACCGGCGCGACATCGATTGGGCGCTCGCCCAGGCACGGCGCACCGAGACCTCCATCGATCCGAGCGTCTTCGATTTCGTGCAACAGCTGCTGTCGGGCGATCTCGTCGCCCGACCGCGCAGCGGCTTCAGCCGTCAGGCCGTGCTGCGCTGCGCGATGAAGCTCCAGCAATACAGCGGCCCGGTGATGGCGAAAGGCCTCGAGGATACCGCCTTCTACCGCTACAACCGCTTTGTCGCGCTCAATGAAGTCGGCGGACATCCGGACGAGTTCGGCATCAGCGTCGAGGCGTTTCATCGCGCGAACCGCCACCGCGCGGAGCGCTGGCCGAACGCCATGCTGGGCACCGCCACGCATGACACCAAGCGCGGCGAGGACGCGCGTGCGCGGCTGGCGGTATTGTCCGAGGTTCCGGACGAGTGGATCCAGCACGTGCAGACGTGGAGCCGATTGCTGCGCGCGCGCCGCGGCGATGTCGAGGGCACTGCCCCGCCCGAGCGCAACGACGAATATCTGTTCTATCAGCTGCTGGTCGGCACGTGGCCTGTGGAGCTGCTCGGCAATGCCCCCGACCCGGCGGCGCTCGAGGCCTACACCGCGCGCCTCAAGGGGGTCATGATGAAATCCTTGCGCGAGGCAAAGGTGCATACGACCTGGGCCTCGCCCGACCTCGGCTACGAACAGGAGGTGCTGTCCTTTGTGGCCGAGGCGCTGGACCCGTCGCGCGCCGGCAATTTCTTCGCGAGCCTGCTGCCTTTTGTCGGACGCATCGCCGAACTCGGCGCGCGCAACACCCTGGTGCAGACGGTGCTGAAGCTCACCCTGCCTGGGATGCCGGATATCTACCAGGGCTGCGAACTGTGGGACCTCAGCCTGGTCGATCCCGATAACCGCCGCCCGGTCGATTACGCCTTGCGGATGCGAGCGCTGGAGGAATTGACGGCCGAGATGGCGCAAGATCGCCGGGGCGCGATGCGGCGATACGCCGAGGCTTGGCAGACCGGACATTTCAAGCTCGCCGCCATCGCGACCCTTCTCGCCTATCGCCGCGACCATGCCGCGCTGTTCGAAAGCGGAACCTACGAGCCCGTTATGGCCGAAGGGCCCGATGCCGACCAAATATTGGGGTTCCTGCGTCGCGGCGACGACCGGCTTGTGCTGACCGTCGTTGCGCGCTACCCGGCGCGGCTGGCCGCCGAGGGCATCGCCGCGGACAGCAGCATCCCGCTTCCCGAAGCGCTGCGGGAGACGTGCTGGCGGGATATCATTTCCGGCGCGCAGTACCGCCCGACATCAGAACTGCCGGCCAAGGATTTGTTTGCGCTGCTTCCCGCGGCGGTGCTTGTCGCCGGGTAAGGCGATCATCTCCATTCCGAGTTCGAGAAAGTTCGAGCGCACCGTACCGCACCGGCGGCACAGCCGGTGACGAGCAGCACCCGAAGATGAGGTTTGGTTCGCGCGCCCTAAGCAGCTTCCTCGCCGCGCGGCGAGGGCGATCCGGAGGTCGGCTGCCGCCGCGGTTTTTTGATTAACAATTTCATAGGGCCTCACGTTCTAGATTGCCTGGGTAAAGCGAACTTTGTGACCATCTGCAGGTGGTAAATGTCGGGCGCGCACAGCCTATCGGCAATCAACGAGCGGCGGGTTACGAGTGGCGCTCGTCCGCTCATCCTTCTTGTGGATGACGACCAGATCGAACGGCTGGTCGGCCGGGATTATTTCGAGTCGATGGGGTTCGAGGTTTGCGATCTGGCTTCCGGCGACGACTGTCTCCGGCAGGTCGCCATCCTGCGACCAGACCTCATCATTCTTGACGTGATGATGCCGGGCATCGACGGCTTTGAAGCCTGCCAGCGCATCCGGTCGGACCCCGAGCTCGCATACATTCCGGTTTTGATGGCCACCAGCCTCGACGATGAAGGGTCGATCGAACGGGCGTTCGAGGTGGGGGCGACCGATTTCGTGGTCAAACCCATTACCTGGCCGCTGCTGGGTCATCGCGTCAAATTCGTGCTTCGGATGAGTGAGGTTGAGCGGAAACTTCGCGATGCCATGCGCCTGACCGAGGCGGCCAACCGCGCCAAATCGAATTTCCTCACCAATATGAGCCACGAGTTGCGCACGCCGCTCAATGCGATCATCGGCTTCTCCGAAACCATGCGAGCCGAATTGCTGGGACCCTTTGGAGATAAGCGCTACGCCGAGTATTCGAACGACATTTACCAAAGCGGCACGCACCTGCTGCAGCTGGTGAACAGCATGCTCGACCTCTCGAAAGTCGATGCGGGCATGATGGAGCTCAACGAGGACGCCGTCGCCATCGATTCCGTGATCCGCGCGGCGACGACGCTGGTCCTCGACCGGGCGACCAAACACGGAATCGCGCTTCGCGTGTCGATGCCACGCCATGTCCCGATGATCAGAGCCGACGAAGTCCGCTTGAAGCAAATCCTGATCAATCTGCTGTCGAATGCGGTGAAGTTCACGCCGGATAACGGGGACGTCCATGTTCTCGTCGAGCGGACACCCGAGGGAGACATCGTTTTTGTGGTTCGCGACACCGGCATCGGAATGGCGCTGGAGGACATTCCGAAGATCCAGGAATCCTTCGTGCAACTGGATGACCCGACCAACAAGCGATACGACGGAACCGGCCTTGGAGTGCCTCTGGCGATCGCCATGACCAAGCTTCATGGCGGCTCGATCACCTATGAGAGCCAGCTCGGCGTCGGCACGACGGTCACATTGAGGTTCCCGGCGGAGCGAGTACTGGAAGATTCGGACAGCGGCTCTGCCTATGCGGCGGAGGGTGGAGCGATTACCCCGGGTCGTCTCACGGCGGCCTAGCGGATCTCGATTGGTGGCGAGGGTTTCCCGGATGTATTCCCGCTACCCGTCTCGCGTCCGCCTTCGGGCTGTCGCGACGGTCGGGCGCGGGCGCCGCGACGGCAACTGTTGAAATGAAAATTTCGCTGAACGTCCGCGGCATGCTGCTCGCGCTGTGCATCGCCTTTTGCGAAGTCTTGTTTTGTTTGGGGTGGGTATCCTGGCGATCGGAGAGCCAGCTTCGGGCCATCGTCGGCAGTTTTTATGACAACGGCCTCAGCAGCGTCGATGCGGCGCGCGACGCCCAGGCCGAGTTCTTGCGCTTCGTCGCCAAGCATCCCAACGGGGTCGGCGCCGTCCCCGACCAAGCGTCGCAAGCGCAGTGGCGCACGCTGCTCAACGACCTTGATTTGGCGTCATCGCGGGCGATGACGGACGAAGCGCGCGCGTCGGCAAACGCCGTCGGCGCCAGATTGCAGCATTTTTACGATGACCCAAAGAATAGGCCCGACCTTGGCCAAATCGACGGCGCGTTCGATTCGATGGTCAAGCGGTTTTCCGGCGATTTGATGCAATACCGCGGCGAAGCCGAGGGTCTGATAGCTTATTTCGATCAATGGTGGCGGCGGCTGGTCGCGGTCTGCGTGCTCTTCTTTGCCCTGATCATCATCAGTTTGAGCCGGGCGATCTTGACGCCGCTGAACCGTGCGGCGGCAATTGCCGCCGCGATTGCCGAGGGGACGCTCAACAACAAGATCGTGGTGAGCGGGCAGGGCGAACCCGCCCGGTTGCTCGATGCGCTCTCCCGTGTGCAAGCATCCATCCTCGAAAATAATAAAAAGATGGCTGCCGATCGCGCCGAGGTGATGGCGACGAACTCGCAGCTTCACTTCACACTCCTCGCGCTTGAGACGCGCGAAGCAGAGCTGCAAATCCATAAGGACAGCCTGGAGAATATCATTGCCGACCGCACCGCGGAGTTGGCCAAAAACAACGAACAGCTGATACGCGAAGTCTCCGAGCATCGGCAGACCCAGGAGAACCTAGTCACCGCAAAAGAGTTGGCGGAAGAAGCAAACCTCGCGAAAACCCAGTTTCTCGCCAATATGAGCCATGAGATCCGCACGCCGATGAATGCCATCAGCGGGATGGTCGATTTGCTCAGCGGGACCGAACTTGCTCCGCGGCAGCGCCACTTTACAACCGTCATCAAGCACTCGGCGGCGGCCTTGCTGAAGGTCATCAACGACGTTCTGGATTTTTCGAAGATCGAAAGCGGCCATCTGGGCCTCGCCGTCGGCAGCGTCGATTTGCGCGCCTGCACGCAGGAAGTCGAGCAGCTGCTCATCGAGGTCGCGCGCGAAAAGGACGTGGAGCTCACCCGCACCGTGTCCGATGACGTCCCCAGAACGGTTCAGGGCGATGCGACGCGGCTCAGGCAAGTGCTGATCAACCTTGTCGGCAATGCGATCAAGTTCACCGACCGGGGCGCGGTCTCAATTCAAGTGGTGCCGTTGGACAGGACGGACGACCAGGTTCGCATCCGCATCGAGGTTCGCGACACCGGCGTCGGCATACCGAAAGAAGCGCTCGGGAGTATTTTCGACCCGTTCCGCCAGGTCGACGGCGCGATGAACCGCAAGGTCGAAGGCACCGGGCTTGGTCTCGCGATCGTGCGTCAGCTGATCGAAATCATGGGCGGCCGAATCGAGGTCGACAGCGAGGTCGGCCGCGGATCGGTCTTTCGCGTAGAACTGCCGTTTGCCGTGCTGGACACGGAGCCGGCGCCAAGTTCGCGCGCGGTGGCCTTTCCCGGAGCGCGGGCGCTGATCGTCGATGATGTCCCGGCGGATCAGCAGGTCATCGAGCGCGGGCTGTGGAACCTGGGGATCATCAGCAGCAGCGTCGAGGGCGCGAAGGCCGCCCTCGACGAGTTGGCGCGCGCGAAACTGTCCGGCGAGCCCTACGATTTGGTGCTGTCGGGGAACGCGACGAGCGGGCTGCGCGGCGTCGATCTTGCCAAGCGCCTGCGAAAAGATGCTGCGACGGCATACCTGCCGGTCATCATCCTCGCCTCGTCGGGGCAATTCCCATCCCTGGAGATGCAGGGCTTGGGCGATAAGATTGTGGTGTTGGCAAAGCCTGTCAAAGAAGCCGACCTTCAGGCGCGGGTCGGCGATGTGCTGGCGGCGCGGACCGAGGTCATCGCCGAATTGCACCCGCTGTCCCGCAGCGAGGGCAGGGACGAGATAGAAGGGCGGCGCACGGAATTGAATTTGCGCGTCTTGGTCGCCGAAGATCATCCGGTCAACCAGGAAATCACGCGCGAGCACCTGATGGCGTTCGGCTGCCGGGTCGACATGGTCGGCAATGGCGCGGAGGCGCTTGCCGCCTTCGATGCTCATAATTACGACGTGATCCTGATGGATTGCCAGATGCCGGAAATCGACGGCTTCGAAGCGACCCGGCTGATCCGCACGCGCGAAGCGATGAACATGGACACCTCTTCTCGCAAGGTTCCGATCATCGCGCTGACCGCGCATGCCATGATCGGCGATCGCGACCGCTGTATCCGTGCCGGGATGGATGATTATCTGTCCAAGCCCTTCGGCGCCGACGACCTTTACCGGGTCGTCGATCGCTGGAAGCCGCGTCAAGAAGCCGCCAAGGCGCCCGCCCGCCGACGGCAAATCGCGGCGCCGAACACGGTGGAAGCCGATTCGGTGCTTGATGTCGACGTGGTTCAATCGCTAAAGCGCGGCTTCAGCGCGACCGGGCCGAGCCTGCTGAAGCGGGTCGGCCGCCTCTACCTCGATTTCACGCCGAAAGACATGGCCGATATCGAGATCGCCATGGACCAGGACGATGCGGCTACCGTGAAATCGATCGCTCATAAGCTCAAATCCGCCTCGGCCAGCGTTGGGGCCAAGGGATTGGCCAAGCTCTTCAAGGAGCTGGAGATTTATGCCGCGACGAAACGGCTGCGCGAGGCCGACGAGACCCTGCAGCAAATCAAGGTCGAATTCGAACGCGCGGCCGCGGCCCTGCAAAACCAGATGACAGCGGCATAGGCCCGCGCCAAGCATCGGCTGACTGAAGGCGTTCGGAGCGGCGCGAATTCGGCTACGGGCGATGCCGAGGTTGAACGCCGACGCTATCCATGATCCCGTGCACGCCGTGAATCTGGACGCGATCATCGGGCGGCGGGGGATGAAGGCGTGACGGACATTGTCCGTGACCGGCCGCTGGCGGGCGATGCGGGATTTTCCGCCTGGCTCCCGTCGAGCCAGACCGTGGTCAGCATGGCGACCCTGGTCTTCTGCGGCGGGCTCGTCGTCTATCCGCTCGTTTATCTCGTCGCGGAGTCGCTAAACGTCAGCGGCGAGGATGCCTTCCCACCGGCCGAGATTGGCCTCGGCAACTATGGCGATTTGGTCGACGATTGGCACATCCTCGCCAACACTGCCTTTGTCGCCTGCCTGGCGACGGTAATGGCGATCGTCATCGGCTTTCTCGCCGCATGGACCCTGACCCGCACCCGGCTTCCCGGCCGCGGCCAGCTCGAACGGCTGATGGAGCTGCCCTACTACATGACCCCGCTGGTGGGCGCGCTGGCCTGGTCGATTCTCGCCGCGCCACGCACCGGCTTCGTCAACCAGCTGTGGCACGGGGTCGGCGGCGGCGGCGACCTAGTCAACATCTATTCGCCGTTCGGCATCGCCTGGGTCATGGCGCTGTTCGAGGGCACCGTCGCCTTTGTGATGATCTCGGCAGCGATGAAGTCGATGGACCCGGCGCTTGAGGAGAGCGCGCGGGTTATGGGCGCGGGCAAGTGGCGCACCATGCTGACCGTGACGCTACCGCTGGTGATGCCCGGGGTGCTCGGCGCCACCGTATTTGTCTTTGCCGAGATGCTGGGCTCGTTCGCGGCGGCGTTCGTGCTGGGGATACCCGGCCGCTATGTCGTCGTCACCACCGCGATCTGGGAGGCGGTGCAGTCGTTCCCGCCCGATTACCCGCGCGCCTCGGCGCTGGGGATCGCGCTGTCCGCGGTGATGTTCGCGACGCTGGGTCTCTATCGGCTTATGATCCGCCGCGGCAATTTCGCGACAATCACCGGCAAGGCGTTCCGCCCGCGCACGATGGCGATGGGCCGCCTCGCCTGGGTTCTCTTCGCCGCCTGCCTCGCTTATGTCGTGGTTGCGGTGGTGCTGCCGCTGGCGACGCTGCTGCTGACGTCGTTCCAGCGTTTTGCGACGGTCATCCTGGCGCAGAGCGAATTTACCGTGGCCAATTACGAGACCGCGTTCGGCTTCGGCGCGGTGCGCTCGGCGCTGACCAATAGCCTTATCCTGGGGGTCGGCGTCGCTTCGATCGGCATCCCGATCATGACTGTGCTGGTGTGGATCATCTACCGCTCGCGCGCGCCGGGCCATGGGCTCGTCGAGTACGTCGTGATGTTTCCGCAGGCGGTGCCGCGCATGGTGTTCGGCTTGGCGCTGCTATGGGCCTGGCTCAACATCCCGATCCCGATCTACGGTACGCTGTGGCTGATGGCCTTGGCCTATTTCACCGTGCTGCTGCCGCTGGGCGTGCGCACCCTGGCCGGGGTCGTGCTGCAGATCGACAAGAGCCTGGAGGAGTGCGCCCGCGTCTGCGGCGCCTCGTGGTTTTATCAGCTGCGCACGGTGACGATGCCGCTGCTGCGGCCGGGGATCATCGCGGCGTGGCTCCTGGTGTTCATCGCCAGCGTGCGCGAACTGGGCGTCTCGATCTTTCTCGTCAGCCCACAGGCCAAGGTCATCGCCCCGTCGATCGTCAGCGCCTGGCTCAGCTCGTCGAGCGAGCTGTCGGCGGCGCTGGCGCTGATCCAGACCGCCGCGGTGTTCATCGCGCTTATCGTGATGTTCCGCGCGACCCGCCGGTTTTCCGGGGAACGGTTGTGAGCGAGGCGCGCATCGAGATCAGCAACCTCGTCGTCCGCTACGGCGATGTCGTCGCGGTGGACGGGGTCAGCTTGACCGTCGCGCAGGGCGAACATGTGACCCTGCTCGGGCCCTCGGGCTGCGGCAAGACCACGACCTTGCGCGCGATCGCCGGGCTGGAGGAGCCGTCGGGGGGCACCATCCGCATCGCCGGCGTCGCGGTCTATTCCGCCGCCGAGCGCCGCAACGTGCCCGCCGAGAAGCGCGGCGTCTCGATGGTGTTCCAGTCTTATGCGGTATGGCCGCATATGAGCGTGTTCAACAACGTCGCCTACGGGCTGCGGGTGCGCAACCTGCCGAGCGCCGAGGTCGCGCGCGAGGTCGAGCGCGCCCTGGAGCTGGTGCAGATGCGCGATTTCGCGAACCGCTCGGCGGCGCTGCTGTCGGGCGGGCAGCAGCAGCGCGTGGCGCTCGCCCGCGCCATCGCCTTTTCGCCGACCGTGCTGCTGTTTGACGAGCCGCTCTCCAACCTCGACGCCAAGCTGCGCGCCGAGATGCGGGTCGAGTTGCGCGACCTCCAGCGCCGGCTCGGCGTCACCTCGGTCTATGTCACGCACGACCAGGAGGAGGCGCTGGCGATCTCCGATCGGGTGGTGGTGATGAATGTCGGCGGGGTCGAGCAGATCGGCACGCCCGAGGACATCTACAACCGGCCGAAGACCCGGTTCGTCGCCGATTTCGTCGGCTCCGCGAACCTGATCGCCGGGCGGCTGAAGAACGGCGCCTCGAGGTCGGGTCCGGTCGGCTTTGCCGCCGCCGGCGGTATCGAACTGCAAGCCTGCGCCGCGCACGCGCCGCGGGGCGGCGAGGACTGCGTCGCGGTGCGCACCGCCTATATCGACCTGGCGCCCGGCGCGCCCGACGGCCGCGCCAACGCTAGGACAAACGCCATCGGTGGGACGATCCGCCAGCGCCTCTTCCACGGCGACTTCATCCAGTACATCGTCGATTGGCCCGCCGGCCAACTCACCGTGCGCCGGCCGCCGACCGAGTTGTTCGACGAAGGCGCCGCCGTTACGCTGTCTTTCGCGCCCGAGCATTGCGTGCTGCTCGAAGGGTAAACTCCGCGCCGGCGAGGCGCCTGAAGAACCTTATCGGTAGGAGAGGAATATGAAGGCGTTGATAGGGGGATTGGCGCTCGCGCTTGCTGCGGCTGGGCCGGCGCTCGCGGAAACCGGCGATCTGTGCGCCCAGCCGGCGCAAGTGCAGGGCTTCAAGACCTGCGCCGATATCGCCAAGGCCGAGGCCGAAGGCGAACTCGTCGTCTACGCCACCAACCCCGAGGCCGCCGAGCTGCGCGTCCTCGCCGAGTTCAGCAAGCTGTTTCCCAAGATCAAGACCAACTACACGCGGCTACAAGCCGGCGCGCTCTACGCCAAGGTCGGCGCCGAGCGCCAGGCGAAGACCTACACGGTCGACCTGATGCAGCTCTCCGACATGGGGATGGTGCTCGATTTCCAGAAGAAGAACGGCTACGTCCATTACGTCTCGCCGCAGATGGCGGGCTATAAGGCCGAATACAAAAGCAAGCCCGAGGGGTTGTGGACCTGGGGCGCGATCGGCCCCGCCGGCATCGCCTACAACCCGAACACGGTCCCGCCCGACCAGGCGCCCAAAACCTGGGCCGACGCCATCGATCCGAAATGGACCGACGCGATCACCGTCAAATTGTCGACCTCGGGCCTGCAGCATGTCGGCTGGTACGAGCTGCGCCGGCTCTACGGCCCCGATTACTGGAAGAAACTTGGCGAGCTGAAGCCCAAAGGCTTCGATTCCTACGTCCAGCAATACGACCGGCTGGTCAACCAGCAGGATAAGATCATCCATACCGCCCAGTATTCGGGTTATCTCGAATGGAAGAAAAAGGGCGCGCCGGTCGGCTTTGTCGCGCCTGCGGACGGGCTCCCGGCGACCCCGGAGACCTGGGGCATTCCCACCGGAGGCCCGCACCCCAACGCCGCCCAGCTCTACATCGACTGGTTCCTCTCCGATCTCGGCCAGAAGGCGATGGCCGAAAATCTTTTTCTCCATTCGGGGCGCGCGGGAGCAGCTCCGCCGCCGGGCGGTGAACCGCTCGACAAGCTCACTTTGCTGATGCCGACCGACTGGGAGACTTTCCTTAAAAGCCGCGCCGAATTCGCCAAGGAATGGGACAAATACACCGGCTTGCGCTGATCCGCGGCCCGGCCTTTCGCAGTCCGTGATCCAGGAGGAGCCCATGACCCCATCCCTTCGTCCGCTCGGCGACGCGTTCGGCACCGAGGCGCTCGGCGTCGACCTGTCGAAGCCGCTCGACCCGGAAACCTTCGCCTGGATCGAGGCGGCCTTCGCCGAGCATCCGGTGCTGGTGTTCCGCGAGCAGGATTTGGGGCCGGCCGAGCTCGCGGCGTTCGGCCGGCGCTTCGGCAAGCCCAAAGTCCATTCGCTGGTCGATTACCGCCACGCCGAATATCCGGAGGTGTCGTGGCTCACCAATATCGACAAGGACGGCAAGATCGACTGGTTCGGCGTCAAGCGGGCGACCGACTGGCACACCGACTCGCCCTATGAGGACGAGCCGCCGCGGCTCGCGATCCTCCACGCGCGCGAGGTGCCGTCGTCAAAGGGCGGCACGATGTTCGCCGACATGCGCGCCGCCTATGACGCGCTCGAGGAGGCGATGAAGGAGCGGTTGGCCGGCCTCACCGGGCTGCACGGCCGCCACGACGGACCGGCCGGAATCCGGCTCTACGAGGGCGACCCGGAGCAGAACCTCGACCGGCAATATCCGGAGAAAGCGCGGCCCGCAATCGTCCATCACCCGGTCACCGGGCGCCCGATCCTCTTCGTCAATCCGCTGCACACCCACGGGTTCGCGGGGATGGCGAAGGACGAAGCCTGGCGCCTCATCGAGGAACTCGCCGCCCATTCGACGCAGGACCGCTTCGTCTACTACCACGCCTGGCGCGTCGGCGATTTGCTGATGTGGGACGAGCGCGCCACCATGCACCGCGGCGCCGGCGACTACCGGCCCGACGAGCGCCGCATCATGCTGCGGACCATCGTCTACCCGAACTAGAGCGCTCGACAGAGTCCGCAAAACCTTGGGCGCTCGAAGTTCACCACAACACTTGACCTCAATTCGCGTGTCAGCGAGACGATGCCGGAATCGTTGATAACGCCGGGTTAGCACAGTGGCAGTGCAGCGGTTTTGTAAACCGAAGGTCGGGGGTTCGAATCCCTCACCCGGCACCAACGAGTCCGTCGATTAACCTTTCTTGGAACCGCAACTTGCTTTGCGCGTTTGCTGAGCGAATTTCCCGCAATCGCCAAGGTTGCGGGGATGCAGCCAAGCGAGGATCAAAATGCTGTACTGGGCATTGGTTTTCTTCATCATCGCGGTCGTCGCCGGCGTGTTCGGCTTTGGCGGCATTTCCGCGGCGGCAGCGGGGATCGCGCAGATCCTGTTCTACATCTTCCTGGTGATCTTCCTGGTCGCCCTGATCGCCGGCTTGCTCGGCGGACGACGCGCGGGGCGGCCGCTCTAACCTGTAGCCTCACCACGTAAAGAAGGCCGGTTGGGCTGCCCAACCGGCCTTTTTGCTGTGTTCGGCGCTACCGGCCGGCGCGGACCAGCCGCCCGGGGCGAGCGCCGGTCTCCTCGCCGTTCTCGAACACCGGCATGCCGGCGACCAAGGTCGCGCGGTAGCCGTCGACCCGCTGCACCAGCCGGCGCCCGCCGGCCGGCAGGTCGTGCACGACCTCCGGTTGGTGCAGCCGCAGCCCGTCGAAATCGATCAGGTTGACGTCGGCGCGCAGCCCCGGCGCCAGCCGGCCGCGATCCTTGAAGCCGAAGAAATCGGCGGTCTCGCTGGTCTGCATCTTGACCAGTTGCGGCAGCGGCAGGCCCGGCCCGCGGCTGCGGTCGCGGCCCCAATGGGCGAGCATGAACGAGGGCACGCTCGCGTCGACGATCGCGCCGCAATGCGCCCCGCCGTCGCTGAGGCCCAACAAGGTGCCGGGGTCGGTCAGCATCTCGCGCACCGTCGCGTGGTCGCCGTCGGTGTAGTTGACGATCGGGAAGAACAGGAACCGGTCGAGCCCCTCGGTCAGGTAGTCGTAGGCGACTTCCTGCGGGCTCGCATTGCCGCGCGCGGCGATGGCGGCGACGCTCTTCTCGGGCGACGGCTCGTAATCGGGGGTGGCGCCGCTCATCACGAACATCTTGTCCCAGCGGCCGACCATGTTCTGCCGCGCCTGCGACAGCCGCGCGAGCTGGCGCTCCGACGGCTCCTCGGAAAGGAGCCGGCGGCGCAGCGCGGGGTCGCGCATGCGCTCGAGCCGCTCCTGCGGAGGCAGGCGTTCGAGCGGCAGGTAGCTCGGGCGGATCGAGAACGGGTTGAACGAGCCGGCGATGCCCTGGATGACGCCGACCGGACGACCCGCCACCTGCGCGGTGATCGAGGCGCCCCTCGGCGCGCGCCTGGTGCACGCCCTGCATCAGGCGCTTCCAGCGCGCCGGGTCCTTGGTGCGGTCGGTCAAGAGGAACCACACCGGTCGGCCGGTCTCCTTCGACAGCCGGGTCATCCAGGCGAATTCGGCCGCCTCGTCGACAAAATCGCTGTTCATGCCGAAGGCGCCGCTGCCGACCGCGGCCATCGCCTGGCCGATGCCGTAAAGCTCCGCCTCCTCGGCGAAATGGCCGGGGACGAGGTCGCCGTCATTGGTCTTGTGCGAATAGGTGCGCGAGGTGGTGAAGCCGAACGCGCCGGCGCGCAGCGATTCCTCGGTCAGCCGCCGCATCTCGGCGATGTCTTCGGCGGTGGCGGCTTCGCGGTTGATGCCGCGCTCGCCCATCACGAAGACGCGCAGCGGGTGGTGCGGGATCTGCGCGCCGATATCGATGGTGCGCGGCATGCGGTCGAGCGCGTCGAGATATTCGGGGAAGCTCTGCCAATCCCATTTGAGGCCCTCGGCGAGCGCGCTGCCGGGGATGTCCTCGATCGCCTCCATGAGGTCGATGAGGCCGGCGCGGTGCTCGCGCCTGACCGGCGCGAAGCCGACCCCGCAATTGCCGAAGAGGATCGTCGTCACGCCGTGCCACGACGACGGCGCAAGCACCGGGTCCCAGGTTGCCTGGCCGTCGTAATGCGTGTGGACATCGACCCAGCCGGGGGTGACGAGGAGGCCGTTGGCGTCGATCTCGCGCCAGCCCGGCCCGGCCTTGCCGCCGACTTGCGTCAGGCGGTCGCCATCGACCGCCACATCGCCGGTGACCGCGTCGGCGCCAGTGCCGTCGAGGACGGTGCCGCCGCGAATGACGATATCGTGCATCTCGTTTCTCCCGCTATCCCGCTGCAAAGCATGAGCCTCGGGGAAGTTCGGCGCAATCGCTTGCCCTGCATGGGTCTATGTCGCAACGTTTAGGCCACCGACCGAGGGAAGAAACCATGAGCGAACAGCAACGGGTGGCGCTGGTCACCGGAGCGGCCGGCGGCATCGGCCGGTCGCTGGTCGGCGGATTGCTCGGCCAGGGACTGAAGGTCGCGGCGGTCGACCGCACCGCCGCGGGGCTCGCCGAGCTCACCAAGGCCGCCGAGGAACGGCAACTGGGCGCCAAACTCATGACGATCGAGTCCGACCTCGCGCAGGACGAGTCGATCGTCGGGATCGTCGAGAAGACGCGCGCCCGGTTCGGGACGATCGACATCCTGGTCAACAATGCCGGGGTCGGACAGGCGACCTTGCGCAACGACAACCGCGCCCAGCCGATCAAGTTCTGGGAGGTGACGCCGGAGCAGTGGAAGCTCTTTGTCGCGGTTCACAACAACGCCCCGATGGCGCTGAGCCGTGCCTTGGTCCACGACATGATGCGGCAGAAATGGGGCCGCATCGTCAACATCACGACGAGCCTCGGCACGATGATCCGCGACGGCTCGCCGACCTACGGCCCCTCCAAGGCGGCGCTCGAAGCGTTCTCGGCGATCATGGCGAAGGACCTCGCCGGCACCGGCGTCACCGTCAACGTGCTGGTGCCGGGCGGGGTCACCAATACCGGCATGGTGCCGCTCGAAGCCGGCTATGCGCGCGAGGAGATGATCCAGCCTTCGGTGATGGCGGCGCCGCTCAACTGGCTCGTCTCCGACGCGGCCGCCGAGGTCACCGGGCGCCGCTTCCTGGCGGTGCATTGGGACGCGAGCCTGCCACCCGCGGAAGCCGCCGCCAAGGCCGGCGCGCCGGTCGCCTGGACCGACATCGCCACTTTGCCGATCGAGCCGCCGCGCCGGAGCTAGACCGAAGCTAACCCTCCGCCGCGCGCTCGGCGTTCTCGCGCTGGCGGGCGGCGGCGACGCGGTCGATCTCGGCCTTGGCGGCGGGGTATTCGCGCAGGAAGCGCTGCAGCTCGGCGGCGCTCAGCACCAGCACCCGGCAATAGCCGAGCGCGACGACGTCGGCCTGGCGCCGCCGCTCGCTCAACAGCGCCATCTCGCCGAAGAATTCGCCGCTGCCGAGCCGCACCCGCTGGTCGGGCAGGATGACCTCGACCGCACCGGAGGAGAGCAGAAACATCTCGGCGCCGCGATCTCCGGTGCGGATGACGACCTCGTCGGGCACCAGCAGGCGCGGCCGGAAGCGGCGCGCCAGCGCCTTGATCTCGGCCGGGCCGAGCGCCGAGAACATCTCGAATTTGCCGATCAGCTCCTCGGTACGAAGTCCGAGATCGAGCGGCGGGTGATCGCCGGCGTGGCGCCGGCCGGCGGCGTGCTCGCGGCCCAAATCATCGTACAATTCGCGGCCGATAAGGCCCTCTTCGTGCAAATCGTTATAGCGCGAGATCAGCAGTCGCAGGCCCGATTGGCGCAGGAACCGTCGCTCCAGCGTCTCGGCGTGGTCGGGGTATTGCAGCCGCAGCGCGTCGAGCGCGCTTGCCGTCGCCGCGGCGCGGGCGGCGACGACCGCGATCAGCTGCTCGGCGATCGGCTCGCCAAGCAAGGCGCGCAGCCGCCGCCCGGCGAGCCGGATTAGGCTGCCGAGCACCAGCCGACGCACCATCAGGGTCTCGAAGCGGATCGAGATCTCGCGCTGCAGCGGTCCCTGGATATCGAGCGTACGGTGCAGGAAATTGGCGATCCGGAAGCCGCGCGGAAAGCCGAGCGCGGCGCGGGCGGCGCGCTCATAACCCTCCTGGCCCTCGCCTTTGGCGGCGTCGAGGATCGCGTTGGTGTTGCGCAACAGGCGCTCGATCGCCGGCCCCGAGACCGTGTTCTGGGTATGGTGGCTGTGGATGAAGCGCCGCTCCTGGTTGGCGAGGGCGACGAGACCGATGGCGATCCGGTCATGGTCCGATATCCCGGTTTCGAGCTCGGCCTCGTCGGCCGCCAGCTCGTCGATCGCCGCGTCGTAGCGGCCGGTGGCGGCGGTCGTCGCCGACGGGCTGATCGCATATTCGTGCGCCGTCTCGCGCACCGCGTCGCGCACTTCGGTCAGCGACAGCACCTGGACCTTGTCGCGCAGCGCCTGGTCGAGCGGCGACAGGCGGTCGAGCTTCAACAGGTGCATCAGCGGGCGCAAGGTCAGCCCGTTGACCAGCAGGGTGAACAGCACGAACCCGGTGGCCAGCACGGCGACAAGGTCCCGCATCGCCGGGGCGATGCTTTTGTTCTCGGTGACCGACAGCGCCAGCGCCAGGGTCACCGCGCCGCGCAACCCGCCCCAGGCGATCGCGAAATTATAGGCGGCGCTGACTTTCTGGCTGAGACCGAGGGCCGACAGCAGCGGAAAGAGGCCGAACAGCACCGCGGCGCGGTGACCCTGGC
>Ga0209483_1000254_pt1 | contig 49960 bp, 50 predicted proteins | sample NGEPerA_FD_184508 | JGI IMG/M metagenome (GOLD analysis project Ga0209483, IMG submission 184508) | Arctic peat soil microbial communities from the Barrow Environmental Observatory site, Barrow, Alaska, USA - NGEE PermafrostL2-A... | ecosystem: Environmental > Terrestrial > Soil > Wetlands >...
GTGATGACCTTCTCGGTGCTGTTCACCTTCACCGACTTCCAGCTCATCTGGGTGATGACGCGCGGCGGTCCGGTCAACGCCACCCATCTGATGGCGACGCTGTCCTACCAGCGCGCCATTCTCGGCGGCCAGTTGGGCGAAGGCGCCGCCATCTCGACGGCGATGATCCCGTTCCTGCTCGCCGCCATCTTGGTGTCCTGGTTCGGCTTGCAGCGGCGCAAATGGCAGCAAGGCGAGAACAATGACTGACGCGCTCGCCTCCAAACTCGCCGCCAAGGCCGCCGATCTGCAAGCCGTGTTGACGCGTTCGGCGCCGGTGACGGATTCGTCCGAAGGCATGAGCTATCTTCACAACGTGCCGCGCCGGCTGGTGACGCTCTATCTGCCGCTGTCGATCATCATGCTGGTCCTGCTATTTCCGTTCTACTGGATGGCGTTGACCTCGATCAAACCGGACGCACAACTGCTCGATCTGGACACCTTTAATCCGTTCTGGACCTGGAATCCGACCTTCAAGCATATCTACAAGCTGTTATTCGAAACCGAGTATCCGATCTGGCTATGGAACACGATGCTGGTCGCGGCCTGCGCGACGATCATTTCGATCATTGCCAGCGTGCTCGCCGCCTATGCGATCGTGCGGTTGCGCTACAAAGGCGCACAGTGGGTCGGTGGCGCGATCTTTCTCGCCTATCTCATTCCGCCTTCGATCCTGTTCATTCCGCTGTCGACGGTCGTATACCAATACGGACTGTTCGACACGCCGCTGGCGCTGATCCTGACCTATCCGACGATCCTCATTCCGTTCTCGACCTGGCTGCTGATGGGCTACTTCAAAACCATCCCGTTCGAATTGGAAGAATGTGCGCTCATCGATGGCGCCAGCCGCTGGCAGATATTGACCAAAATCGTGCTGCCGCTGGCGGTGCCGGGCCTGATCTCGGCTTTCATCTTCTGCTTCACGCTGTGCTGGAACGAATTTATCTACGCGCTCACCTTCATCAATTCGGCGCAGTACAAAACCGTGCCGGTCGCGATCGTGACCGCGCTGGTGGATGGCGATGTCTATCGCTGGGGATCGCTGATGGCCGGCGCCATGATCGGTTCACTGCCGCTGGTCATCCTGTACGCCTTCTTCGTCGAGCATTACGTCTCGGCGATGACGGGGGCGGTGAAGGAGTAGCTAGAACCTCGCCCGATACCCGTTCTGCACCTTCTCGATCCGCCCGGCGAAAGGCGCGCCGACATGGCCGGGCATCACCAGCGCGCCGGATGAGGCGCAATAGTCGAGCACCTTGCGGCGGGAAACGCGCGCCTGCACGGGATCGGAATTCTTCGGGAAATTCCAGTCCGGCTCGTAGACCTGCAACAGATGATGCCAGACGTCGCCGATGAAGACACCGCGTTCGCCTTGGCTTTCCAGCTTGAAGAACACATGACCGGGCGAATGGCCGGGCGCCGAATCGATCTCGATAAAATCGTTCAGGCGATAAGGCCCGCCATCGACCAGGTCGGCCTTGCCGTATTCGAGAATGGGTACGACGCATTCGCGGAAGGTGCCGAGCTCGGCCGGGCCTTCTTTCGGGTCGGCGTCGATCTTCGAAAAATAATCCACGTCCGGCTTGGAAAACACATAGCGCGCATTCGGGAAGGTCGGCACCCATTTGCCGTCCTTCTGCATCGTGTTCCAACCGACATGATCGTGGTGCAGGTGCGTGCACATTACCATGTCGATCTCCTCCGGCCGCGCACCGGCGGCGGCGAGCCGTTCGAGATAAGGCTCGTTTAGCATGTTCCAGAACGGCCGGCCTGGCTTGACCTTATTGTTACCGCAGCAGCAATCGATCAGAATTTTTTTGCCGCCGATCTGCAACAGCCAGCTATGCACCGCCAAATGGATTCTTCCCGAAGCCGGGTCGTAATGATGCGGCGCCAGCCAGTGGCCGTGTTCGGCCATGTGCGCGTCGGTGAAGTCGGGAAAGATATCGCGCAGTGGATAACAAGGTACGTTGGTTTCCTCAACCCGCGTGATGGTGGCCGCTCCCACCTTGAGCCTTTGCCCATTCGACACCTGGCATCTCCCTTGCGCGGCCCTACTGGCATTACCGCTTTTTTATCGGACGGTTACGGTTAGGATAGTCGGGGTTGAGCAAACCGGCGTCAAGCCAGCCGTCGATTAAGCAAACAAGGAGCGCGCATGCTTCCACTCGCGGGCGTCCGCATCATCGCGGTCGAACAATACGGCGCGGCGCCGTTCGGCTCGATGCTGCTCGGCGATCTTGGCGCCGAGGTGATCAAGATCGAGAACCCGGCGGAAGGCGGCGATGTCTCGCGCGGCGTGGGTCCGCATTTTTTCGGGCCAGGCGATAGCCATTTCTTTCAGGCCTTCAACCGCAACAAACGCAGCCTGACGCTCAACCTCAAAGCGCCGGAAGCGCGCCGCGTGTTGCACGATCTGGTGCGCAGCGCCGACGCCACGCTCGACAATCTGCGCGGCGATCAGGCCGGCAAGCTCGGCGTCACCTATGACGCGCTTAAGGCCGTCAACTCGAAAATCGTCTGCGCACATATCTCGGCCTATGGCCGCGAAGGGTCGCGCGCTGCCTGGCCCGGCTACGATTATCTGATGCAGGCGGAGGCGGGCTACCTTGCACTCACTGGCGAGCCGGACGGACCGCCGAGCCGGTTCGGATTGTCGATCGTCGATCAAATGGCCGGGCTTTATGGCGGCTTTGCTCTGGTGTCGGGCGTGCTGGCGGCGCGAGCGAGCGGCACGGGCCGCGACATCGACGTGTCGCTGTTTGACGCCGCTTTACAGAACCTGACTTACGTCGTGCTCTGGTATCTCAACGCCGGCGTCAATCTCGGCCGCGCGCCGCGCTCGGGCCATCCCTCGCTGACGCCGAGCGAGATGTACCGGACCAAAGACGGCTTCATCTTTATCATGTGCAACAAGGAAAAATTCTGGCCGGTGCTGTGCGAAATCGTGGGGCGGCCGGATTGGGCGGCGAGCGCGGACTACAAAAACTTTCAGGCACGGCTGAAAAATCGCGCGAAACTCACGCTCGAACTCGACGCCGCGCTGTCGCTGCGAACGACAACTGAGTGGATCGCGCTATTCGCCGGTCGGGTTCCGGCCGCGCCGGTCAATGATGTGAAGGGGGCGCTCGACAGCGCCTTTGTACGCGAAGGCGGCCGTGTGCGCACCGTTTCGCATCGCGGCGGCGAAATCGAAATGCTGGCCTCGCCGATCCGCTGCCCAGGCGACGAAACGCCGTGCGAGGCGGCGCCCGCGCTCGGCTCCGGGACTGACGATATTCTGGCGGGTTTGGGCTACGGGCCCGAGGACATTGCCCGGCTAAGGACGGCAGGAGCTGTTTGAAAAGCCCGTCTTCGCCCTTCGGGCTACGACGGGCACCCGCCTGCTAACGGCCTTGCCCGACGGAGCGCGTAGCGCGAAGGCGGGTGGCGGAGAGAGTGGGATTCGAACCCACGTTACGGTTTCCCGTAAACACGCTTTCCAAGCGTGCGCCTTCAGCCACTCGGCCACCTCTCCTAACGCCCACAGGGCGCACGCCTTTTACATCAAGACGCGCGCGAGGCGCGCTTTTGTTACATCAAGACGCGCGCGAGGCGCGCTTTTGCGCCTTCAGCCACTCAGCCACCTCTCCTGACGCCCTCTCGCAAGCCTACTTCTAGCCTGCGCCGGCCGCCGCTAGCTCATGGCGACCGCGAGCCGATTTTGCAAGCCGAGATGCGTGGCTGGCGCAGGTTGGGCCCGGGAATGTCTGTGTAATTCGTACATTACCCTGCATATCTATGTTTATTTTCGTAACATTGACCGCCGACGAAACAAATGCACAAATGGCACAAATAGAAGAAGCCCCACTCGTTCTCGGTCAAAACGCTAATTTTCGCAGCATTTTCGGGAACGCCGGACAGGAACCCTGATGACAGGCGATGGATCCGCTTTACACATGGTGCTGACCGGCAACCCCGGCCTTTACGCGATCGTATGGCTCTCAATGGTCGTGAGCATGAGCGCGGTGCTGTTCGCGGCGCTAATCGGCGTGCCGTTCGGCGCCTTGATCGCGCTGACCCGCTTTCCCGGCCGCGAGGGCGCCATTGTTGTGCTCAACGCGCTGATGGGCCTGCCGCCGGTTGTGGTCGGGCTTGCGGTATATCTTGCGCTGTCGCGCTCCGGGCCGCTCGGCCCGCTCGGTATCCTGTTCACGCCGCAGGCCATGATCGTGGCCCAGACCGTACTGGTGGCGCCGATCGTCGCCGCGCTCACCTGGCAGACGGTCGAAGACCTTTGGGCGGAGTATCGTGATGAACTCGCCGCCATGGACGTCGGCCCGGCCGCGCGCATCGCCACGCTGGTCTGGGATGCGCGCTTCTCGCTGGTGACGGCATTGCTCGCCGGCTTCGGCCGAGCGGCGGCGGAAGTCGGCGCCATCATCATCGTCGGCGGCAATATCGATGGCTTTACCCGCACCATGACGACGGCGATTGCGCTGGAAACTTCCAAAGGCGATTTGCCGCTGGCGGTCGGCCTCGGCATGGTGCTCATCATGATCGTCATTCTGATCAACGCGCTGGCCTGGGGCGCGCGCCGGATCGGCGAACGCTACGCGGGATGAGCATGCGCGCACCCACCACCGACCTGCCGATTTTGCTCGACGAGGCTTCGCTCGTCGCAGGCAGCGTGACGATCCTCGACCGCGTGTCGCTGAGTTTTCAACCTGGCCCACCGACGCTGCTGATCGGGCCGAACGGCTCCGGCAAGACCACGCTGCTGCGCGCCGCCATGGGGCTGATCCCGCTCACGCGCGGACGCATCAGTTGGGGCGGGCGCGAGAGCGCTTCCTCCGCGCGGCGCGCCATCGTGTTCCAGCGGCCGACGATGTTGCGCCGTTCGGCCGACGGCAATATCCGCTATGCGCTCAACGCCGCCGATATCCCGCGCGCGCAGCACGAGGCCCGCATTGCCGAATTGCTCGCGCTGGTCGGGCTCGACGGCCTCGCCAAGCGCCCGGCGCGCAGGCTGTCGGGCGGCGAGCAGCAGCGGCTGGCGCTGGCGCGCGCGCTGGCGCGCGACCCGGCGGTGCTGTTTCTCGACGAACCGACCGCCTCGCTCGATCCCGCCGCCACCAAGGCAATCGAGGACATCGTGCGCGCGGTCGCGGCGCGCGGCGTCAAGGTGGTGATGTCGTCGCACGACCTCGGCCAGGCCCGCCGATTGGCCGGCGACGTAGTGCTGCTGCATCGCGGCCGCTTGATCGAACACAACGCCTCGCCGGATTTCTTCGCGCGGCCGAAAGCCGAGGAAACGAGAAAGTTTATCGCCGGCGAGTTGCTGGTGTGAGTTGAGATTTGCGTAAGACGAAAACAAAAGAAGGAGGAGTTTATGTTTAACCGTCGCACATTGATTGCCGCCGCCGCGCTCGGCGCCGTGGCGTTCACCGCCCAGCCAGGCCTAGCGCAGGACAAATCAATCGTGGTCGCCTCGACCACTTCGACACAGGATTCCGGCTTGTTCGAATATTTGCTGCCGCTGTTCAAGACCAAGACCGGCATCACCGTGAAGGTGGTGGCGCAGGGCACCGGCAAGGCGCTCGACACCGGCGCGCGCTGCGATGCCGATGTCGTGTTCGTGCATGCCAAGTCGCAGGAAGAAAAATTTCTCGCCGAAGGCCACGGCGTGAAGCGTTTTCCGGTGATGTACAATGACTTCGTCATCGTCGGCCCGAGCAGCGATCCGGCCGGCATCAAAGGCAAGAAAGACGTCGCCGACGCGCTCAAGACGCTCAAAGCCAAGGGCGCGACTTTCTTCTCGCGCGGCGACCGCTCCGGCACGCATAGCGCCGAACTGAAACTCTGGAAGGCCGTCGGCATCGACATCGAAAAGGACTTGGCATCGAAGAATTTGGGCCCCTGGTACAAATCGCTCGGTCAGGGCATGGGCGCCACGCTCAATACCGCGGCCGCCGACAATGGCTATACGCTGACCGACCGCGCCACCTGGATCCACTTCAAGAACAAGCAGAATCTCGTCATCGAAGTGGAAGGCGACAAGCGCCTGTTCAATCAATATGGCGTCATGCTCGTGAACCCGGCGAAATGCCCGAGCGTGAAGAAAGACCTCGGCCAGGCTTTCATCGACTATCTGGTGTCGCCGGCCGGCCAGAAGGACATCGCCGGCTACAAGGTGAACGGGCAGGAATTGTTCTTCCCGAACGCCAACGATCACAATGCGTAACTGCTTTCCTCTCCCCGCTTGCGGGGAGAGGGAGCACAGCGTGCTTGCGGTTGCACTGGCGTTTCTCTTGCGGATTGCTTCCGCCATGACTCATGCCGACACCGTCCATCTCTACGCCGCCGGCAGTTTGAAAGCCGCGCTCACCGACTTGGCGAAGGCTTACGAGGCGAAAAGCGGTCATAAGGTCGAAGGAAAATTCGGGCCGTCTGGACTATTGAAAAGCGAAATCGCCGCCGGCGCGCAGGCGGACGTGTTCGCCTCGGCTAACATGGAACACCCGTGTGCGCTGCACGGCGCCGGCAAGAGTTTGGCGGTGACGCATTTTGTGCGCAATAAATTATGCGCGCTGGTCAAGCCCGAAATGAAAGCGACGAGCGACAATCTGCTCGCCATAATGCTCGATCCGGACGTAAAACTCGCCACCTCGACGCCGAAGGCTGATCCGTCCGGCGATTATGCCTTTGAAATTTTTCATAAAGCGGAAGCGCTGAAGCCGGGCGCGCAGAAAACGCTCGGAGCCAAAGCGCTCAAACTCACCGGCGCGAAAGACAGCGCCGCGCCGCCCGAGGACAAACTTGCCTATGGCTGGCATGTGGCGGAAGGGCGCGCCGACATCTTCCTCACTTATTGCACCAATGCTTTGGCCGCGCAGAAGCAGAACCCGGGCCAGCAGATCATTGCTTTGCCCGATGCACTCGCCGTCAGCGCCGAGTATGGGCTGACGCTGATGAACGGCGCGGGCGATGCGGCGAAGGCTTTTACGGACTTCATCCTTTCGTCCGAGGGGCAGAAGATTTTGGTCGGGTATGGGTTCTCCCGAAGCGGTTGGCCGGGCCTTTGCGGCCCGCGATGTTGACCCCATATTAGGGCCAAGGGCGCGTGCGAGGGAACAGAACCCGCAACGTTTTGCATGACGAAACGCGCTTTGCCCACCTCATTGGGCAGCTTTTATGGGGACGCGAAATCTCTGCTATAATTGAGCCATGGACAAGAAAACCGACAGCTACGTCATCAAGCCCGATCCGCACGATCCGCGGCTGACCGAACGCGTTTCGGGCATCGACCAGACCGGCGCCAAGATCGAAACTTCGGTGACGGTCGAGCGCGCGCTGACGATCTTTCTCAACTCGCAGGAAATCGTCACGGCGATGACGATCAATGACTATCCGGAATATCTGGCGATCGGTTATCTCTTGAACCAGAACATGCTGCTGTCTGACGATGTGGTCACCGGTGTCGATTATGACGAGGAATTATCGGTCGTGGTGGTGCGCACCAAGCGCAAGACCAATTACGAGAAAAAGCTGAAGAAGAAAGTGCAGACCTCCGGTTGCGCGCAAGGCACCGTATTCGGCGATCTGATGGAGGCGCTGGAAGGCGTCTCTCTGCCGGCGACCACGCTGCGCACCTCGTGGCTCTACGCGCTGACGCACCAGATCAACACCACGCCGTCGCTTTATCTTGAGGCCGGCGCCATTCATGGCTGCGTGCTGGCGCATGAGGACAAGCCGCTCATCTATATGGAAGACGTCGGCCGCCATAACGCGGTCGACAAGATCGCTGGCTGGATGTTCAAGGAGAAAGTGCCGCCGAGCGACAAAATCTTCTACACGACGGGGCGCCTCACCTCCGAAATGGTGATCAAGACCGTGCGCATGGGCATTCCGATTTTGATCTCGCGTTCGGGCTTCACCGCCTGGGGCGTCGAACTGGCGCGCAAAACCAATCTGACATTGATAGGCCGCGCGCGGGGGCAACGTTTCGTGGCGCTGGCGGGCGAAGACCGTATCGTGTTCGATCAGGATCTTTCGACCGTGAAGGAAGAAAGCTCCAAGCACCGGCGCAAGGCGGCGGTGAGTGAAGACTGATTATGAGTGATTTTCCAATTCCTCCCACCTTCGGCCTCATCCTTGCCGGCGGGCTCGCCCGCCGCATGGGCGGCGGCGACAAGGCGCGCATCAAGATCGGCAAGTCGGCAATCATCGACCGAGTACTGGCAACGCTGTCGGGGCAGTGCGTCGACATCATCGTCAACGCCAATGGCGATCCGAAACGTTTCGAAGACACCGGCTGCGTGGTGGTGCCGGACTCAGTGCCGGATTTCGCCGGTCCGCTCGCCGGCATTCTGGCCGGGCTCGATTACCTCGCCGAACAGGACAACGGCGTCGAATGGCTGTTGAGCGTGCCGGGCGATTGTCCGTTTTTGCCCGACGATCTCACCGAACGATTGCACGAGGCGCGGCGCAAAATGGGCGCCGGCGTGCCGCTCGCCTGCGCGCGCTCGGGCGAATGGCGCCATCCGGTGGTCGGCCTGTGGCCGTTGGCGTTGCGCGAGGATCTACGCAAGGCGCTGATGGTGGAAGGCTTGCACAAGATCGAGGTCTGGACTGCGCGCCACGGCGTGGCGATTGCCGACTGGCCGGATCAGCCGGTCGATCCCTTCTTTAACGTCAATACGCCGGAAGACGCCAAGCGCGCCGAGGCTATTGCGTTGCAGCACAATTAAGCCGCCGGCGCGCGACAGCGCGGCAACTTGTAGAAGGTGCGATTGCCCGCCATATATAGTTTTTACGCTATAAGTTTGGGAGAGCAGCTACCACCAATGAAAACATTCATCATCGCCTGCGCGGCCGCGATCATTCTGGCCATCGTCGGCGGCTTCGTGCTCAATGGCGTGCAGGAACCGGTCGACAAGGCCTTCAGCAGCAATTCAGTGCGGCTGGGTGCGTAGTCCGCTTTCCCCGGGCGCTACCCCATCAGCGCCACATACGACAAAAAGCCGACGCGGTCGCCCGGCTTGATCGCGGTCACGTCCTCGGGAAGTTCCAGCAAGCCGTCGGTCTCTGTCAGCGACGTCAAAATGCCGGCGCCGTCCTGCGGATGCTTCACCGCTTCGATCTCGCCATCGGCGCCCTTGCACAACGCCACGCGCACATATTCGCGCCGGTCTTTCTTTTTCTTGTAGGCAAAAGCCGCGCGCACCGGCAGCGGCAGCAAGGTTTGCTGCCTTGCACCGGATAACCGCAACAACAGTGGCTTCACCACCCGCACGAAGGTTACGAATACCGCCACTGGATTACCCGGCAGGCCGCAGAAGGCGGCCCCCGAATTAGCGGCGTAATCCTTGCGCGGCGCGGCGCGGATGACGCCCATCGCCACCGGCCGGCCCGGCTTGATGGCGACGCGCCAGAATACCAGATTGCCGATTTTTTCGACCGCGCCGCGCACGTGATCGGCCTCGCCGGTCGAAACGCCGCCCGAGGTGAGCACCAGATCGTGCCAGGCCGCTGCTTTCGCGAGCGCGCGCGCCAGTTCGCCCGGCTCGTCGGCCAGAATACCGAGATCGGTCACCACCGCGCCGAGATGCTCCAGCAATGCGCTCAACAGATAACGGTTGGCGTCGTAGATCGCCGCTTGCCCGCGCGTAGCACCGGGCTCGACCACTTCGTCGCCGGTGGAAAAAATCGCCACCTTCAGCCGCCGCCGCGCTTCGATGCCGGTGAGGCCGAGCGCGGCCAGAAGCGCGATGTGCTGCGCCTCCATCACCGTGCCGGTCGGCAACACGACGCGGCCCTTCGGGACATCCTCGCCGGCGAGCCGGCGGTTTGAGCCCGGTTTCAGTCCCTTCGGCACGGTGACGCTGGAGCCCTCCGCCGTCACGTCTTCCTGCATGAAGACGGTGTCGGCACCGGCAGGCATGGCCGCGCCGGTGAAAATGCGAATGGCTTGTTTCGGCCCAAGCGCAAGATCGGCGCGCGCGCCGGCGGTGAGGCGGCCGGTGATTTTCAGTGTGGTGTCGCCGTCGGAATTCAAATCGGCGTGACGCACGGCATAGCCATCGACGGCGGAATTATCGAAGGGCGGCAGATCGACCGGCGCGACCACGTCGGCGGCGGTCACGCGCCCGCGCGCGCCGCGCAACGGCACCAGTTCGGTTTCGCCGACCGGCGTAATGCGTTCGCCGATCAGCCGTTCCATCTCGGCGAGCGGCATCAGCGGGCCGGAAAAGGCAAAGCAATCGTCGGTCAGTTGCGCCATCGATCACTCTATCTGGGTTTCGTTGCCGCCGCTTCCGATACCGCCACCGCATGTTTCAACAACAAATCGGCAATGGCATCGATATTATTCAGATCGACCACCGGTACTTTAGCGTCTGGTAGCGCGCTGTCGGAAGCGACCGCGACGATATGCGGGTCGTCCGGGTGCAGCAGCGGCTTGCCGTTTTCGACCCGGTGGATTTCGAGTTTGGGGAAAGCGTCGCGCTTGAAGCCCTCGACCAGCACGAGGTCGACCGGCGACATCTTGCCGACCAGATCGGCCATGTCCCATTCCGGCTCGTCGCGCAGCTCATGCAGCATCGCCCAGCGCTTACCGGAGGAGATGATCACCTCGGTGGCGCCGGCAGCGCGGTGCATGAAACTATCCTTGCCCGGGGTGTCGAGGTCGAAGCCGTGGTGCGCGTGCTTGAGGGTCGACACGCTCGTGCCGCGCGCCTTCAGGCACGGGATCAGCTTGGTGACGAGGGTGGTTTTGCCGGAGCCGCTCCAGCCGGCTAGGCCGATAATGCGCATGCTACCCATATAGTCGTGATGCCCTTCAATAGCCCGCGACATATAGCACGAACGAGCTTGAATTCGGCTGTCATCGTCCGCGAAGGTGGACGATCCAGTTATCACTGCATTTTTTGTGTGCACTGGTCCCGATTGCGCGGGGACACAGCGGAATTCGACGCCCCTTAAATCAAAAGCGCCCGGCCCGGGGCCGGGCGCTTTGCATTTAGCAGGTGGCAGATTTTTTGCCGGTTGGCGCATCGCTATCGCCTTCGGCGGGATCGCTTGGGCCCATCCACGGCGCGCCCGCCATGGCCGTTCTCCTTGAAGATTTGAACCGCCTCAGGCGGGCAGGCTGAAAGCTTCCGCTTCTATTTCGATAAAAGTGCGGCCGAGCGCGCCGACCCGCTTGTAGAAGTTCGCGCCGCTGGTATTTTCCAGATCGGTAAAAAAACGTCCGATCCAGGGCGCCATGTGTTTCTCGAATATCAGCTTATCCGAGTCCGGCGGCGATGACAGCCGCTTGCTCGCGAGACCCGCCAGCCATAGAGATCGGGCCGCAGAACGCTGCGCGGGCGAACCGACAGTCTGTTCCGGCATCTTGGTCCTGGGGGTATATTTCATCGGTCCGACCTCGAACATTTTCGACACCGTCTCCGGCGTCCACACGTGCATCGGGCTCGCGATCAGCAAAGCAGAAGAACCCCGCCCAATGGTTTGATCGTACAAGTCATCGCAAATCCCATGCAATGCAGATCATTCTCATCGACGGAATCAGGCCCCGGCGGGGCGCATGCCGATGGCGCGGATTTTTTCGCGCGTCTTGTCGTCGTGCAAAGCGGCCAGAAATGCCTGCACCGCGGGCCTTTCTCGCCTGCGCTTGACGACGAGGAAATCGTAATGTTCCGGCGCCAGCGGCAAAAAGCCGAGGCCATATAATTTTGCCACCGGCTCGATGGCCACGCCCCAGTCGGCGCGCCCTTGCGCGATTGAGGCCGCTACCGCGTTATGCGATTTCGGCTGGTTGGCGTAACCGGGCGGGCGCGCGCCGCCCAGTAACTGATCGATCAGCACGCGCGTGCCGGCGCCGGCATTGCGCGAGACCATCAGCGCCGCCGGATCGGAGAGAATGTCTTTCACGGCCGCGCGCGCGTCCTTGCCCTCGAAGCGTTTGTCGCCGAGCCGAAACAGCACGCCCTGCATGCGCTGCCAGCCCGGCACCAGCGCAAGCTTCGCCGTCGCCAGATGCGTGTTGTATTCGCCGCTCGCCGGATCGATCAGATGCACCGGCGCGATGTCGCATTCGCCGCGCGTCGCCGCCGCCACGCCGCCCAGACTGCCGACGGCCAGCGTACGCGCCGAAAAGCCGCGTTCGGCGAGCGCGCCAACCACCACGTCGAGCGCGATATCATGGCTGCCCATGATCACGAGATCGGGCGCCTGCGCTGCCGAACCGATCAACGTCACCTGCGCGAAGGTGTCGGCATCGAGCGCATTGGCGAGCGCGTCGATTTCGATAAAGCCGTCGGCCTGCGAAAAGCTGGTGACGGAGCCGGAGCCCTTGCCGGTCGGAAAGGCAATCGTGCCATCGCCGCTGTCGATCAATGACACCAGCACGAATTCCTTGCGACCGAGTTCGGACGCGATACGCATTGGCACACGCGCTTCAATTGTCTCCGTCGCTTCTGGCAAAAGTCCTGCGAGCGCGCGAATGACCGGCGCGACAAAAGCATGAAAGATGAAAATCGCCGAAGTCGGAAAGCCGGGCAGCACGATGAGCGGCGTCTTGCCGATGACGCCGAGGCACAAAGGCTTGCCGGGTTTGAGCGCCACGCCATGCACCAGAATGCCGGGCGCACCCAGCTTCGACACGATTTGATACGAAAGATCGCCGGCGCCTTTCGAGGTGCCGGCCGACAGCACCACCATGTCGCTTTGTTGCAGCGCGTCGCGCACCGTCTTGTCGAGCGCGGCGGCATCGTCCGGTATCGCTCCGAACGCAATCGGGTCGCCGCCGGCTTCGGTGATGGCGGCGGCGATGATGGCGCCGTTGCTGTCGTAAATCCCGGCCGGCTTGAGCGGCTCACCCGGCGCGACCAGTTCGTCGCCGGTCGAGACCACCGCTACTTTCGGTTTACGCACTACTTCGACCTGCGCCAGACCGCAGGCCGCCAGCATGCCGATCTCGCGCGAACCGATTCGCGTGCCCTTGCGCAATAAAGTCTCGCCGCGCGCGATGTCGGAGCCGGCATAGGAAATGAACTGCCCGGGCGCGACCGCGCGCTGAATTTCGATGCGCGGCTCGCCCGCCTCGATCAACTCGGTCTGTTCCACCATGACGACGGCGTCGGCCCCGCGCGGAATGACGCCACCGGTGGCAATCGTCGTCGCGGTGCCGGGCAAAACCTCCAGCGCCGGCACATCGCCGCAGGCGATCACTTCCGCGTTCAGGCGCAGTATTTTCGGCGCGGCCTGCCCGGCGCCGAGCGTATCGGCGGCGCGCAGCGCGAACCCGTCAACATTGGAGCGGTCGAAAGGCGGCGCATCGACCGGCGCAATAGTGCCATTCGCCAGCACGCGCGTGAGCGCGGCGGCAAGCGGTACCGTCTCGCCGCTCAGCGGCGTCAGATCGAGATGCTCCTCGAAGCGCGCGCGCGCTTCGAGGAGCATCTCGATCTGACGCAACTGCTCCTGCCGTGCGGCGACCCGCACGCGCGCGATCAGCGCGGTGCCGGCGTCCTTGCTGCTGCGGGTTTCGCTCATCGGCTTTTGCTCACGGCCACGGCCTTAGCGCAACCACGGTGCCGGCGGAATAGCCTTCGCTTTCGGCCGGCACCAATATCCAGCCATGCGAGCGCGCCATCGCCGACAGCGGCAGATATTTCGCCGCCAGCGGTTCGGCCTTACCATCGACACGGCGCACCGGGATCACTTCGACAAGTCCCACGGTGGACGCGACCTTGCGCGCCAGCGGCAGCGTTTCCAGCGTGTCACGCTGATTGGCGGCGGCAAGCCGCTCCAGCACGCGTCGCCCGACCGTCATCCAGACGGCAAGCGCGGCGTCGAGCCGGCCCGGCAGTAAGAGTACCGGCCGCGGCCCGGCAAAGCCGAGCGCCGCCGTTTCGCCGGGCGTCAGCGCAATGCCGTGCAACGCCAGTTCGCAATCGCGCGCCATCACCTGCACGCCCGTATCGTTGCGGCCGGAACCGGTGCCGCCGACGACGATAATGGCGTCGGTATTTTCCGCCGCCAGCACCGTGCCAAGATCGCGCCCGGCGTCGTCGAGCTTGGCAAGTCCGCCGCGCCGTTCGATGTCGCCCGCCACCGCGCGCGCGGCGGCGATCACGATGCTGGTGCCGCGCAAAGGCAGCACGCGCACGCGCGGTTCGCGCACCGTGACGCGGGCGCGGCCGGCGGCGGCGAAAGCCGCGACGTCGGTCAGCCGCAGTTGCTCGCCGGCCCGCCGCAGCGGGATCGCCGGATCGCTGTCGCCACCCGCCGGCAAGACGCCGTCACCGGGATTGACCGTGACCAGCGCCTCGGCATTGCCGTCCGCCATCTTGACCGCGTCGTAAGGTGCGACGCTGTCGCAATCAGCCGGCAGCGCCTGCCCGGCTTCGATGCGCTGCGGCGGATGCAAAAGGCGAACCGGCGAATAGCCGCCGGCCCCGAGCGTCGCGTCGGCGGCGAGCGCCCAGCCATCGACCAGCGCCAGCGCCGCGCTCGGCCGCGCCGCCGCATTGGCGTCGGAGGCGAGCGTGCGGCCTTGCGCCGCGGCGACGTCGAGCGTGCGGGGCGTCACCGGCTTGACCCGCAGGTCGACCATCGCCAACACGTCGGCAAGCGGCGTCAACCGTGAAATCTTCTGTATTGTTTCGGCCGCCGCCATGTTCCGCACGCTTGACCTTGTGAGTCCGACAACCTTCAGTCTACATCAACTAGTGGTCCGATTCTAACATTCGCATCCCGTCTGGGCCGGCACTCTGCGAATGTTAGAATCAATGGACCACTAGCAAGTTATTATTGCTAGTGGAGCTTTGGATTTGCGTTCGCTTAAGTATTCGCGGCAAGGGGTAGCGAATGTCAAATCCGCTCCACTAGGCGCCGACTGGAGCAAAGCTTTTGGCCGAAAAACTCATGAACCTGCGCGGTCTGAAGTGCCCACTGCCGGCGCTGCGGGTCAAGAAAATGCTATCGACGCTGACATCCGGCGACCTGATCGTGGCCGAATGCACCGACCCGCTGGCCGCGCTCGACATCCCCAATTTGCTGCGCCAGACCGGCGACGCGCTTGAGGGCAAGGAGCAGGCGGAGGGGCTGCTGACGTTTCGGATCCGGAAATCGTAGCCGAAAGATATTATGCCACTTTCCGCTTCCTGACAGTACGTTTCGACTCGGATGACCGAGCAGACAAAATGAGTCCCAAAGCCTTAAGAATCCGCCCTCATCGCGGTCGGCCACCCGCGCGTTGCGAATGATCAGATCCACTGAAAATTCCCCACCGCTTCAATATAGATGACGCGGCAGCCACAGTGCCAATTCGGGAAAGGCGAGCAGCAGAACAATGAGGACCGCGCTCGCCGCCAGGAACATCGCACTGCCGATATACATATGGCTGAGCTTGGCGTCGGGCAGTTGCGCCTGCAAGACGAACAGATTGATGCCCATCGGCGGATGGATGAGCCCGGCCTCGATCAGCACCACCAGCAACACGCCGAACCAGATCGGATCGTAGCCGAGACCTTGCACCAGCGGCACGAATACCGGCACGGTGATGATGATCATGGTGAGCGATTCCAGGAAACTGCCGAGCGCGATGTAGAACAGCACGACCACGATCATCACCGTGAGCGGCGGCAGGTTGAGCGACACCACCCATGCGGCGAGTCCGGTGGCGATCTGCGTCTGCACCACGAAATAGCTGAACATGATGGCGCCGAGTAGAATGAAGAACAGCATCGCCGTGGTGCGGCTCGCTTCCACCAGCGACTCGATTAGTTTGCGCACGGTCAACTGTCCGCCGGCGGCGGCGAGCAAAATGGTAACGAAGGTGCCGACGGCGGCGGCCTCGGTCGGCGAAAACCAGCCGGCGTAAATGCCGCCGATCGACAGCGCGAAGATGAACAGCAATTTCCACATACCGAGCGAAGCGGCCAGCCGCTCGCTCCATGGAAGCCGCGGCGACACCGGCGCCCAATGCGGCTTCAGCCAGGTTGCGATCTTGATGACGCCGATCTGCAAGGCGGCGAGCAACAATCCCGGGATCATGCCGGCGGCGAACAATTGCGGGATCGATTGCACCGCCGTCAGCCCATAGAAGATCAGCATCACCGAGGGCGGAATGAGAATGCCGAGCGTACCGCCCGCCACCACCGAGCCGAGCGCCAGCCGTTCGTCATAACCGGCGCGGCGCATTTCGGGAATGGCGACATGGCTCATGGTAGCGACCATCGCCACCGACGAACCGGAGATAGCGCCGAGCGCGGCGCAGGCGCCGATGGTCGCAGTCGCCAGCGTACCGCGCCGTCCACTAAACATGATGTTGATCGAGCGGAACAGGTCCCGCGCCATGCCGGAATGCGCGGCAATCACGCCCATCAGCACGAACAGAGGTACCACCGATAAATCATAAGCCGAGGCAAACGTCAGCGGCACGCGCCCGAGCACCTGCACCGTTTGTTCCCAACCGTTGAGCGCGGCGTATCCGAGCGCGCCAACCGAACCGAGCGCGATGGCGACCGGCACGCGCAGAAAGATCATGGAGATCATCGCCGCGAAACCGAAAATGCCGACGATGTGCGGGTTCATGATGAGGCCCGCGCGCGCACGAGGCTCGCCAGACTGGCGACGAGGATGACGCCGGCCGGCAATAGCGAAAGCGCAATCCCCAAGATCATCAGCGCCCAATGCACCGTCATCGGGATGGCGAGATCGGACGAGACTTCATGAAAGCGGTGCGCGTCGAGCGCCGGCGGCACCATGTGCCAGAGCAGCACCGCCAGGAACACGAAGGCGATGAAATTGGCGATGGCCTTCAAGAGTTCGACCGCGCGCGGGCCGACCAGATGATCGATGAAGTCGATGACGATATTTTCGGCGCGCAGGAAAACGTCCGGCAGGCTCATGAACACCGAGCCGACCAGGAACAACTGCACGAGATCGTAAGCGCCGGTGATCGGCAGATTGCCGACCGCGCGCAGGCATACGTCGGCAACGGTGACCATCATCATCGCCGCCAGGAAAAACGCCGCGCCATAGCCGGCGCAGCGCGTCATGGACGCCAACAGGCGGCCTGGGCCCCCCGCCCCGTTCATGCCTTCCAGAACGAGAACGAGGTCTTGGCGGCTTTATCGGCGGCGGCTTTCATCGCCGCGTGCACCTTGGTCGCCGGATGTTTGTTCTTGTCGAGGTCGGCCAGTACGCGCGCGGTGTCCTCGGCGCCGACCTTCTTGAAGTGAGCATCTTCTTCTTTGGTCAACTCGATCGCGGTGCAGCCTTCCGAAGTGAGATATTTTTTGCCGGGCGCGTCGGCCGAGTCCCACAGCTTGCCGATTTCCTGCAAGCGCGGCTTGGTCGTGTCGACGATCAGCTTTTGCAGTTCGGCCGGCAGCTTCGCATAGGAGTTCTGATTCATCGCGACGCCAAAGCTCGAGACATAGGCGTAGAGTTCGGTTGTGTATTTCACCAGCCCGCCGAGCCGGAACGCGGTATGCGCCCCGCCGTAGTCGGTGAACACGCCGTCGACGGTACCCTTCTGCAACGCGTCGGCGATACCCGACGGCGGAATACCGACCGGGGTGGCGCCGAGCGAGGCGATGTAACTCTTGATCGTGACCGAGGCGAAGCGCACGCGCATGCCTTTCATGTCATCGACCTTTTTGACCGGCGTCTTGGCGGTGAGCAGAACGCCCGGTTGCGTGGTCAGCAGGTAGAGAATCTTTACACCCGGATATTCCGGCTCCAGCAGTTTCATCACCTCCGAATCGTTCAGCGTCTTGGTACCGATCTCGGAACTGCCGACCATATAGGGAAGCTGGATGATTTCGGTCATCGGAAAGCGGCCAGGCGTGGCCCCGTGCAGGAACCAGGTGATGTCGGCGACGCCGGTGCGGGCGTAGTCGGCATAGTTCGGCGTCGGCCCCATCGTATTGGCCGGGAAAATGGTGATGTTGAGCTTGCCGCCCGAGGTCTTCTTCAGTTCATCGACCCAGCGCTGAAGATATTCGGAAAAGATGTGCTTGGGCGAAATGAAGTGGCCGAGCTTGAGATCGAACGTGGTCTGCGCGGTCGCCACGCTCGGCGCCGCCAGCACGGTCGCGCCGGCCAGCAATGACGTCGAGAATTCGCGCCGGTTCATGGACTTCTTCATGGACATTCCCCCTGGACTGCCGGCCCTATGGTGAGCCGTTGCGTTGGCAACAGTCTGCGCCGGTTTTCACCGGCTGACAACGCTCAGCGCTTCCCCAAAACTAATGGGGCTTGTGCCCACCATGCGCGTCGACCCCGGCCGGAGCCACGTATTTGAGCCGCTTGAGACTGGCCGGATCGGCTTTCGGCACGCCCGTCACCGGCCCGCCCTTGATAGTGACGCGCTCCATGTAGCGCTTCTGCGGGTAGTAATCGTGCACCGCGTAATGCTGCGCCGAGCGGTTGTCCCACACGGCGATGGTATGCGGCTCCCAGTGATGACGGAATTGGTATTCCGGCACGAAAGCCTGACGGAACAGGAGATCGAGCAGGGTGCGGCTTTCGTGCTCGTCCATGCCGTTGATGCCGACGGTGAACTGTGGATTGACGAACAGCGATTTTCTGCCCGAAACCGGATGGATGCGCACCACCGGGTGCAGCACCGGCGGATATTTAATTTCGAAAGCTTGCAGCTTCTTGCGGTCTTCTTCCGATTTGCCGAACAACGGCCGGAACGGCTTCATGTCGTGAATGCCTTCCAGTCCGGAAATGAATTGCTGCATGCGGTCGGAGAGGCCCTCATAAGCCGCTGTCATGCTCACGAACATGGTGTCGCCGCCGACCTGCGGCACTTCCTTGGCAACGAGAATGGTCGCCATTGGCGGCTCGGTGCGGAAGGTTTCGTCCGAATGCCAGACGTCGGTTCCGAAGGGCGGCGTGGTCTCGTCGTTGCGAAACTTGATCAGCTCCGGCGCGTTCTTGCCCTCGTTCGGCGCGAAGGGATGCACGGTGAGCTCGTTGAAGCGGCGGCCGAAGTCCATCAGGTTTTGCGACGAGATGTCTTGCTTGCGAAAGACGAGCAGCTCGTGCTCGACCAGCGCTGCTTCCACCGCCTTAAACTGCTCGTCCGGCAAAGCTTTGCGCAGATCGGTGCCGCTGACTTCGGCGCCGAGATGCACGCCGGTCTTTGTCACGGTAACGCCGGCGATCTCGTTGGTCAGCGGCTTACCCTGATTGAAGGCGAAAGGCTGGTTCATGGCGCTCTCCCGGATGCATTTTGGTTGGCGAATATGATGCCTAACTTTCGAGGCCGCCGTCTAGGCCACTAATCCAGGCAAAAGCCCTTGCCGCGCACGAAGGCGCCGAAATCAGCGCGCGCCGGATTGGCATATTGCCGCGCCTTGTCTTCCGACCAGCCGTAGAATGGCGCGCGCCCGAAGCGTTCCGGCTCGCGCTGGTTGCGGTAGGGCCGCGTCGTGTCGCGCCGCTTGTCGTAGCCGTCGATCGCCGCTGCAAGATCGCCCTCGTCGTAGCGCTCTTCATGCACGGTAAGAGTAAGCGGCAGCCGCGGCGTGATGGCGCCCGCTTCCGCCGGCCAGCCCACACACATTCCGGCAATCGGAAACACCTTGTCGGGCAGGCCGAGCAGTTCGCTCACCGTAACCGAATGATCGCGGATGACGCTGATCGGACAGCAGCCCAGACCCACCGCCTCGGCCGCGTGCAGGAAAGTCGCCAGCACCAGAGCCGCATCGATGCTGGCGTTGAAAAACAGATCGAGATGATCGTTCGGAAACGGCTTGCCGCGCTTCTCAGATATAAAAGGCAGCCGCCGCGCATTGCCTAGGAATACCAGAAATACCGGCGCGGTGATGATCCAGGGCATCTCCGGCAACAGCGCGGCGATTTTTTCGCGCCGCGCCTTGTCGCGCAAAATAAGGATGTCGGCCTGCTGCAAATCGCTTTTCGACGGCGCCGACAGCGCGCAGGCGCATAACAGCCGCGACAAATCCGGCATGACATCGCGCTCGCTGAAGCGCCGGTGCACGCGATGGCCGGCGATGCGGGCAAGCTCCTCAAGGCCGGCGAGACCGGGATCGGCCGGAATGCTTTCGCCGAAGCGTTCCGACAACGACGATTGAATATCGCTTATGGACATAGCGCGCTCCGTTCAAGGCGTATCGACCACCGGCGTGAGCGGGCGGCCGCCGCAGCCGCAAGTCGGATTCAGACACATGATTTTCTGCACGGTGCCGCCGAGCACAGCAGCCTGATGCTTTTCCTCAACCGCCGCCTTCACCGAGGCAATCGGATCGGGATCGCCCATTTCGAAGGGATAGTCGGACCCGATCATCAGCCGTTCCGCTCCGACCAGATCGATGAGATAACGCAAGGTCGGCGTCGAGAAGGTGATGGTGTCGTAATAAAGTTTTTTCAGCACGTCGCGCGGATGGCTATTGAAGCCTTTCGCGCCTGGCTCGGGCCGGAAGTCGAGCGCGTGCTGAAAGCGCTCGATCTGATAGGGCAGGAAGCCGCCGGCATGCGGCACCTTGATGAGCAGATCGGGAAAGCGGTCGAACACGCCGGAATACATCATGCGCACAATCGCGATCGTGGTGGCGAGCGGATAGCCGATGCAATTGTGCAGGAAAAAGTCGTGCAGACCGGCCGGGCGCAACTCGTCGTAAGGGTGGAAGATCAGGAAGGTCCCCATTTCCTGCATCGCCGCCCAGAACGGGTCGAGCGACGGGTCGTCGAGGAAACGTTTCGGGCCCAGATAAGTCGCGATCTGGGCGGCGCGGAAGCCGTATTTCTCGTTCGCGCGCTGCATGACGGAGATTGCGCTTTTTGCGTCCTGCAACGGCACGTTGGCCGCTCCGGCGAAGCGGTTCGGATGCGCGGCGACGACGCCGGCAATCGCCTCGTTCTGTAATTCGGAAAAACGCACGCCGAGATCGAGCGGCATCGTATAGGCCGAAAAATCGACCCAGCCGGTCAGGATCTGCATGTCGATGCCCTGCCGGTCCATCGTGGCGAGGCGCTCATCGACATTCGTCAGAAACAACGGCAACGGCCGCACGTAATCGGAACCGGCAAGCTGCACCAGCGGGCGCTTTTCGTCGCCGCTCCATCTCACGCCGTAATGCGCCGCCTGCTTGCGCAGCGTCTTGCACATGTCGGGCGGAACAATGTGGGCGTGGGTGTCGATCACCGGCGTCGGCATAATTGTCTTCCTGTTCGTCAAGCGCACTTTCGCGCAGGCTATCACGCGCACGCACCGGCCGCCGTTTCAATAAATTTCCATATGACGAAATGCGGACGCGCCATGCCGCCCGAGTGCATTGTCATCGCCCGTCCGGTCTGCGACCATCGGCGCAAGGGCGATCTTATACCGCACTGCGGAATGGAATTAGCACTCGCATGCCGGGATTTGCATGAAGGTCGAAGGTGAAATCAGCGTCGATGCCCCTCGCGCGTCGGTGTTCGAGCGGCTGCGCGACGCGCCGTTCTTTGCTTCCTGCGTCGATGGCGTCAGCGATCTCACCGCCATAGACGAGACGCATTACAATGCGTCGTTCGCGACCAAGGTCGCCTTCATGAGCTTCAAGTTCAAGGTCAGCGTCGAGATGACGCGCATTGTTCCGCCCGACGAGATCGAGGCCAAAGTCGAGGGCACGCCGGTCGGCATCGTCGGCAGGCTGACCGCGACCGCCTCCACCAAATTGACCGAACGCGATGGCAAGACTGTCATCGCCTATGTGATCGACGCCAATCTGACCGGCAAGCTTGGCAGCATCGGGCAACCGGTGTTGAAGTCGAAGGCAAAGGAAATGGAAAAACAATTCGCCACGCGCATGGCCGCGGCATTCGCGAATGCGGGAGCAGCGTCATGACGCCCTTCGAACTTTTAGAACCCGCCTCGCTCAAGGACGCCATCGCGCTGATCGATCCCGACGATCCGACGGTGCGGCCGATGGCCGGCGGGACCGCGCTGATGCTGATGATGAAGGCCGGCGTCTTTGCGCCGACGCGGCTCATCAGCCTCGGCAAGATCGGCGACGCTCTCACCCGCATCGAAACCAAGGACGGCGCGCTCGCAATCGGCGCTATGACGACTTTGTCCAAGGTCGAGCATTCGGCCGACGTGGCCAAGTACGCGCCCGTCATCGTGCACACCATGAAGCGGTTGTCGAATGTGCGCGTGCGCAATGTCGCGACCATCGGCGGAAATCTGGCGCACGGCGATCCGCATATGGACCTGCCGCCGGTGCTGATCGCGCTCGGCGCGAGCGTGCGCACCGCCGCGACCAAAGGCGGGCGCGAATTAATGGTTGAGGACCTGCTCACCGACTATTACGAAACCGCGCTCGAACGCGACGAACTGATCGCCTCACTGCGTATCCCGGCACAAGGCAAGGCACGCGCGGCTTATCTGAAAGTCACTACCGGCTCGGCCGACGATTGGCCGGCGCTTGGTGTCGCCGTCTCGCTCGACATGGATGGCGACAAAATCAAAACGGCGCGCGTGGTGGCGAGCGCGGCGACGCCGATGGCGATCCGCCTCAAGGGCGCCGAAAACGTGCTCACCGGCAAAGCAGTCGACGACAAGACGTTGAAAGCCGCGGGGGACGCCGCCTGCGATGAAGCCGAGATGGTCGCCGACGTGCGCGGCTCGGCTGCCTACAAGCGCGAACTGCTGCGCATTTATATCGGTCGCGCCGTGCGCGCCGCCCAGCAAGCGGATGCAAAGCCATGAGCGGCACGGTTCTCACAGGCGGACAGGTCGGACGCTCGCTGCCGCGCCTTGAAGCGCGCGCCAAAGTCACCGGCGCGGCCGAATATACCCACACCATGCGCGTGCCCGGCATGCTGTACGCCAAGATGGCGCGCAGTACCGTGCCGCATGGCCGCATCAAATCAATCGACGTGAGCGCGGCCAAGGCCGTGCCCGGCGTCTATGGCGTCTATACCGGCGAGGACATCAAGACCGTCATTCCCGATCCCTATTACGGCCCAGCCTTTCACGATCAACCGATTTTGGCGCTCGGCAAGGTGCATTACATCGGCGAGCCGGTCGCCGCCGTGCTGGCCGCCGATCCACATGTCGCCGAACACGCGGCGGCGCAGATCGTGGCCGAATACGAAGAGTTGCCGGCGGTGTTCGACGAGGTCGAGGCGGCCGAGGATAAAGTGCTCGTTCATGACGAGCTCAAGCCCGCCACCACTTTCGCCGATTTGAAGCATCTGAAAGGCCGCAAGGATACCAACTGTGCACTCGACTTCCGGCTGCGGCGCGGCGATGTCGAGAAAGGCTTTGCGCAAGCCGCGCATATTTTCGAACACACCTTCAAGACGCAGAAGGTCCTGCATCTCGCCTTCGAGCCGCACGCCTCCATCGCCGACTACAAAGACGACGGCGTGACCATCTATTCGTCGGCGCAAGGCCCGTCTTTCGTTCGTACCGAAATCGCCCGCCTGCTCGGCTGGCCGGAAAACCGCGTGCGCATCAAGGTGCCGTTCCTTGGCTCCGGCTATGGCGGCAAGCTTTACATCAAGATGGAGGCTCTGGCGCTCGCGCTATCGATGCTGTCGCGCCGGCCGGTCAAAGTCGCGCTCACGATGGAAGAAGTCTTCTTCACCATCACCAAGCATCCGAGCACGTTCAAGATCAAAAGCGGTATCGACAAGGACGGCCGCGTGATCGCGCGAAAATGCGAAATCTGGTGGAACGGCGGCGCTTTCGCCGATATCGGCCCGCGCGTAACGCAGAAATCCGGCTTCACGGCTTCGGGTCCCTACGACATCGAGAATGTCTCGATCGATTCCTACGCGCTCTATACCAACCTGCCACCGGCCGGCGCCCTGCGCGGCTTTGGCATTCCGCAACTGGTGTGGGCTTACGAAAGCCACACCGACATGATCGCGCGCGCCTTGAAGCGCGATCCGCTCGATTTCCGCAAACAGAATTTGCTGCGCGAAGGCCGTCCGCACGCCACCGGCACGATCCTGAAGGACGCGGCCATCGAGAAAGTGCTCGATACGATTGCCGCCCGTCTCGACTGGAAGAAGCCGTTCGAGCGCGGAACCGGCACCGTCAAGCGCGGGCGCGGGCTGGCGGTCGCGCTGAAAGCCGTGATCTCGCCCACCACCTCGGTCGCCATCGTCAATGTCGGCGGCGACGGCAGTTGCACGCTTTATTGCGGCACTATCGACATGGGCCAAGGCTCCGACACCGCTATGGCGCAGATGGTCGGCGAAGTTCTCAACATGCCGGCAGAGACGATCCGCGTGGTGCCGCGCGATACCGACGTGGTGCCCTATGACATGGGCACGCTCGGCTCGCGCTCGCTGTTTCATATGGGGCACGCGGTGCGGCTTGCCGCCGAAGAGGCCAAGGCCAAGATCGCCGAACTGCGCCGCGAGGTCGGCGAGCCGGATGGCTCGAACGCGCCGCTCGCCGACCTGTTTCAGAAAAAATACGGCATGCAGGCCGGCAACATCGTCGGCACCGGCACCTACAAGCCCGACTACATCCCGCCCGAAGCCGGCACCGGCCAGACCACTAACGCGACGCCGTTCTGGATGACCGCCGGCGCCGGCGTCGAGATCGAAGTCGATACCGAAACCGGGCATGTGCGCATCCTGCGCCTGATCAACGTCGCCGACGTCGGCAATCCGATCAATCCGCGCATCGTCGAGACGCAATTGTCGGGCGCCTCGCTGATGCAGCTCGGCTTTACGATGTTCGAGAAGATGCACATCGACAACGGGCAGGTCACCAATGCCTCGTTCGCCGATTACAAGATCCCTGGCATTCATGATGTTCCAGCGATTATGGAAAACGAGGCAGTCGAGGCTTATCAGTCGAACGGCCCGTTCGGCGGCAAGGGCGTCGGCGAGCTCGCCACCTTCGGGGTGTCGCCGGCTATCGCCAACGCCATCGAGGATGCGGTTGGCGTGCGTCTCATGGAATTGCCGCTGACGCCGGAAGTTGTCTTCCGCGCCATCCGCGCCCACAACAACATGCCGTTGGGGGACGAGTGATATGGTTACGCGCACGATTTCATTCACCCTCAACGGCCGCGCGGTCAACGCCGAGGTGCAATCGCATCACAATCTGGTCGAGATGCTGCAATCGCAATTCGCGCTCACCGGCGCGCGCGAAAGCTGCGGCCAGGGCCTGTGCGGTTGCTGCACCGTCATGGTCGACGGGCTCGCGGTGTCCGGCTGTCTCTTTCTCGCGATGCGTGCCGACGGCACGGAGGTGACCACGGTCGAAAACCTCGCCACACCGAAAACGCTCGATCCGGTGCAGCAAGCCTTCATCGACTGCGGCGCCTTCCAGTGCGGCTATTGCACCTCGGGCTTCATCCTGATGGCGAAGTCGCTGCTCGCCGAAAATCCCGATCCGAATGACGACGAGATCAAGGACTACCTCGCCGGCAATCTGTGCCGTTGCGCGGCCTATCCGGAAATCATCGACGCGGTCAAAACGGCCGCGCGCAACACAAAGCCGGCTTAACCGGCCATTTCAACCGGGGCGACCTAGAGGGAGGGACTACCATGACCGACACTGTGAGGGCTTCGGAGCCTTGGTATCGCAGCCTGAATGCGAACCAATGGAAGACCATGATCGCGTCGAACCTCGGCTGGATGTTCGACGGCTATGAAACCTTCGCGCTGATTCTGGTCGTCGGCGCGGCGCTGCATCAACTGCTCGAGCCGTCGCAATTCGCGCAGATTCCGGCCTATGCCGGCACGGTGATCGGCATCACGCTGCTCGGCTGGGGCTGCGGTGGTGTGATCGGCGGCATTCTCGCCGATTACATCGGCCGCCGGCGCACCATGATGATTTCGATTCTGGCTTACTCGCTGACGACGGGGTTGTCGGCCTTCGCCTGGAACTGGGAATCCTTCGCCATCCTGCGCTTCATCGTCGGCATCGCCATCGGCTCCGAATGGGCGACCGGCGCCTCGATGACGGCGGAAGTCTGGCCCAAGCATGCGCGCGGCCGCGGTGCCGGCCTCATGCAATGCGGGCTCGGCATTGGCTTCTTCCTTGCTTCCTTCGTCTGGCTGTTCGTTGCCCCGCACGGCCCGGACGCCTGGCGCATCATGTTCTTCCTCGGCATCATTCCGGCGCTGTTCGCCTTCTGGCTGCGCACCGGCGTCGAAGAATCCAAGCCTTGGGAAGAAACGAACGCGCGCCGAAAGGCGGCGCACGCCAAGAAGAAAAGCGGCGGCGCAATGAATGCGGACGAGCACGCGCTAACGCGCTTCACGCTCGCCGATCTGTTCGCCGATCCGGTGATCCGCAAGCGCGCGATCGTCTGCTTCCTGATGTCGCTGACAACGACGCTGGCCTGGTGGGGCATCGCGACCTGGGTGCCGCCCTTCGTCGCCGGCATCGCCGCCAAGCAAGGCCTGCCGCCACAGACCTGGGCGAGTTATGCCGGCATGAGCTACAATATCGGCGCTATTATCGGTTACATCGGGCTTGGCTTCCTGGCGGATCGCTTCGGCCGCAAGCCGATCGTGATGATCTTCTTCGCCGCCTCGTTCGTCCTCACTTTCGCGCTCTATAAATGGACGACCGACCTCAACATGCTGTTGCTGGTGGCGGCGGTGAACGGCTTCTTCACGCTCGGCCAATATTCGTGGATGTCGGTGTGGATGCCGGAGCTGTTCCCGACTCGCATGCGGGCAACCGGAATGGCCTTTGCGTTCAATGGGCCGCGTTTCATCGCTTTCCTCGGGCCGTTGTTCGCCGGCGTGCTGATCGCCAAGCTCGGCGGCTTCAGCGGTGTCGCGGTGACGATCTCGTTCATCTACATTCTCGGTTTCGTGCTGGTGCCGTTGCTGCCCGAGACCAAGGGGATCGAGTTGCCGAAGTAGCCTTCTTTCCACTTCCCCCTGAAAGGGGGAGATCGGATTGCGTCAGCAATCCGGGTGGGGGTCATTTCTGAAGTGCCCCCTCCCTGACCCTCCCCCTTTCAGGGGGAGGGAAAAGAAGAGCGACATTGCCTTAGCAACGCCCACCCATAATCGTTGCCGTTCGGCGTGCGCACCAGCGCATGCGCATGCCGCCGGTTATAGCCGGTGTTGGGTAGCGCCACGCCCGGCTGATGATAGAACTCGATGAAAATAACCGGGCTATGCACGCGATAATAAAACGGCACTTGGTCGCCGAACTCGCCGATCCATGAGAAATAAGTTTCATCGAAATGCGCTTCGACTTCCGCAAGGCGCACTTCCGCCTGCCCGGGCGCCAGCCGTTGCGTGTAAAGCTTGATGAGATCGAGCAATTGCCCGCGCTGCGCGTGCGTCATCGAGGTCGAGACCACGCCGGCGTAAGGGACGACCACATTGTCCTGGAATCCGGAGGCATAGCCATCGAATGGCAAGTCCATGCCGATGGTCGCAAGCTTGCGCTGCAAGGCCGTCAGCGCGCCCATGAAGGCAAGGCCGCGCGCCTCTTCCTCGCGCAAAACCGTGAGGCCTTTGTATTTTCCGGCTTCCGCCAGAACAGGCTCGGAGCCGAGCAGCACCGGCGACAGCACCATCTGACCGCCAAGCGCGAAGCAGTTGATGTTGCAGTGATGGCCGTCGAGCTGCCAGCCCCAGGGTTTATCCGGCGACGGCTCGCCGAACAGGCTGATCCAATAAAAATATTCGCCAAATTCGAGCGGCAGCCCGGTCATTTCGGCGAGCGTCTGGTTGAGCCTCATCGAGGCGCGCGCGGTCTCGTAGGCCGCGACGCCCAGGCTCACGCGCAATATCTCGTAGACTAGTTCGCGCTGTTGTTCGCTCAGCTCGACCAGACACAAACCATGCCGCATCAGGTTGCGGTGGATGTTGCTCCAGGTGCGCCACACTTCGCCATCGACGTCGAAGAACACGGCTTTGCGTTGCGCGTCATCGAGCGAGGCGATGAAGGCTTCGACGGCATCGCGCATCGGCTTGAGCGAGACGCCCGTCTCGCGCAGGGGAAACAAATCCGGATCGACCGCGCCGGTCGCGGTCAAGCCCGTGAACGGCTGCGCCAGATTTTTGTGCCAGCCGGCGAACAGGTTCTGCAAAGGCTGAGACACGGTCGAAGTATCGACGCGCGGCGGGGCACGCAGCGGGCTTGGGACGGCGGTCGGTTCCGACATGGCGGTCAAGTCTATCACCTCCGCCCTTGCGGTTGAAGCGAGGCCGCGCGCCCGCCCCTACAACCGGCGCAGAGCCGATACGCGCGCTGGGCGTCTGGCCGCTTCGCCTGATGTGTGCTGTATTTGAAAAAAATAATCGTATGGGAGGCTTGGCCGTGAAGCTCGTTCTGTTCCAGACATCGCCATCGTCCGAAATCGTGCCCGGAGTCATGACCGAGCGCGGTGTTATTGACGTCTCGACGGCCGTCAAAACTTCTCACACCCCGCAACTGACTATGCAAGGCATCATCGACGACTTCGACCGCTTGCGTCCGACCCTCGAAAAGATTGCACGGGATGAAAAGGCGACGCCGGTGACCGACGTGCGCCTGCGTCCGCCGCTGCCGCGCCCCGGCAAGATGCTCGCCTGCATCGCCAATTATTGGGAGCACGCCCAGCGCGAAGCGCGCCCGCTTAACATGTTCATGAAAAATCCGGACGCGGTGATCGGGCCCGGCGATACCATCGTGCTGCCGGAATACACCGTACCGTGGATCTTTATGCACGAGGCCGAGCTGGCGCTGGTGCTGCGCGGCCCTTCCAAGATGGTGAAGGCGAAGGACTGGCAAGGCGCTGTGTTCGGTTACACTTCCATGATCGACGTCTCGGCGCGCGAGCAGGGCCGCAAGACCTGGCCATCTTCGCCTTACACAAGCTGGCTCGGAAAATCCTTCGACACCTTCGGGCCGATCGGGCCCTGCATCACCACCGCCGACGAGATCAAGGACCCGAACGACCTCATTGTGAAATTCTGGAACGATGGGCAGCTTCGCCACAACTATAACACCGACGACATGGAGCACCGCGTGCCCGAACTGGTCGAGTTCGCCACCACCGTCATGACCATGAACTCCGGCGACCTGATTGCCTGCGGCACCAACCACGAGGGCCTCGGCGCGCTTCAGGACGGCGAAACAGTCGATATCGAAATCCAGCACATCGGCAAGATGACGCTGAAAGTGAAGGACCCGCTAAAACGCAAGTGGGAGCGTGGCGTCTACATGGGCGAGGATTCGACCAACCCGGACGCGGTCAAGCGTCACCGGCCGAAATGATGGGACGCGAGCGCCGCGTGGCGTAACGCCGTAGTTGTATAAGTGTGCGTGTTGGCGCGGCCGCAGCCATAACGCCTTGCGATGCCGATGCGCCGAACATTCGCGGCGATAGACAAGCGCGCGGCCAGCGGACATAATTTATGAAAATGCGGAATACGGCTCGGTTATGAGCGCGGACAGCGCTCGGCTGTAACACCGCTGCCGCTTCGACAAATTCGATCGCTAAAATGCAATCGACCAAAGGGGGAGACGCCATGCCTGCCGCCGTCAGTGCTGTCCGCACCCAGCCGACCATGGACCCGGAAGAATGGAAGCGGCGCGTCGATCTCGCCGCCGCCTTTCGCCTTTCGGCGATGCAAGAATGGGATGAAGGCCTGGTCGCGCATTTGTCGGCGCGCGTGCCCGGCGAGGCCAATCACTATCTGCTGCATCCGGCGCATCTGCTGTTCGAGGAGATCACCGCCTCGGGCCTGCACAAGCTCGACGAGAAGTGCAATCACGTCGAACCGAGCGACGAGATGCCGCACAAATTCGCCTTCCCGTTTCACAAAGGCATCTACGACGCCTATCCGCAGGCGCAATGCATCATGCATTTGCACACCAAATACGCGACCGCTGTTGCGATGCAGGAACAGGGCCTCGTCCCCGGCAATCAATACGCCATGTGGCTCGGCAAGATCGGTTATCACGATTATGAAGGTCTGATCTCGACCGACGAAGAAGGCCAACGGCTGGCGAAGAATTTCGGCGACAGCCAGGTCGTCTTGCAACGCGGCCACGGCTTCGTGCTGTGGGGCCACAGCGTCCCCGAGGCTTACATGCTTGCGTTTCTCGTCATCCGCGCCTGCGAAACGCAGGTGCGCTCGCTCGCCGGTGGCGTCAAACCCTATATCCCACCGCAGCACGTGCTCGACATCACGCCCGGCCAGGCGCGCATCATCACCGACGGCAACGCGCCGTTCAACCAGATGAGTTGGCGCGCGCTGCTGCGCAAGCTCGACCGCGAGCAGCCGGACTACAAAACCTGAGCGCGCTATTCCTACGGAGCTTTGTGAATGACCGTCCTGCAACGCGCGACGACCGAAAGTTCGCTGCCAAATTATCATCGCTCGATCGACTGGGAGGCGCTTTACAAGCGCTATCCGGTCCCGGATGTGTTCGAGCGCACGCGCTGGCGCTGGTCGGCCGACGAAATCCACGCCTTTCAGAACGAGCAGTTACTCGATCTGATGCTGACCGGCTGGCAGAACGAATTCTACAAGCGACGCTGGAAGGCCGTGGGGCTTGAACCGGGCGACATCAAATCGATCGATGACATCGGCAAGCTGCCGACTTTCGATTCGGGCGATATCAAAAAAGACCAGGAGGAGAACCCGCCCTTCGGCCTGATCAACGGCGACGTTTTCGCCAAAATGCAGACGACGCCGATGAAGCTGCAAACCTCGGGCGGCACCACCGGCAAGCCGCGCCCGACTTTATACGCGCCGCAGGAGTGGGAGATGAATGGTCTCACCCATGCGCGCAATCTCTATATCGTCGGCGTGCGCCCCGGCGACCGCGTGCAGATCCCGCACACTGCCTCGTTGGGCAATGCCGGCTGGTGCTGCTACAAGGCCTGCCACGATTACCTCGGCGCCCTGCCGATCACCACCGGCACCGGCGCCGTTACCTCCTCGCGCCGCCAGATCGAGATCGCGCAGGATTGGGGCACCAACGTCTGGTACGTGCGTCCCGAATACGCCACACAACTGGCCAAAGTCGCGCGCGACGAACTGAATTTCGACGTGCGCGACTTGAAGACCAAGTTTCTCGGCTGCGGGCTCGGACCCGACACCGAGAACACCTTCCGCAATCAACTCGAGGAACTCTGGGGCTGCGACGTTTTCGACATGTATGGCACGCACGAAATGGGCATGGGCGCCTTCGAGTGCAAACATAAGAACGGCCTGCATTTCCACGAAGACTCGACTTATTTCGAAATCGTCGGCGTTGAAGACGAAAAACCAACGCCGAACGGCGAGATCGGCAACATGGTCTGCACCATTCTGCATCGCCGCCAGCAGCCGATGATCCGCTTCAATCTGCGCGACCTCACTCGCGTGATCTCGACTGAACGCTGCGAATGCGGCAGTTGCTTCCGCCGCATGCAGAAGATGCTCGGCCGCTCGGACACCATGGTGCGCATCCGCGGCGTCTCGATCTGGCCGCAGGCCTGTCTGCCTGCGATCAAGAGCGACAACCGCACCACCGGCGAATGGCTCTGCGTCGCCGAGCGCAATGTGCGCGACGGTGTGGTGCGCGATGAGATGACGGTGAAGGTCGAAGTGCGCGACGACGCCCGCGGCTGGGACGGCCTGCAAGAGCATATCGAAAAGCGGCTGCACTCCGATCTCGGCCTCAAGCTCGCGGTCGAACTGGTGAAGGAAGACGACCTGATGGAATGGTCGAACCGCGGCCGCGAAGGCAAGCCGAAGCGCATCCTCGACAACCGTTTTGAGAAGAAATAACAGCCATGCGCTATTTCGATTGCCATTCGCATTTTTCGACGCAGGCCGGCCTGCACCATGCTAGCCAAGAAGATTACGAGCAGGCGCAGCGCGTGTTCAAACGCAAGCGCACCTTCGAGACCGAACAGGAAATGGCCGACGGTTTCCGCAAGCGCAATGTGCGCACCATTCTCGACATCTATCGTACCTGGCGCATGACCGACGAGGACGCCATCCGCCAGTCGCACGATTATGTCATCGACTTCGCGCGCAACAACCCGGACGTCGTTTACGGCAACTGGGTCGCGATCAATCCGTCGATGAAGGATTTCTGGCTGAAGGAATTCCGCCGCCTCATCGATTCTAACACCGGCTTTTACGGCTTCTGCCAGAGCCAGAACTCGCTCGGATATCCAGCCAGCGATCCAGTCTGGGACCCATTCTACAAACTATCCATCGACATCGGCGCGCCGGTGCTAATCATGACCGGGCTCACCGGCATCGGTCAGGGCATGCCCGGCGGCAAGGGCATTATCCTCGAAGACGGCCACCCGCGTCACGTCGACCGCGTCGCCGCGCGCTACCCGGAATTGAAAATTCTTGCCGGCCGCCCGGCCTGGCCGTGGCAGGACGACATGCTGGCGATCCTGCTGCACAAGGCGAACGTTTATTACGAAGTGCACGGCTGGTCGCCGAAATATTTCACGCCCGCGCTCAAGAAAGAAATCGGCTGGCGCATGCAGGACCGCGTGATGTTCGGCTGGGACTGGCCGACGCTCACACTCGAACGGCTGGTCGAGGACTGGCGCTCGCTTGGCTACACGGAGGAAGTCTACGAAAAAGTCTTTTACCGCAACGCCGAGGCCTTCTTCCCGAACGCGACGCAGAAATAGCATGATCGACGCAACTTCGCTGATCGAGAAACTCCGGCAAATTGCCGCCGCCGACCGCATCGGCGCGGCTGAACTCGCCGTGCTCTGCTCGGATGTTTTCCAGCTTTGCGGCATGGCGCGCGCCGACGCCGACATCGCGGCGGAAGTCGCGGCCTGGGCGCAATTGCACGGTTCGGATTCGCACGGCGCGGTACACCTGCCTCTCTACACGCGCGGACTGCTCGATGGCACGATCAAATGCCAACCGAACTTCGCGACGAAGCGCGCAATGCCGGCCTGCGCGGTGATCGACGCCGATCACGGCCTCGGCCTGGTCGTCAGCCGCCACGCCATCGACTTGGCGATGGATATGGCCAAGACTTATGGGCTCGGCGCGGTGGCCGTGCGCAAGTCGAGCCATTTCGGCGCCGCCGGTTATTATGCCGAACGCGCGGCCGATGCCGGCCTGATCGGTCTTGCCTTCACCAACGCCATGCCGGCCATCGCGCCGACCGGAGCGACGGTCGGCCTACTCGGCACCAACCCGATCGGCGCCGCCTTCCCCATCCCCGACGCCGATCCCATCGTCGCCGATTTCGCCACCGCCATGGTGGCGCGTTCGCGCATCCGCCACGCGCTCGCCGCCGGGCAGCCTTCGATCCCGGAAGGCTGGGCGCTCGACCCCGACGGCAAGCCGACCACCGACCCCGCTGTCGCGGTAAAGGGCTCGCTGCTGCCGATCGGCGGCCCGAAGGGCTACGCACTGTCGCTGATGGTCGAAATTCTCTGCACAGCTCTCTCGGATAATGAGCCCGGCTTTCAGGTCACTTACGAGAACATGGTCAAGCGGCCGAGCAACATCGGCCACTTTTTCCTCGCACTAAACCCAGACGGCTTTAGTGGCTCCGAAAATTATGGCGCACGCATAAGCCACATCGCCGATGTGATCGGCCAGGCCAAGCCGATGGCGGGCGCCGAGCCGCCGCGCCTGCCGGGCGGGCGCGGCCACGCGGTCGCGCGCAAAGTTGCGGCAGACGGCATTGCCATGTTCGATAATCTACGCGCCGCACTCAAGTCGGTCGCGGCCATGATCGAACAGCGTCCGGCAGCCGGCTAGATCAGCAGATTCATTATCGCCAACGAGATCGCCGGAATATAGGTCACCAGCAACAACGCGATCACCGCCAGGGCTACGAGCGGAACCAAGCCTGCGTACAAGGTCGCCGATGGCGTCTTGAAAAGCGCCTGGGTGACGAAAATATTCAGCCCGAACGGAGGGTGGAAGGTGCCGATCGTCAGGTTCATCACGACGATGACGCCGAAATGAATAGGGTCGATTCCAAGCGTGACCGCCACCGGCGCCAGCAATGGCGTCAGCATGATCAAGGCGGAGGCCGGATCGAGGAAGCAGCCGACGAACAGCAGAAAGCAATTGATGATCAGCAGCACGACCCAGCGCTCGGAATGCAAATGGGTGATCAGGTTGACCGTATCCTGTGCAATTCCGCTGATGGTGAGCAGCCAGGCATAAAGCCCTGCGACTGAGACGATGATGAAGATCAGACCGGTAAGATACATCGCCCGCGCGCCGGTTTCGAAAATCTCCCGCACTGTCGTCTCGCGGTAGACGAAATAGCTGACGAAGATCGCATAGACGCTGGCGACGCCGGCAGCCTCGGTCGGCGAGAATGCGCCCGAGTAGATGCCGCCGAAAATAATGACGATCGCGCCTAACGCCCAGACGCCGTCGCGCGAAGCCCGCAGGAATTCCGCTAACGAAAAGCGTCCGGTCTCGGTGATGCCGTGGCGAATAGAATACCAATAAATGTAGATGCCGAAGAGACCGGCCAGCAACAAGCCGGGACCGATTCCGGCGGCAAATAACTGGATGACCGAGGTGTCGGAAGCGATGCCGTAGATGATCATGGCGATCGACGGCGGGATCAGGTTGTCGAGTGCACCTTCGGCGGTGATCAGGGCTGAGGCGAATTTCTCGCTGTATCCGGCCTCACGCATACGCGGATAAGTCAGCGTACCGACAGCCGCGGTGCCGGCCGTGGTCACGCCGGAGATGGCGCCGAACAGCGCGGCAAAGCCAAGCGAGGTCAGCGGAATATGCGCGCGAAACCCGCCGACCAGCGAAGCGACCCAGCGCAGCAACCGCACCGTGATGCCGCCGCGCGACATCAAATCGCCGGCGAAGACAAAAAACGGCACCGCCAGCAGCGGATACTTGTCCAGGCTGTTGAAGATGTTCTGCGGGATGACCGTGAGCGGAACGTTGAAGAAAAATACCAGGATCACCAGCGAGGTTGCCAACAGCAGCAGAAATATCGGAAACCCGATGAGCAGAAGAAAAAACGGCAGAATTCCCATTACCCAGTACATGGCCTTGGCCCCCGCTCAGTCGAATTTGCCGGTGATATATGACCGGACACGCACGATCGCCGCCGCTGCCATAAAGATGAACCCGAACAGCACCGCCGTATGCGGAATAATAAGCGGAATGTCGGTCCCGGCCGTGACGCCGTGATTATGATAATAGAGATCGACAATCTTCCACGACTGCCACGCCACGAATATCGTGCAGCCGATGAGCGCGATGGTGATGGCGACGTCGACGGCGAGTTTCCAAACGCCTCGCAGGCCGGAATAAATCAGGTCCATGTTGAGATGAGCGCCGCGATAGGTGACCGAACCGGCAACCAGGAACACCGCCCAGATCACGATGAAGACCAGGATTTCTTCCGCCCAGAACAACGGCTTTGCGAATACGTAGCGGCCGATCACATTGACGATGTTGATGCCGACCGCCACCAGGAACAGCGCTCCCGACACGTAATGCGGCATCGTGACGAAGATCAGTTCTTCGATTTGCCTTCGCCTAGAAGGCGTCTGGTCATCCGGCATGGTCGCTAAGCCCTCATTGTCGGCGTACAAAAACAACGATGCCGGACGCGGCGAAGCGCCGGCATCGGGCGCAGAGCACTAGGAGATACTAAACGGAACCGGCGCACTTTGTCTTGTTGGCAAAGCGCGCCAGCCCCAATTTAGTCTCGGCCGAATTAGTACTTCGCCGCGGTCTGCTGGATCTTGTCGTAGAAGGCCTTGAGCGCCGGGCTGTCCTTCGTGACTTCGACCCCGATCGGCTTCAGGCGCTTCTCCAGTTCGGCCTGGTCGGCCGCGGGCAGCTTGACGATTTCGCCGCCGCGATCGAGCCACTTCTTGCGCAACTCGACGTTTTCATCGTTCGAGGTTTTTTCGGCCCAAGGCTGCAACTTGCGCGCCTCGTCGACCACGATCTTGGCGAGGTCCGGCGGCAGTTTGTCGAGCCAGGCCTTGCTGAGGCAGATGTAGGCGACCAGCAGCGTGTCGTGCGTTTCGGTCAGTGTTTTGCCTACATTTTGCAAGTTGAAGTTGGTGTAGATGGAAATGCCGCTCATGGTGCCGTCGATCACGCCGTTTTGCAGCGAGGTGATCATTTCCTGCAAGCCCATCGGCACCGCGGTGGCACCGAGCGCGCCCATGCGCGCGCGTTCGGCCGGCGTGGCGTTGACGCGCAGCTTGCGTCCTTTGAAATCCGCCAGCGTGCGAATCGGCTTCCTGCCGCCGAAGTAAAGCGATTCGGCCGCTACCCGGATGGCGACACCGACCAGACCCTTCGACTCGGCCATGTTCAGGATGTACTTATTGAGCTCCGGATCGGCGAGCGTCTTGTTGGCGTGATCGGTGTCGCGGAACAGGAAGGGAATGCTGAACTCGCCGAAGCGCGCGTCAGCGCCGACATAGAAGTCGGCCGGGATCGCGTAACCTTCGATGGTGCCGAGTTGGACACCTTCCAGGATCGCCGCCGGGCTGCCGAGTTGACCGCCGGGAAAGGTCTTGACCTCGACGCGGCCGTTGGTCGCCTTTTGCAGCACCTCATTCAGCTTGGTGCCGAATTTGTCCTGCATGTCGCCGCGCGTCACCAGACCCCATTTGATGGTGTATTCGGCCGCGCGCGCAGTGGTGGCAACGGCGACAAAGGCCGCCGCCAGAATCAATCCTGATATCGCGAAGCGAGTTTGCAATTTCATTGTGTCCTCCCCAGGACGGCGCACGCCATTCGTTTGTTTTTCGCGGGCCGCGCATTTTGCGATTTCGCAGAAGATAGAGTAGCCGACGGGTTAACGCTGTCAATTATATTACCATAAATGCTTATAATGGGGAGATCGCGTGATAAGACGAGACGGTAGCCGGTTCGCTGTGCGGCCGCGCATCACAACCTTGGGAGGCACGGCATGAAAATCGGACTGGTGGGCTTGGGCCGCATGGGCGCGGCCATCGCGCAGCGTTTACGTGAAAACGGCTTCGAGGTAGCCGCATGGGATCAAAATGCCGCCATCTGTAAGTCGCTCGCGCAAGATGGGCTGAAGATCGTATCCGGCCCACGCGCTGTCGCCGCCGCAAGCGACATTATTCTCTCGATTATCACCGCCGATGACGGCGTCCGCCATATTTTCACAGGGTCAGAAGGGTTTCTGACTGCCGACGTTTCAGGAAAATTATTTATCGAAATGAGCACGCTTCAGCCGATGACCGGGCGTGAGCTCGCGCCGCTGGTTGCGGCCAAAGGCGCGCGCCTGATCGAGTCTCCGGTACTCGGCACCATTCCATCGGTGCGCGATGGCAAACTGTTCGCGCTGGTTGGCGGCGAAGCGGCCGATCTCGAACGCGCGCGCCCGGTGCTGGAGAAGCTGACGCGCCGCATCATGCATATGGGACCGAACGGCGCCGGCTACGCCATGAAGCTCTCGGTCAATCTCGGGCTCGGCGCCTACATCCAGGCGATTTCGGAATCGCTCGCGCTCGGCATGGGCCAGGGCCTCACGCTCGATCAGATGCTGGAAGTGCTGCAAGAGGCGCCCTATGCCAGCGGCTGGATGAAAGGCAAGATTTCAGTTCTCAAGGGCGAAGTGCCGCAGATGACGCTCGACATCAAGACGCTGCGCAAGGACATCATGTCGGCGGTGGCGACCGGCGCGCTCTCCGGCGTGCCGATGCCACTGTCGTCCGGCACGCTCGCATCGCTGTCGGCCGCCGTCGCCAATGGCAAGGGCGCGGGCGATCTCGGCGAATTGCCGAAATTCCTGCGCGAACAGATGGTGCAGAATTTAAAGTAGCGCCAAGGGCTACAGCCAAAGTTTAACGGCGCCTGCCTTTGACGGCGGCCGTTTCCGCCTGTACGCACTGCCGCCATGGCCCCTCCCCCACTTTTACAACTGACCGGCATCGCGCTCACTTTTGGCGGCACGCCGCTTCTGTCCGGCGCCGATTTGTCCGTTTCCACGGGCGAGCGCGTGTCGCTGGTCGGGCGCAATGGCTCCGGCAAATCGACGCTGTTGAAAATCGCCGCGGGCCTCACCGAGCCGGATAGCGGCACCGTCTTTGTGCAGCCCGGCGCACTGGTGCGTTATCTGCCGCAGGAGCCCGACTTCACCGGCTACGCCAGTACGCTTGCTTATGTCGAAGCCGGGCTGAAACCCACCGACGATCCTTACATCGCGCGCCATCTCGTCGAGGAACTCGGCCTGACCGGCAACGAAGACCCGGCGCATCTGTCCGGCGGCGAAGCGCGTCGCGCATCGCTGGCGCGGGTGCTGGCGCCCTCGCCCGATATTCTATTGCTCGATGAACCAACCAACCATCTCGACCTCACGACCATCGAATGGCTGGAGCGCGATCTCGACGCGCGCCGCACCGCGCTCGTCCTTATCAGCCATGACCGGCGCTTTCTTTCCAATTTGTCGCGTTCGACCGTCTGGCTCGACCGCGGGACGACCAGGCGCCTCGACCGCGGCTTCGCTCATTTCGAGGAATGGCGAGACGCCGTACTGGCGGAAGAAGAAATCGCGCAGCACAAGCTTGACCGCAGAATCGTCGCCGAAGAACACTGGATGCGTTACGGCGTCACCGGGCGGCGCAAGCGCAACATGCGCCGCGTCGGGCAATTGCAGGCGCTGCGCGAGGCGCGCCGCACCTATCGCGGCGCGGCCGGTTCGGCCGCCATCACGGCGAGCGCGGCCGGCCAGTCGGGCGCGCTGGTGATCGAGGCTAAAAGCATTTCCAAAAGTTTCGGTGGCCGCCCCATCGTGACCGATTTCTCGTTGCGCGTCGCGCGCGGCGACCGCATCGGCATTGTCGGCCCGAACGGTTCGGGCAAGACCACACTCATCAATATATTGACCGGCGCGCTCGCGCCCGATAGCGGCAGCGTGAAGCTCGGCGCGACGCTGGAGATCGCTACCCTCAACCAGCACCGCGACAGCCTCGATCCAAACGTCACGGTCGCCAATGCGCTCACCGGCGGTGCGGGCGAGACCGTCATGGTCAATGGCGCGCCCAAACATGTCGTCGGCTATATGCGCGATTTTCTGTTTGCGCCCGAGCAGGCGCGCACACCGCTCGGCAAACTCTCCGGCGGCGAGCGCGGCCGCTTGATGCTGGCGCAAGCGCTGGCGAAGCCGTCGAACCTCTTGGTGCTCGATGAGCCGACCAACGACCTCGACATGGAAACGCTCGATGTGCTGGAAGACGTGCTCGGCGAATATCCCGGCACCGTGCTCTTAATTTCACATGATCGCGATTTTCTCGATCGCCTCGTGTCCGGCGTGATCGTGCCGGAAGGCAACGGCCAATGGGCCGAATATGCCGGCGGCTATTCCGACATGCTGGCGCAGCGCGGCGCCGACTTGACGCGCGAAGCGCCGAAAGAAACGAAAGCCGAGACGCCGAAAGCGGCCAAAGCCACGCCGGAAAAATTCGCGCCGGCCAAACAGCGTATGAGCTTCAAACACAAGCACGCGCTCGAAACACTGCCGAAAACCATCGCCACGTTGCAAGCCAAGGCCAATAACTTGCAGGCAAAGCTCGCCGATCCGAATTTCTACAGCCGCGACCGCGAAGGCTTCGAAAAAGTGTCCAAGGATCTCGGCGAAACCCAGCGCAAGCTGGCGGCGGCGGAAGAGGAATGGCTCGAATTGGAAATGATGCGCGAGGAATTGGCGGGGGGATGATCTTATCCCTCCCCTGAAAGGCAGGGATAAGAAGCATTAAAAATCGTAAAGCCTTGCCGGATTCTCGACCAAAATCTTTTCCAGTTCGCTCCGATTCTCGCACCAGCCGTTCAACCGGTTGAGTGACGCGCCGTCATCGATCGGCAGAAACGGTTCGCGCGTAGTAAGATCGCGCGTCGCGCGGCCTTTGCCGCCGCCCGGGTGCGGCCAGTCGCTCCCCCACACGATGCGGTCGGGATTGGCGGCGATCATCGCGCGCGCAATTGGCGCGGCATCGACAAAATCGGGCACTTGCGAAATGCGGTAGGCGCCGGAAATTTTCACATAGACCTTGCCGCTTTTCAGCAGCGCATAAATTTTGTCGAGCCCCGGCTGATCGGGCCCAAGCGCCGCGTCCGGCCGGCCAAAATGATCGATCACCAGCGTCACCGGCAGCGCGGCGATGGTCTCATGCAGTGCCGCGATCACCGGCAGACGCGCAAAGGTCTGCACATGCCAGCCGAGCGGCTTGACGCGCGCCGCCGCCCATTCGAGACGTTGCTTCGCCACCGCCGGATCGGTCTCGCCGGCCGATTCGAGATTGACACGCACGCCGCGCACGCCGGCCGCGTGCATTTCCCGCAAAGCCGCGTCACTCGTCGCCTCGTCAATCACCGCCACGCCGCGCGCTTGCCCGCCGATGACGCGCAGCGCATCGACCGTTACCGCATTATCAGCGCCATAAGGCGACGGGTGCACGATCACCACGCGCTCGATACCCAGCGCACGGTGCAGCGCGGTCAATTCTTCAATCGACGCTTGCCCCGGCGTGTAGGCGCGGCCAGGCCAGAACGGATAGCGCACGTCCGGCCCAAACACATGGACATGGCAATCGCAAGCCTGGCGCAGCACGTCGAAATTTACGCGCGCATGCGTCACGCCGAGAACTTTCGTCATATTTTGATCTCGCGAACTTGTTTCGCCTTGTCCGCCGCCGCCGACAATAGAAGCTGGATGTCCGTTCCGGTCGAGACCATGCGCGCGCCTAGCCGCACGAATTCCGCCGCAAGCTGAGGCCGGCTCGACAGTCCGCCGACGCCGACATGTTTGCCGTGCGCGCGGCAGGCCTCGATTGTCTGCTCATAAGCCTCGCGCACCTTCGGGTGCTCGTATTGCCCGGCTAGGCCCAGCGAGGCCAGCATATCGTTGACGCCGATCAGTACCATGTCGACCCCCGCGACCGCGGCGATCTCGCCGGCGCGATCGACAGTTTGCGCCGACTCGAACTGCACGATCACCATAGTGGCGTCGTTGATCGCCGCCGTCGCCTCTTCGGCCGGGAAGTTGCGATATTGCAAATGCGGATAGGGCCCGCCGGCGCCGCGCGTTCCGAGCGGCGGGAACTTCGCCGCCTCGACAATCGCACGCGCTTCCTCTGCCGAGCCCACGCCCGGTGCAATCACCCCGAGCGCGCCGTCGTCGAGCACGCGCGCGACCGTCTCCGGCCGGTGGTCGGGAATGCGCACGAAGGGCGCGATCCCGACACCCAGACAGGCCAAGCAAATCTGCCCGGTGGTGTCGAAGGAAAACGGCGAATGTTCCAGGTCGACATACAGCATGTCGAAACCCGCGGTTTTGGCGATCTGCGCGATCTCGACCCCGCGTGTCAGCCGCACAGTCATCGAGGCCACAACCTCGCCACGGGCGAGCTTGTCCTTAGCCGGATTTCGCAGGATTTCGGCGGCGCGCACGTTTAACTCTCGGTCGGCATGAGGGTCGGACAGGGACAAAAACCACCGTTTCTACCGGTTCCGGCCCGCTTCCAAGACCAAATGGCTTGCCAGCCGAAGCTCCACCGATATCGGGTTTACCCGATATCGGCAGCTATAACGCTCAAGTCGGCTGGCGCTCGACTTGAGTGGAGCGAAGCAGTGGCTGTCCGTCGGACAGAAATAGTTGAACCAGAACCATTTTCTGGAACGTGCGGTCGTCCTCAAGGCCGCTTGGGGTTCGGGGAGAGGGAGCGCGGCACCAGCCATGTCGGCAAACTTGGTTCTGGCCAAGAACCACTGACTGAAACTCACATCATTGAGAATCGCGTTCGCCAGCGGCCGGGCGTAGAGGAACTCGTTCGGTGAATATTTCGCCATTCCGGCACGGTGGGTTGCGGACGCATGTCAGCCTACGCAAAGGCGGTGTCCATTGCGAGAAAAAGTTCGATCCAAGATTCTTTTGCTTGGGCGGCAAGGGAGGAGGGGACAGGAATTCGACGGTTCTCTCATAAGCTTGCGCGGTCTCGCCCGCCATCGCGGTCACCGCTCCCTGAACTCTTGTTCGCGACCCGAGGCTGGCACTTTGTCCCATCAGGTGGTACATTGACTCAGAATGAGTGGACGCTTGCATGATCGTCTCATTCCGGGATGCTTGGCTGCGCGGCTTCTTTGTCGAGGATGTCCGAGCCAGAAAGATTCCGGTGGATTTGGAGGCCCGGCTGTTCAGAAAGCTACAAATGTTGGATGACGCCACCACCGATGCCGATCTTCGCGTGCCGCCCAGCAATCATTTCGAGAAACTGAAGGGCGCTCTCGCCAACTGGCATTCGATCCGAATGAGCCAGCAATGGCGGCTGGTGTTCCGGTGGCATGGCGGCAGAGGCGAGGCGTCCGACGTGTATCTCGACAATCACAGCTACCGGTGAGGTGAACCATGCTCATGACAAAACGCAAGCCCGCGAGCGTTGGCGAAATCCTGGTCGTTGAATTCATGAAGCCACTCGGCCTGACGCAGGGCGACCTGGCGGAGGCGATGGGCGTGCCGCGCAAGCACGTCAACGAATTGTGCAACGATCGGCGCGCGATAACCGCCGATACTGCCCTGATGTTGGCGCGCGTGTTCGGCAACAGCGCTGATTTCTGGCTGAACTTGCAACGCCGCAATGACTTGTGGGAGGCCCTGCATTCTCCGGAGCGCCGCCAGCGCATCGAGCGCGCCCGGCCGGTGCGCCCGGCCGCGGCATGAGGATAAACCAAGATTCAGTGGCGCAAATTGGCAACGCCGAGTTCTTCCCACATCCAGGTCAAATCGCAGTCGGCCATAGGCGACCCGCCTCCATGAGCCGCGCCGTTCTCTAGGAATTTGAGCCATGTAACGAGCTTTTCGCGGCCTTTTGCCGACTTGGCGGCGCGGCGCGGCGCGGCGTCATGTTGCCGAGCATCGGCACCGGCTCATCGAGCAAGTTCATGTAGTGCCGATCCAAGCTTTCTTGAATGACAGCCCGCTCTTCGTCCGGCGAAAGCCCGGAGGGCGGCGCCTTCGATTTTCCGCTGGGCTGCGACGCGATCAACTCAGCAACCGTTCGGGACTCAATGACCGGTTCGCCAACGAGGCCCCCAAGAGCCGGCGCAATTAGGGCTCGCCCTCGTTCCGCGCGCTGCTGCGAGTTCGTCTCAAGGATCAGCATCTTATCCTTCAGTTCCATCGTCCCGACCACGAGCGACCCATCGTCGAGCGTCGTGATGAACGTCTGGCTACCGGCAGGCGCCTTCTTGCCGGCTCGCTCGTTCAGGCCGATCCAGTTCCAGAAGGTCTCGCTTTCCGCACGAAGCGCGGGAATTGCCGCGAGCGCAAGCCGAATCACGTCGGCGCTCGTTTCAGGCTTGAGCGGGTAACTGATCGTCGTGAATGCAAGCTCGTCGCCATCTGTGTTGGACATCTGCGGCAATGTCGGATTCAGCGTCCGCTGCAACAGATCTTCGAGCCAGACATTCGTAAACAGGAATGCCGAAGCACGCAGAACCTCGGTATCGGACAGGGCCTTGGCGATCTGCGCGCCACCGACCCCGTGCCCGAGTTTGCGGACGAGCTTGTCGGCTTCCGAGCGGGCTTTCTTGCCCGAGCGACGAAGCGCCGCCAGAACAGCCTCGCTCGCCTCATAGTTGAACGGCAAGGCGCCACCTGCCATTTCGGCCCTCGACCTCACTCGTACAATGCGTGCCGCCATCCGATCCCACGGCTTGAGGTATCGCGTCCCCGATCGTTCGCTCACTCGCACCGGCTCTCCACCGCGCACCATATCCCTGGCAAGGAAGGACTCTTCCGGCACGATGTCGCTGATTTCATAGAGGCTCATCTCTGATGAGCGCAGCGCAGTCATGTAAGCTTTGTTCGAGGCACTCTCCTTCCAGCCCCTCCGCTTCAGATAGTCGTCGACAATATTTCGACCATCGTCCAGGTCGCGTGTGAGCAAGTCCTCGAAGACGCAGCCCCATAAAACCCCGGAATGATGGTCTCCGACAATGCCCGGCAGTTCATCGAACGAAACATCGGCTTTCGCACAAGCGGGCCTGAGATGCCGATCCAGCAATTCGTTGAGGGCGTCCCGCCACTCATCGCGACGCAAACATTTCATCAAGCCTGCGAGGGATTTGGCGTTTGCCATGGGTTTTGCTCGTCGCGAATCTGTGAAACGGACCGCCAAAATAGCAAAACAAATCGCGGCGTAGTCTGGGCGCTATCCACGGTCGGACCGTATTGCGAATCCTGCGGATTGGAGAAGACCGCTGGCAGCCACAGGTTTGCGGAAGGTGTTCCTGAAAAAGTGTCGGTAACGGAGGTCGTGGGTAGCGGCGGTCCAGAGGTTTGCTACGCGAGACGCACAGAATCGATCCGGTGATTGGACCGGAGAAAGTTGTATCCCAGTATCTCTCGCTTGGGGCTGGCGGAGAGGGAGGGATTCGAACCCCCGATACGGTTGCCCGTATGCCGCATTTCGAGTGCGGTGCATTCAACCACTCTGCCACCTCTCCAAGTATCTGATTTTATAGAGCTTTTTAGTCTAAGAAGTGGCCTTACCTAGACTTTTACCCGTACTTCCCCAATTCCAGATACTACCGGACACGCCCGGCTTGAAAAGACAGTTGACAGAAAACGCCGCCGGTTTCAAGGTGGCCGCTGAAGTCAGGGCAGCGGCCGACCGTATGCCCGGCGGGAACGAAGGTGATCCGACCGCCCTTCACGGGGCCGGATCATCCCAAAGGGTTTAAATGGACCCTCGCCGCTATTGCTAGAAGCCAAGGCCCCGGAAACTCCCGCGCGAGCGGCAAGCCCGGATAAGCCGCACAGGCTGAAGGGCGATCCTACACGACGCAATGCGTCGAAAGGATCGTCATGCCCAAGAAGTCACGCCCGGCCGCCGCGCCGCAACCCCTCCCCGCGCTCGCCCTGCTATCGCCGACTTCTGCCGGTAGCGCCATCGGCTTCGGCCGAACCAAGATACTCGATTTGGTCCGCGTGGGCCGCCTTCGATGCGTCATGGTCGATGGCCGAATTCGGATTCCGGTCGAAGCTTTGCAGGAATTCCGCGACGCCTTGCCGAAGGGCTACGTGGCCGGGCCAACCGTCAAGGCCAAGGCCGACGCCGCGAAGGCCAAGCGTGACGCCGAAGCCGCCGATAAATCCGGCGCGGCGGCGTAGCCGTGAAAAAGAAATGTCTCACATGCGGCGATTCGCTCGCCGGTCACTGGCGCGCGGCCAAATATTGTTCGGATGCCTGTCAACAAAAGCATCAATCCGACAAAGGCAAGGCCGCACGGCTAGTCGAACGAACATGCGTGTACTGTGAAAAGAACTTTCGCGGGAACGCGCGACAAAACTATTGCGGCCCAACGTGCCAAAGCGCCGCCCAGAAAGAGGGGCAAAAGGCCAACTACCGTCGCCGTCGCGAAGAAGCGCGGGGCGTGCGGGCTTGCGTCGGTTGCGGGAATCCGCTGCCCGAAAAAGCCAATGGAAATCAAGTCTTTTGCACGCCGGAATGCCGACTCGCAAAGTTACGCGAAGGCCCTTTGGAGCGGCCAACTTCGTGCCTGAACTGCAATGGCCCGTTGCCGCTTGATGCCCATTTCAACGTGCGATTTTGCTGTACCGAATGCAAGATCGAAGGGCGCAAGACCGGCGCGCGTCAAAAATACATTCCCAAAACGACGCCCGGAAACGCCGCGCAACTAGCATCTAAGTCCACGACCGGCGCGCCCGGTTGTGGATGCGGCGATTGCCAAGAATGCAAAATGTTTTTGGCACTTCAGCATGACGCGCGCGATTGGCGACGCCGCGAGCGGGTCGCCGGTGACGATCCATGACCGAAAGCGAAATGTTCGCGGTCCTGCAACCGTGCCTTCGCGGTTCGATCACCGCCACGGCAAACGATTTGATCTTTTCCGACCGGCTGAAGGAATTCCCTAATGCGCTCGCGCTCGCGCGGCGAGTTGTTCAAGCCCATAGCCATCGGCGGACAGGCCGCCCTTCGAAGCTGGATCGTCAAGCCGAATTGCTGAATCGTTTTCGTGCGGCCAAAGGGCGCGGCATCAAACCCGACTTCGCGATGAAGCAACTACGGCCCGCGTTCAGCGATCTAAGCGATGGCGAATTCGAAGCCGCGACGTGCGCGAAGCCGTCCGGTCGAATCGTCATACGCGCCAATGAAATCAAGGGTGGCAAAAGTTCTGCCACCGTTTCGAGACTCGAATCCGAAGCCGATCTAATTTCCACGTAACGACCAACGCTCAACCCGGAGACACGCCATGCCCGTTGTAAATGTTCAAGGCCAGAATTCCATCATCGAACAATCGCCGCCCGCAATCATTACGGACGGCGAGATTTCAACGACCAACCGCGACCGCTTGCTTGCAACGGCCGCGTTCACGCCCGCGCTGAAGCACATCAAAAAAATGTCGGGTCACTATGACGCGATGCGGCAAACGAAGCGCGACCGCATCGACGCCGCACAGAAGCGCAAAGGCGATGCGCTGTTTCACCGCAACCTAGACGCGGCTGAATATGCGAAAACCGGCAAGAAGCTCACGGCCAACGTGACGGCCGAAGACGATGCGACCATTCATGAGGCCGACCAAGAGATAACCGAAGAATCGAAGCGCAAAATCCCGGTCGTTGACATAGACACCGTAATGCAGCAAGCGCCGCGCTATCGTAATTGGTTGCCGCACGACAAAAAGTATTTCGAAGGCGACACGCGCCACGCCGATGATATCCGCCGCGATGTAAAAAAGAATCGTATCGCGGCGGAAGGCAAGCTCGACATTGCGACGCAATCGCCGCGCAAAGTGGAAGACGCGCTTCGAAGCGGCATGGCGAGTCTTCGCTCGCACGCCGAAAAGGGCAAGCCGATCACGTCCGGCCTTCTGCAAGGATACACGGTTGACAATCGGGGAGAATTTCAACGGAATTTGCACCCCTCGATCACGTTTCCGGAAGATTGGTCGAAGCCGACCCAATTTTCGGACGATCTTGCGTTGGTCGATAACGCCTTGGACGTGAGCATTTGGGCTAACTTCGATTCATACGTCGCCGCGATGACCAAGCAAGTCATGGAAGAAGCGACGGACGATGCCAATGCGATCAGCGACGCCGAACGGCCCCAAATGATCGCCGCCGCCAAGGCGGAATTACTTGCCGCCCAACATGCCGAAGAATCGGCCAACGTAATGTGCGAGCTTGCGGGCATTCCAGTGTTCCGACCTTACGATTGGCCCGTGATTGTGTTGCTTCAAGTTGAAGCGCCGCCGAAGGCCAAAAATGTTTCGCGTGCGCCGGTCGTCCCCGCGCCCGTGAAGGACGCCGACTTGGAATTCGAAGACGCCGACGCTGGCGATGATGAATAAAGTTTCGCGACTCGCGGACCTTGCAAGCGGGGCGAGCGTGGCGCGGAAACGGTCGGCGGCGTTGAAGTTTGGAAACGCCGATGCCGCCGACCACGACTTGCGAATGCCGGGATGCCCTTACCGCCCGACATACGCGAAGGCCGCGCGATTCCGGTTTCCATGACGGAATCGTGCGGCCAACGAATTCGAAACTTTGTTTTGGAACTGCAACCTTAAAGGAACCGACGCCATGACAAACCGAACCGACGATGATTTGGAGACTCGCATGTTCACCGTGCTTGGGAAGCACGAAAGCAAGCACGGCAAGGCCGCGAACGAAGCGTTGTTAAAAAAGTTCGGAGTCGTGCGCGCAATCGACATACCGCCCAAGGCGTATGAACGGGTCATTGCGGCTTGCTTGGCGGCCGATGCGCCACGTCGCCGAACCACACGCCACGCCGCGCGCAAGGAAGATCGCAAGCTTTCGGCTTTCGAAACCGTGATTAACAGCCAAGACGATATCAAAGCTGGATTGAATCTCGCGGCCAAGGCGATTCACTCGAAGCGTTCGAAGTGAGGGCGTCAACAATGCTCGAATGGTTCAAAAGCAAAATCAAAGCCGCCTTCGCTGCACGACCGGCGAAGGCGGCAGAACAAGCGGCCCGGCCGACATACGCGGAAATAATCGCTTTGAAGCGACGCCGCGCGAAGGCGCGACGCAAACAACGCAAGGCGGCGTGAACATGCCATCAACAGCCCTAGAAAAATTAGAGGTCAAACGCGCCGCACTTCGAAAAAAGATTTTTGGCGCGCCCGTCGATTGGGCCAAGGTGTTCGCGCGCACCGCGCCGAAGCCCAACGTCCAAAGCGCGCTCGCCGAAGAAACATTCTTGCGCGAAGCTCTTGCTTCCGGCCCGCGTGCCGTGTTGGACGTGCGGGCGATGGCGGCTGAAAAAGGACTCCTATGGAGTCGGGTACGGCGTGCGGTGGATCGCCTTGAAGCCATCGCACGGCCAACGACGCCGGGCCGTTGGGAGTGGTCCCTGCCCGGCGCGCCAACGTCTAAGCCTATTGCCAGCAAGTCGGGCCGGACGAAGATCGTCAACGCACGAAAACAGTTCGACAGAAAATTCAATGGTGCGCTTCGGTCCCTTGGGCTTCAAGCGAAGACGATGCGCGCTTCCGTTTGGATCGAAGGTGACGAAGCTCACTTCTTCGACCTTGCATTGGAAAAAGGCTTGGCCCGGTTCGTCCGCTTCAAGCGTGACGTGCTGGCCCGCGCTGAACGGCGCAACCGCAAATAGGAATCGGCCGGACGATTGGAGCGCCCGGCCGATATAGCTGCAAGCTTTTGGAGTGGAATTGAACAGTCACCCGCCCAACGATTCGGGTCAAGTGTCGTCCATTGTGACGGCGGCCGATGAATTGCGCGCGAAAACCGGCCGTGCCCCAACCGGCGCTATCCCCGTGCCGCCATCCGTGCCCAAGGAAACGCCGCAAGCGAAAAAGGAACGGCTTCGGCTGAAGAATCTTGCCGACCAATACGCGCGGCCCGATGATTTTGGAAACTCTACATTTGCGCTGGATTTCCCGGCGACATTCCGGCGTCTCACGCGCTTTAGTCAAAGCGGCAAGGTGCGGTGGCCGATCAAAGGCGATCCGCTGAACGGCGACCTGTCCCGCGTCATCAAGGCTTACGTCGAAGCTGAAGATTTCGGACCGCTCGCCTATTTTCTTCATTACATGAACGATGCGCTCGCGGCCGACTTCAGCCCAACGTGGTCGGCCGAAGAATTCAATGCAACGCATGACCGGTTGTTGGACGAAGTTATTGACCGTGAGCATGAGGCGCGCCCCTCCAACTTGGGCGGCAAGAAGCCGACCGACAAGACCTTCCGCGTCGAAATGATCCGTGAGGCCATCGGCTGTATGAAAGACCGCGCGTATCAAATCGACGCCGAAGGCACCGCGATCTTGGCGCAACGAATCGCGCTGGCGAAGGCGTTCGCAAACGACCCGGCGCGTTGTCGGCCGCGCGATTGGGAGCCGCAATTCAAGGCACGCGGTTGGGGCCGACAAGCCGAACGCAACTTCCGCCGCTACGTCATCGACCGCGTGGACCTGTACGAAGACGACATAGGCCCGGCGCTGGCGATGCTGTTGCCGGTGTACGAAGACGGCGGGTTGCCCGATGACTTCAAGGGCGCGCGCCCGTTGGTCGCGGCCTTGGACGAACGCGGCATTGCCATCGACGCCCGGACGGCGTTGGCGATCTTCGACGCATTCGAGGAATGGAAGCGCCCGCGCCGGTCACGGGGCTAGGTCACGCGCTCGCCGGTTCGTGTCGTCTTCAACCGTGGTTTGTGGCGTCTTCAACATTGAAGAAGACACGAACCGAACGAACCATGCCCCGACGAAATCCAGCCTATCCAAAAGGTTTGTCTTGTCTTCAACCTTGAAGACGCCACAAACCGGAAGTGCCCAATCCAAGGGCCTTCCTGTGGCCTCTACCATGATGAAGATGATTGAGGCGTCTTTAGAGAAGCCAACACCATCATCAATTGATTGAGAGCCCTTGGGACAGGTAGTCGGCTTGGTCTTGGATAGTTTGTGGAACCATTTAATCAGTTGGACACGGCACGGCGTCGCCTTGGTCGGCGTCGGACGC
>Ga0209483_1000255_pt1 | contig 49954 bp, 46 predicted proteins | sample NGEPerA_FD_184508 | JGI IMG/M metagenome (GOLD analysis project Ga0209483, IMG submission 184508) | Arctic peat soil microbial communities from the Barrow Environmental Observatory site, Barrow, Alaska, USA - NGEE PermafrostL2-A... | ecosystem: Environmental > Terrestrial > Soil > Wetlands >...
AGCCCCGGTAGCCCCTCCTATTAGACATAGCCCGCCAATTAGTGCGGTTATTTTCTTCATTTTCATAATCGTTGGTCTCCCTGTGCTTAATTCGTTTGGCTACTTGCCAAATGCGGGCGGTGGTTTCGCCATTCGCTCCCCACGGGCCGGGCGACCAAACTGAGCCCGTGGATCAATGCGTCACCCTTTGCTGTCAGCGAGTTCCTAGAAAGGAAGCCGCTGCTGATGCGGGCCGGCCGGAACGAACTACTTCGCCCCCCCTGACAGAACCGCAACACCTTTTGAATCAGAATTGTCTGGTGGTTAGGCGCATCGCCGCTCCCACGCATTTCATCGGCAGATCGCCTGAGGACCGAAGCGTGACGAATCAACGCATCAGTGTTGGAAAGTGGTGGCCGACAGGCGGGTAACTTCACGAACGAAGAACCGTTCGGAGCAATCGAATCGCGAAGAGCCCCCGCCGTTGGACGACGACCGCTGCATCTCGTGGCAAGGATGGAGGCTGACATGATCAATTCCAATCAGCCCTTGCGGTCGAAATACTGGCACCAAATGAAACTGTTGTCAAATGGCAGGGCTGCGCTTGTGATTTTGTAGTGATTACATGCGTTCAACTCGGGGTCAGGTGTCGATTCCACGCCCGTTGGCGTCTCCAGAGTCGGTGAGTCGACTAAGCCTGGCCCGATCAGTCGTAGTCGCGGGCCCAAGCTCGGCACTGACCGTTCTCGGCATTGTGGACTCGCAAATCGTAAGGGTGCTCGCCCACTACCATCCAGTGACGGCCCGATCCGATCCTCCCGTTTCTGGTTCACGGCCGTCGGCGACGAGCGCGGAGGACGTGAGCGCGGTGCGAGACCGGCCTCGCCCTCGTCGCGGTAGCGAGCCAGCAACTTGTAGATCCAACTGCCGTGCAATCCGTGGTCTCGCTAGCGAGGCAACCGATCGGCCCTCTTTGAGATGGGCACGTAGTTCCGCGTCGTACGTGCCACGTCGGTTTTTCTCCACGCAGTGCCCAACTCAATCGGATGTGCGCCTCTTATCGGTTCGCCAAGTCCGGTACTCGTTCTCGCACGGTAGGAGGAAACAGGGAGCGAATACGAGATCGGTCAGGTCTCATTTGCAGCAATGAATCGACCAAGTGAGTGATTCCCCTATAGGTTTAACGTCAAACCCGCGAGGCTGCGAGAAACGCGACGCGCGGCAAATCTCGCTCCTACCGCGAAGCGCTGTAGCGGTCCGAAGCTATTGGCGGCCGCGGGCCCCACGAAGTAGAGGCCCGGCACCGAGGACTCAAAATTGGAAAAGAGGATCGGCGTATTCTCGACAGTGCGGATTCGCGCGCGCAATGATTCGTCGAGAAAGGCGATCCGATCAACGTCAACTCGATATCCGGTTGCGGCGATCACGTGATCGACGATCAAGTCCGAGGATCGGGCGTCGTCGGGCGAAAGTCGGAGGCGAACATGATCGCCCTCGATGGCGGCTTCCTCAACCGTTGAGCTGCAGATGAAGGGAACCTTGCCCACTACGGCAACCTTCGTGAACCAGCACCCGATTGGACCTGAGCGCGTCTTCGTCACTTGCAGTCGTAGTCGCTCCGGAAAATAGTGAAATGGCAGCGGAATTTTGCAATAAAGCCAGGCCAGCCATCCTGGACCTACCCCAGAACTGGGAGCTCGGAGACGGCTGCGCATCTCGCGTGGGAAGCGTTGGCGTTCATGGAACTCGACAGTTGGTCTTCGCGTTATAACAACAGGGCGAGCTCGGGCCCGATCTAGAAGTGCTGCCAAATCGAGTGCCGACGCTCCCGCGCCGACGATTGCTACATCTCGATTTGCAAACGCACTGAGATCAGCGTGTCGCGAACTATGGGTTACGAATGTATCGGCCATATTGGAAAGCGCCGACGGAACGTGTGCGAAATAGCCGACACCAATGGCGAGAATCAGTTTTCGCGTGGTGAACGTTTCGCCATCGTCGAGACTCAGCGAGAAACCTTCCTCGTTCATAGTGACAGATGTAACAATCCGGCGCTCAACACTGGGAACAAATCGTTGTTGGAATGCGACGGCATACGAGATGAAGGACTCAAGAGTCACCGGCAGGCCGAGTTCAGCGTAAGGAAGATTCTCTTCAGCGCAATATTTCGAGAGAGTGAATGAGCCCGCAGGGTCATAGATGGAGGAAGCGCATCCTTCGGACTTGAGTGACATTCCTTCGGGCATCGAGTTTTGCCAGAACTCCATGGGGATGCCCAAGATTCGAAATGGGATATGTCGAGCTTCCAGGTGAGCCGCGAGTGATAATCCATAGGGTCCAGCCCCGACAATTGTCACTTCAGTGATCATTACCTTCGCATTCCGGTTGAGTTTGATGCGCAATGGCGGATCGGCAATGATCCGCCACTTGCTATTGCCTGCGTTCTGAATTCGTCGACCTCAAAGCCAAATACATGCTGTGACAACGCTGCGATTACGCATCGGGACAAGGCAACTCCCGACAATGAATGGTGAGAGTGGGAAGATCGATCGAGGAGAACCGCAAATTTCCTCCGTTCTGACGAGGCCCATCGGACTTCAATTTTCAATGTTTCCACTTCTCGTAACCCAGAGAAACAAAATACGCGAAATCGAGAGGTTGGATTCAGCAGCATGATTCAGACGAGTAACGCTACGGTTATTGATCAACCCCTACGGTGAATCAATTATCAATTCCGCCCGTGACAAACAGTCGATTCAATCCTCCGGGACACAAATATCGCGCGCAGGTTTGTGTCGTGACTTCCGATGTTCGTTCAAGAACTACAACTAATTAAGCGGCTGTTGTGACACCAGGCGGCCCTCGATATGGTCTGCGGCAGGGGTCGAATTCGCGATTCGCAAAGTTAGTCACGTGCGCTGTGCGTGACACTTTCCCTGGTCGAACAGGAGCGATAGCATCGTTAATCTCGCGTGAACACAAGAAGCAGAATGAAGGTGTTGCTCATGAGCAGCAGTTTTGTCGACCAAACGGTGTTCGACACTCTTTTTCGTAGCGAATTCGCGGTCACTTATGCTCAATGACACGTTTCACCCGGGGCCGACGGTCGTATTCGTCGATGACGCCCCGTGGGAATGCTTCTTCCAACTGGCGGTCATTCTTCGGAAGGCCGGAATCCGGACTGTACGCGTCTCCGTGGGGCTTTCGAAGTGGCACGTCGACCAAATCTTATTTGATCGACATGTTCCACTTCCCTTTCCGCCAACTCCAGAACAGTTAGCCGACATACTTTCGAGCGAGTGCGTAACAGATGTTCAGCCAACGGAGAGCCTGGCGATGACGACGTACGCCGCGCTCAATCTTTTGCCCGCCTCACAGCGTTCGGATATTTGGATTGGTCGCTCTGCTTTTCTCGACAAGTGGGACGTCGCTAGCACCTTGCGCGACCTAAGGATACGAACTCCCGACGCCCTTCTGGCTGAATTCACTTCACCGATCGAAGCAGTCGCGCAATTAACTTTTCCAATCGTCCTGAAACGCCGAGTGGGTTCTTCAGGATCCGGTGTAGAGGTATTCGACTCGCTCGAATCTCTTGAACAGTTTGTATCGCGGATCGAAGTTATCAGTGACTGGTTTTACGAGCGATTTATTCACGGTCAATCACTCGTGTGTGTGATCTGTGTCGGTAGCGACGGTGTCGACGTCATCGCAAACTATGAGATTCTCAAACGCGTGAAGCCACGAGGCACTTCAACCGTGGTGGAAATCCTGAACGATGAGAGGATTACAGAGAATGGAAGAATGCTGATCGACGCCATACACATTCGCGGATTGGTTTGCATTGACATCATCCGGGACTCAAACGACATCGACTGGATCCACGACGTTAACCCTCGCGTCTTTGGAAGCTTTTTAACATGCCAGTTTGGCGGTTTTGACTTTTGCGACGCTTATATTCGTTACCTAACAGGACGTGACCGCTTTGAGCCGAGTCGAGCCGACGACTCTGGGAATAAATCGTTTGTCTTTCCATATGGAATCAAGGAGGTATTCCGGTCGGGGCAACTTGGGACCGCTTGGTTTCGTGCCCTCAAATGGACTTGGCGATACTGGAGACTTTTGGGTTCTCGCTACTTCCTGTCTTTGGCGATTCGGGGTCTTGCCTTCTCCATCCGGAGGAATCGGGAACGACAAGCCACAGGGACCACGTGCGATTGATCGCCAGTCGAGATCCTCGGCGATGCCGAGCGCTCGGGCGAGACGACTCCGCCGGGGTTTAGGCGAACAGACCCTTTGGAAACATGTACCTAAAAGTTGAAATTGGTGTTGTCGCTTCGAACTGGCGGTTTCAAAGGGTGCGCGCAACACTTCATGAGTCTGTCCGATCATGACTACTCACCACGTAGATCTCCGACGAACGAACTGGCACGACCCACTCAGAGGCCAGGTAGTAGCACGTAAATGTCAAGTCGTCCAAGTGTTGGGATCCACTTCACTGTGTGAGGCCACATGTCGACGAGACGGAAGAGAATGTCGCCCCAGCGCGCCAATCACGCGCTCCATGTCCGTTCTGATTACCGCGCACAGGAGGCCCAGCGCAGCCACCGCACGGTTTCTTGTCCTGCCGGTACGCAGGAGGGGTGCGAAGAGTGCTACTGCCTGACGCCAGTGGCCTTCGACGAGCGCGATGCGCCCGCGCGCAATCATAACTTCCTCGCGTTGACGAGATGGATCTTGGCGGATCAACGTCGCCAACTTTGATAAAGCTTCGGGAGTAACGAGACCGATTGCCTCCGAGGCGACGGCTTGCAAATAAGGGGCTCGATCCAGTGCCGTGTCAAACCAAGTCCGGGTTGTGATTTGGCGTGGGTATCGGCGCCAGAAACCAAGGTTGCGCGATGACCGCGCGAACGTTCCGATAGTTGCAAGGCGGAGCCAGGTGGGATGGTCAACAAAGGGAACGCCATTTGGTTGAATGAAACCTCCAATTTGCTCGATCGCTGAGCGTCGAACCATCACGGTCGCCGCGACAATGAAGTCGACAACGAACAAAGCTGGCAGGATGGTCCCGATTGGATCGTTTCTAGCCACCCTTCCTTGGGGCGCATGCCAAAAGCGAGCATAGACACAGCCCTTCTCGTCCATCAGACCTGCTGAGCCATAAGCGAGCACCACGGCCGGGTCGTCGAACAACGGAAGTTCGTCCTCGAGTTTTGTCGCGGGCCACGTGTCGTCGCCCTCAAGGATGGCCAATACGGGACCTTTCGACCTCGCAACCGCCGCTGCGTACGACCGACCGAGCCCCGTTACCCCTTCATGCTGCAGCCGAATGACGACGATTCTAGGGTCGTCAAACGATTCGGCAACGTCTGGTGTGCCGTCATCCGATCCGTCGTCGACGATTATCATTTCCCAGTCCTGCATCGTTTGAGCAAGGACGCTGCGAATGCAATCGCCAATGAATGCAGCGTGTTGATAAGTGGGACTCAGCACGCTTACTTTGGGAGTGACCACCAATCGCGTCCTTTCATTTGCTAGTCAGACGTGAAGTCCGCATGGCGCACAACCTGCGCCGTCCTCGCAAACCAGTCACTAGCCCTCCAACGGAACGTTGGTGGCGCGAGGCACGTTCTTTTGACACAACTGGCGCTCGCAGCCTCACGCGTCTTCATTGAACTTTTCAGAGCGCAACCGTCCGGTTGCGCGAACTAGGTGCTTAATTCTACGGGTCACGAATCCAGTTACAGTGATACCACTTACGAGCAATAACAGAAAGCCCGCTTTCGTGCCCGATCGACTGCCGGACGACAGGTAACGCAACGTACTTGGGAGCATTGTGCCGAAAAGGTATCTTCGGTCGTGCTGCAATACACCGCCCAAATAGATCGATCTCACGTCTGCTTTCGACGTACCCTCCACCCAGGAGCGGTGAACTAAAAATCGTAGCGTTGTGCGGGACACAGGAACTCGGTGGTAGACGATACCTTCTGGCTGATATTGGATTGCGTCCGGCCCAAAGCGCTGTCTGATGCTTTCCGACAGCACCAGTTCCTCATTGGAGCGGCTCTTCCGGCCTCCCACTGGACCGAATCGAGTATCAAATCCTCCAACCGCGAAAAATGCATCTCTCCGAAACGCCATGGTCGAGCCGATTGGGCGTGTTATAGGGACGTGCCCCTTCGGGTGTCCGTTATATGTGCATCCCAACATCCACAGTATTTCGGGGGGTAATTGCCGAGCGCCTTCCTCGTAATCGGGCAGGATGTTGGCGCCCGCGCCGGCGATCGATTCCGCACAGAGTGTCTCCGTCATAGCATCGAGCCAATGCCGGTCCGGAACGACGTCGTCGTCTATGAACACAAGTATTTCGCTGTCACACTTGCTTGCACCGGTGTTTCGCGCGGCGGATACGCCGCTGCCATCACTTAGCACCACCGTGACTTCTGAGTCAAGCAATTCATTTTCTAGGAACTCGACAAGGGCTGGATTGCTATCCACAACAACAACGATCTCGTCGGGATGTCGCTCGTTATCAAGAATGCCAGTCAAGCACTTCCTAAGTATTTCCAATCGATCTACGGAATAGGTTGGGACAATCACTGCGACTCGAACTACGCGAGGATCAAGCTTTGAGAGAATACTCATGGGTTTAATGCCTTCATTCGTAGCTCCGTTATCTTCGGACGTATCTGAGTCTGCTTTAACCAAGAAGCCCGCGATTCCCACCGAAACACATGCACTTGACTAGCAACATCGGACTCATCAATTGTCTTCAGTCTGCCAGAGTTGCAGTCATCCTCGCCGGTGCACATGTTCTCTGTTGTCCCTATCACGTCACTCGCTGATCACACTCTCAAGGCGCCCGCTGATCGCTGGAGAGTGGCAATCACTTGCTCAGTGAGATCTCGAGCACGAGGACCACTTCTCAACTATTCTTCCGGTGTTGATGTAGTGGTGCGTCGTTTTGGTTCTGAACTTCAGATCCGGGATGCTCCCAACGTGACGTCCTTCCAGCCGATCTTGGAATCGGTTTGTTGGGCGTCTACTTCTTCTGGAGAACCAAAGAAACGACTCCACTCTTGACCGGACTATCGTCCGCGAAGCGCTCGTCTTTTATTCAACGTGAACTTGTTGTCGCGAATCGCTACACTCATAATCTTGGGTCGAGCGAAGTCCCTAACCTGAAAGAACAGGAAATGAAGAGTAGCACTGCAATGGGCTTTCGGTTTCTGGGTAAAACGTTCGTCATCGTAGTTGTCTTGCAATTTTTCGTCTGGAACATTACTAGCATCTCGATCGGTGCGTCCAGCGATCAACTCAGCGCGGCTATCTCGCAGGCAAATTTGTCACAATTGATTAACGCCTCGATCAGCGTTCACAACCTCCCGAGTTCCGTGACGCCATCACTCAGCACTTTGGCAAACGGCCATGACTTTGGTAACACTCTGGTTTGGAACAGATGCGGATACATTAATACCAGTGCCTGGCAGGAGCACATTGCACACTGTTACTTCGGCGATACAAAGTCGAAGGTAACTGTGGCACTGGTCGGCGATTCACGCGCCTCAATGTATTTGGACACTTTCGCCAAGCTTGGAAAGCTCGAGCACTTCAAGATTCTCTTCATTGCAAAAGATGGCTGCCCGTCACCACTGGGAACATACATGACAAACAACAACGGTACGCTCAGCGACGCCGTGTGGACCGCGTGCACAAAATTCCATTCATATCTGATCTCTAACCTGAAGAAGATCAAGCCGCGCGTGATCGTTGTCTCCAGCGGTGTCGCAATTGCCTTCACAAACCCTGTGCATGTAGCAACAGGTCCTGAGATTCAGGCAGGCATGACTGCTTTCTTATCAAAATTGCCCGCGAGCTCCCGAGTTATTGTGCTCGGCGGATTCCCACAACCTGCCCCGACGGCCGATCCGACCGTGTGCCTTTCGCGTAAACCGACGAACGTCGCGTCCTGTGCGTTCACTCCCCCCGCAAACATCCAGACGAACAATGCAGTCTTTGCCTCCGCCACCAAGGCTGAGGGCGACGCGTTCGTTAATCAGACTCCGTGGTTCTGTACAAGCACTTGTCCAGCATTAATCGGTAAGTACATCCCCTACACGGCTGACGCTTATCACGCCGACAACACCTACCTACAGTTCTTGATCGGTGTTCTTTGGTCGTCAATTGAACGATACGTAATCTAAACATTTCCTACAAAACTCACCCTCCGCAACAGAGAATGGGGAGGTGAATCTATGACGGGTTCTATGACGCGCGGTGTGCCGCTTCAATTTTGAACTCCTATGAATTTTCTGCGGGCTGTTCGCCCACCTTCCGGTCGGCCCGGTAGTCGGCTTCTTGGGCTCTACGTTTCATGCGTAGCGTCAGTGCTCGCCAAGCACAGCCGACGCGATCTTGTTCGGTCGAACATGCTCGGTCGAACATGCTCGCAAACCCGATATTGCGAAGATCAACCATGGGCAACGGATAATGCAACAAGAAGGAGTTTCGCGGCAACCCCACGAGGCCCGTTGCTCAAATCTTGAGAAGGTAACGAAGTTCCGGGGTCCGCTTCAGCGGAACAACCAGGTGGAACCGTTCAACACTCGGCTGCGCGACGCGCTATTGAACGGCCAACAATTTGACAGCCTCCTTGAGGCCCGGGTGATGATCAATGACTAGCGACGAGAATACATTCACGATTGAACTCACAGCTGTCTTGATCCGGGAACACCGGGTGCGTCCGCTTGGGGCTGGAAGATACTCCACCGGCGACTCGTAGAATGAGTGGGTCGCGCTACGGGGCCTTACGCAGCAGGTACGCGGCGGAGCCCTTGGTTTGCTTACGGGAGTCTTTCTCGAGTTGCGCCGAGCGCCGACCATTCTCTTTCACGAAGGTCCAGTCGTTCTGGTACTCGCGCACTGCTTGCTCATAACAGCGATAGGGCGAAAAAAATAAACCGCGATTTAGAGCACGATACCGACGATTCGAACAGTTTTGTCAGCAGTATTGTCAATTGTAGAGACAACGTAGTGACTTGTGTCATAACGTAAATGCTTTCGGTACTGCTGCTTGTGCCGACGAAAAGGCAAACCCTTCGTGAGTTGGGGGCGCAAAGCCACGGGACTCTTGAGTCAGCCGGGCCGCCGAATCGGATGCATCATGGCTCCGTCCACCGGCGTCTTCCGTCTGCTCACAGGGCAGAGCCAGGGAGAGCATCAGATGTCAAATGAGAATCGCCGGAATCTCTTTCGTCGAGTAATCGGAATCCGACTTCGTGGTGCTAACAGTCGAATGCGTTGGCCAATGTTGGCCGGGGTGGTCGTGACTGCGCTAGTTATTGGCACAGCATCGACTATAGGAATCGCGAATGCCATCGGTTCTCCATTGAGTACGAGTCAACTAATTGTCCGCGAACACTCGAACATCCTGCATTCGAAGAAGCTCACTCATAGAGACGTCCCAGGGCGATCGTCCACTGTACGGGCAAGCGTCAAACCGCCGACTGAAAGCCCACACAAGAAAACTCCGGTGGGTCGGCAACGACCGGGGACCGCGGTTGTCAAAACAACTCGGAACACTTCTTCCACGCCAAGTCAGAGCTCCGGATTTGTCGAGCACGATGGTACGTCGTTGACGCTTAATGGACAGTCCTATCGATTTGTTGGGATCAACATCTTTATGGCCGCCAGTGGAGGCACGCCCGCGAGTTGCGGCGGCGAACTCTACCCAAACGCGAGCGTCCCGTTGTCACACATGCCAAACGGTGTCGTCATTCGTTTCTGGGCGTTTCAAGACTTCTTCGTGTCAAATGGGTCCTTCAATTGGACAAACTTCGATCAATTCTTAGCAATTGCCGCCGCCCATGATGACAAAGTCATTCCAGTCCTGGCCAACCAATACAGTTACTGCGACGGAGCTGCGAAGGATCTCACCTGGTATCAAAGCGGCTACGCAACTACGGTGGAACCTGGCGATATCGTCCCGTACCAGCAGTACGTGAAAGACGTGGTGAGTCGCTATTCAAATAATCCCACCATCGCCGTGTGGCAGTTGGCAAATGAGGGCGAAGCCGTGAACAGCGATGGGAGCTGCAATGAGCCAGTTGCTTTAGCCGCGTTGCTCGCTTTTTCGAACAATGTCGGGGGCCTGATTCATACTCTTGCTTCCAATGCGTTGGTGAGCCTTGGCACAGTGGCTGGGTACTCTGGATCGGGAGCCCAATGGTGCGGCGCCACGAACAGCGACTACCAGACTCTTATGGCTTCGCCCGGCAATGACATTTGTGACTTTCATGATTACGGTTACCCCAGCGACCCGATGGGGATCCCGACCGCTCCAGACCTAACTACGGCCATTCAAATGTGTCACGCAGACGACAAACCTCTCATGGTCGGTGAGACCGGAATCATGGCTGATTCCTCCGCCGGTCTAACTTCACGAGCAGCGGAATACAGAGCTAAATTCTCAGCACAGTTTGGTGCCGGGGTGGTCGGAGAATTGATGTGGACATGGGCAAACGCGCCCGTTTACATACTTCCTGGACAAGGTGATGCCGATCCCAATTACGGAGTCTTCCCTGGTGACCCCTCGCTCGGAGTGCTACAGAAATTTCACAAATCAAAGTGAATCTTGAGAAGTGATGCCGTTCGGGGATCACCGTGAAGACGATGTCAGTAACCCAACTCTTTTGGATCCACAAACTCGCAAGGTGAGCCGTCGCTATTCATGCTGTCTAAGTGCACCTTCTCTCTTCGTTGCGCTTCGTTTCAACCGATCCCGCCACGCTGCCAAAATTGAAAATATCAGCGTGCAACTTCCAAGTACGAGTGAAAACGAGAGTCTGGTAAGCCCTACTGGAGCGGCCGCTAGGGCAACGGCTGCAGTCGTCGACAATACGACACTCGCTCCTACGCTGGCCGGCAAATATTCGCCGGGTGAGAATTGTCGCGAGGGAATAACAGCACTGACGAGAGCAAAGCCTGGAACAATGAATGCAATCAATAGACCGGGCGCTACTCGCACTATTTGGGGTGCGACAAATTCCGACATTGCAACGCTCAGAACACCGACTGCACACGATACAACAAGAAGAAAATAGTGAATCCGTGTCATCGAATTCTCACTTTGGCTATGACAGGACTAGCCGTAATAGGCGAACAGGAACCATTTTCGATTCGCGTCACATTGAAAATGTCAATATACGCGCGATGGTAAACCAAATTGATACAGAGATTGAAATCGAACTTCCTTAACGCCGCCGAAGGGAACGGGTTTTTGTATTCCCGGGCGCCAGGTTCATGAGGGCTGAAGTAGTAGCCAGGCGAGGGTGGAAAACCGTGTGTCATTTGCCAGTTCACGAGGAGAAAATGTATTCTGGCCGATTTAATGTCGCGTACGAGAGTCCCACGAATTGACGTGGCAAAGAACGTTGGCCATGCATTGTCTTCCGTAACCGGGTTCTGCAATCCGTAGGTGGCAAGCGCTAATGAATCCAGACGATCCGAGGCAAATCGTTGCTCAATTCCTAAGTGATCGCGCGCCCATTTCGAGGCGGCAATGGCATCGGGCTGAATCAACCATGGATATCCGTGCGGGTGAGTTGTCTCCGACACGAGTTCATAGGACGGCGTGCCGACGGTGATCTCGCCGATGAACACCACTGTCAACAGAACTGTAGCTAATGCCGTTCTCTTCCATCCGACAATTCCAACCCGTGCAGTGGGCCGCTCGTGCTTGCGACCTCGTCTCCGCGCGTGGTCTGTGGCCAGGAGTCCAAGCACGCACCCCAACCCGGCGAAGATGTACTCCGAGGATCGCCCGGAAATGTCGACGCCTTCAGGGACAAGGCGCGGCACGAGGCTCAGCGGAAAGAGAATAGCGACGCCAATGGCCACCCAAATAGGTGGACGATTCCGATGGCGCCAGGCTAAATAGAGACCGGGGAGCAAGGCCAACAGAAGCACTCCAATTGCGGCGAAACCTGCCATGACTTCCCACTCGGGGGAAGCGAATCCACCGCTCGTGTAGAGGTGGCGAGGCGAGATGTGGCCAAGGACCAGAGAGACGGTCTGTCGGATTGCGGGCAATATATTGTTGGTAAAGAGATAAGTTTGAGCCGGTCGGGCGACCAAAAAGAACCACGTCAATGTCGTCGTTGTGGAAAGTAGCGCCATTATTCCGACATCCCGTCGTGCACGAGAGGGAGGTCGAGCGAAACGCTCCGCTAGCCACCATGCACCCAGTAGGGCCGATAGGCAGAAACCAACGACGTGGTGGGTGAGAGTCACCGCAAAAATGGCGACAATTGAAACGGCTAGAGGGGCCCATCCCTTTACTTGACGCGTCCGTCCCAGCCACCAAATGGTAAAGGCGGCGATTGGCAGTGCCAGATTTTCGTACGAGAATGCAGCACTCCAGAAAAGGAACATCGGGTTCGCTGCATAGACGAGACTGGCCCCGGCCGCTGCCCTGTCAGAACTTGTTACTCGCTCCGCGATGAGGAATAAACAGGCGACAAACAGAACTCGGACGACTCCGATCACAACTAGGCCGGAGGCAAAGGGACTAAGGCCAGTGAGACTCACGACGCCAGCCGTGAACGCAGCGAGGCCGGGATAGTAGGCAGCAGTCGGCAGCAGCGGATTGTAAGAAAAAAGATGGTGAGTCCGAAGGATGTCCTGCGTGTTGCGCAAATGGACGTACTCGTCACTGAAAGTAAAGGCACTCGGAGATCCGAGAAATTTCACGAGAAACAGGGAAAGTCCAAGAAGGACTACGAGAGTCAGCCGTTCACGTCGATTTACATCTTTCATGAGTAAGCGAAGGGCGGCGGGAACGAAGATGATGGATACACCGGCCCAGAAAAAATATGTGGACCTGGTGTAGTCGTACCCGCGCCGACTTTCGATGTCCGCGACGTCCACCAGTGCAAGTCCAACTCCAAGACTCGCCGTAACGAGACAAGTCCACAGACGACTGAAGCGCGCGTCAGATTGTAAAAACGAAACTGGTCCGATCATGAGTGAAGGGATGTGACGCTCATCGCCCCTCCGCTATCGTGCGCGACAAAGTGATAAAGCGGCAGAGTATGGTAGTCCGTCACTCCGATGAAACGCCCCGTATTAATTTTGCCCGCAACGCACAGTGGTCCGACCATAGCCACCGTTCGGATTCTCGGCTCGCCAGTCGTAACGAGTCGCTTGAAAATTTCTGCTGGCTCGGACTCATCGTCGACGACAACTATCTTCCGCCCATGCGTAGTTTGGGTGAATACGCGTAGAATGCAGTCACAAATAGATGATGCGTGCTGATGCGAATCGCACAACACCCTGGCTTTAGGCATGACTATCGCTCCCGAACTACTGCCGGTGGAAACGTTTGTCCGATCATGGCAAATAGGTCTTGCACGCACGGCGAACAATCATCCTCTTCAACATGAGAATTGAGAATAGACGAAGTTAGCTGAACTCCTTCGAAACGCTTCACTCCACGGCTCCATCGGTATCCGGAGGAGTGGCGACAACCTCTCGATAGACCTGTTCGATTTGAGGCACCACAACGCTCGCGGAATACATGGCAGCACGATCGCGAGCTGCCCTTCCCATCAGAGTTCGACGCTCAGGATCAGCAATTAGATTCGCGATACTCGCGCTCAGTGCGTGGCTGTCGTTAGGTTGAACGAGTATCCCCGTCACGCCGTCGACGATCATGTCAGGCAATCCACCCACTGCAGATGCAACCACAGGTCGGCCGGCCGCCATCGCTTCAATCGCTACGAGTCCGAACGGTTCCGGCCAACGTGAAGGGACCACTGCAATAGTGCAATGGTTCCAAGCTCGAAGCACCTCATCGTGAGGGACGTTTTCCACGATTACTACGCCGTCTGGAATCTCGCGCGGAGTGTCGTGACGATGTATCCCGACCAGCACCAACGGAATGGAAGTACCAAGCCTTCGCCACGCCTCTAGGAGGACATCAACTCCCTTGTGTGGTCCTAGTGCGCCTGCGAACATCAAATAGTCACCTTCAACCGGGACGAATGGAGGTCTGGCTGAGCCTTCGAGATGGAAAGCTACGTCAGGCACAAACGGAGGAATTATTTCGAATGGCCGGTGACTGGTTTCGGCAAGTACGGCGCAGGCTCTTGCCACTGAAGTGCTCACTGCTATGTAGCGGTCTACGCGACGGAGCGAACGACGCGTAATGGCCATTCCTGTCGTGAGAGCTATCGCGAGCGGCACTCCATACTGATCGCTTGCGCAGGAAATGCACTTGGCATATTTCGGACCGTCACAAACGCTATCCCTATGGACGAAGGTCATTTTCGGACAGACGAGTCCGTACTCGTGCATGGTGACGACAAGTCGTGTCTCCCTGGAGGGTAGAAATGGCAGCAGCGAGTGAAGAATCCAACCATGCGCGTGCACGACATCGGGACGGCGTTGTCTTATAAGTTCGGCAAGCGAGTGTACCAATGCAGGGTCGCGAACGGTTGGGTGCAACGTCCGTTCAGGATTGACGGAGAACCGACTAAATGCCCGGCTCCAGCCAGAGATCCGATGAACCATAACTCCACGATCCATCTCGACGCGTGCGCCTCCTGGACCTGCGAGCGAGACAACCTCCACCTCGTGTCCTCGCTTAACCAGTTCTTGCCCGAGCAATTGAACGTGAAGTGCGTGTCCGCCCATAAGTGGCGGAGGATAAGAATCAATGGCTAAAAAGATGCGCATTAGGTTGTCTCGATATGCTTCGGGACTTCGACCTCGCGCCCCGCCTCTGACGTTCGCCGTAGGTCGATTGCCACGAATATGCATCCGCATGACTGCATGACGAGAAACGCCCATCCAACCGCGCTAATGCCCAAAGCAGGCAGGAATAGCCAGGAGAGTGCAACTATACCGACTCCCATGCTTACGTTGAGAGTGGCAGCCACGGCAAGCCTCCCTTGTACGCGTAAAATGGCGACGTAGACGTTGGTGACTGCATCTGGGAATGAGGCAACCAACGCGATTCGCAACAATCCAACACCGTGGTGCTCATAAGCAGGACCAAATGCGGACAGCATGATCCCGCCCGCGAGGAAGACTCCAATCAAGCACGGCGCGATTATCGCTCCAATGACTCCCAACGCCGCACGCGCCTTTCTGATCAACTCGTGTGAGCTATGCGCGCCCTCGGCGAACAACGACAGGGATACCGCGGGCGAGATGATTAGGAATATTCCGGCCATCATCCAGGTTGTGTAGAAGTAGGCATTGTCACTCGGTGAGAGGCGCTCCGTCACGAGCAGCGGAATTACATATGGAAGAAGCGCTCCTCCCATACCGATGAGTTGATTCCCACCTAGACGGGACCGAAGTCCTAATGCAGTCTTAATGAGAGCCGCCGCCCGAGAAGGGGGTAAAGGGTTCATACTTCGGATCAAAAGAAACGCTCCGAATCCAGCGCCAATAACAGAGGCCGCCGCCCACGCGCCAAGCAAATTCAGTGCGCGGGAACCAACCAACAGCATGAGGAGCATTACAACGAGAAACTTGCTGGCCGCGGCGACAGTATTACGGATCACCATGTTGCCAGCAGCTCGTTCGGCAATGAAAACATTGTCGAGTATGATTGCCACCGTCCCGGCCACTGTAGTTACAACGAACAGCGCCGCGTAAGACACCCTGTGCAGTGCATCAAGTTCTCGAACAAACAGAGGCAGCACAAATATCGTGCCGCATGCCAGCGCCAAACTTAGGATGACAGCAGTCGCTATTCCTGCCCAAAATGTGATTGACCAACCCTCGGCACTTTTTTGCTTGGGCATCGACTGAATCAACATGCCGCAAACTCCGAGAGTGGATAAGAGAACGACGATGGTGCTGGCCGACACCAGAGCTGCCGTCACACCGACTACGTGCGCTGAAAACAGATGCGCCGCGACCAGCCAGAAAATGAATCCAAAGATTGAGTTAATGACGGTCGTGATCATGATGAAAAGACTGTTGCGAAGGAGGGAGTTGTTTAGGACCTGACTAATTAACGTCCAAGGAGATCTCCAGAATCGAAGCCGCAGACGTTGTCCAATACCAATTGTCCATGGTCTACTAGACACGTATATTCGCCGTCTTCTGTGAGCGGTTGCCGCTTTGGTCGGTTCTACGCATCGCAACTCCGACGTCGCAGAGAGTCCGACGACGTGGACTCTTCGCTTGCACCCACAAGCAACGAACGCCAGAGAACGGCGGATTCCTTGAGAAACTCGGCTGTGGCAATAAAGCTTCCTCCGACAATGAGAAATACCCTAGTCAACGTCGCGATTGGCCGATCCTTGATCAATCGCAGGTTGCTTACCATTTCACGGGACAGGACCGTGACCATTTGACTGCACTCAGCATCGGAGGGTCCCTCCGTAGAGACGTTCTTGATGACGACCACTACGACAACCTCGTTTGAAGGAACAGCTGATGGAAGCAGGGCTGTACCGAAGTTTCTAAGTCATGCCATCGACCCGACGTGTACGCAAAAATGGCGACTGAAACGTTCATCCGGTCTCGGCCGTGGGTTGGAAAACGTGCGCCAACTCAGGCAACAGATTGGTCGCAGCGATAGCAACATAATTCGTAGTCTGAGAACTTTGTAAGTTCCTTATCAACTTCGGCGACTCAATGACCAACTCCGCAAGTTCACGCCACGAGTCCGGACTCGGGAAACCCAATTCGTCGAGTCTGAGGGCGTGGGCCATCGCAACATGTATTGACGCCGGTCGACGGCCATCGGCCACAAGTCCGCCAACGTATCCGCGCCCCACAATGGGAGCCTTCGAGCTGGCGAGCACAACAGTGACGATCCCGCAGCTGACGGCGGTAGAGAATGCCCGCGAATCAAGATCCGGGTCAGCCATGCTCAATGCGGACGAGGTGTTACAAATTTCGCGAAGATCACCTGCGGTCATGACGTAACCAAGAAGCTGTACGTGCCGTGCGTGGTAGCTGTTGGCGACAATGCTCTCCACAGCACTTCCTTCGTAGCGCATTATCACTTGCATTTCGTAGTTCTTAATTCGCGATTCGGGTATGGCGTCGAAGGCCGACATCAGGGCAGTCAGCGTCTCGCTACTTCCACTGGGAAGAAACGCGGTCAGTTGCTGTGGCCCGGATCGACGGCTGCGTCCGGTCAACGACAGCGCACGATGCGTCTGTACTTCCGGCCGGTTTGAACCAAATGCAGCGACGAGCTCGTTCGCCTCGTCGGCGTCACCAACGATCACGCAATCGGCGTTGCGGATCAAGTTGAAAAGTGAAACCGCCCGAGCCTCTCGTGACGATGGGAGGCTCGCGCAAAGGACGAGCGTCGGCAATCCAACCGCTTTCGCCACCTGCAAGTATTCACGAATCCACTCATTGTCGATTCCCGGCCACGCATAAGCAATTGCCAATCTTGCGTCCGGACCGATCCATTGACGAAAAGCCCTCTTTCGAGCGGTAGCGTTCCGCGGGGCTTGGTACCGTTGGGGTCCGAGACGACTTGCCGCGTCGTGAGTTGCGGCCAACGAAGGAGCGCGATGGAGACCCATCGTCGGATGAGTCCCAAGATCCACTTCAATGCGGCGAACTGACGACGTTGTGGACAGAGCGATAACGATCTCAGAGACGATGATTCCAGGAATCGTCAGCGATGTTCCAGGCCCCGCCACTACGACGTAGCGGCCATTGAACTCAATTGGTGCAGTTTCGTCCTCGGTGTCAGGCTGGCGCGACATAGTATCCTCGCAATCTCTCGAGCGCGATGAGGCGGAGACACCGAAACCCTTCACGCAAAGCATGCAGATTTGAGTTTCCATGGGTTCGATGCGTCTTGAAGCACGGCGCTGCAACGGTGCGATGGCCGGCGCCGTCCCGGCCCCTCGAGTCTGCGGCCAAGCCCGCATACGGGCCTGTGCCTTTCCCGCGAGGAGGCTCGAAAATGCTTCGCACGTTTGGCCCCGGAACTTTCGCGACTCGCATGAAATCATCACCCGACCGACCTTTTACTTCAACGACTTCGACTCGAGCAGGAATGGTGTCAAAGACGAATACCAAATTCTCAACCTCGTTGAGAGTTGGTTTAACCACGGACACCGTTGATCCCAAAGACAATTGGTCCCTTGGCTCATTATCTGCCAAGTGAATAAGTCGCCCAGGGTTGACTGCCTTCACGCATCCCCTCCGTATCAGCCCCTGCGCCTAGCAGGCTTACAGACATTCTGCAGAATGTCAATTAGAAGACAACGCAACCACAATGATTTAACGCATCCGTAACCCAAAGTGCGATTTTTCTCGCAAACTACATGATTGCCATTTGTAATTTGCCCTCACCCATTTGACAATTTGTGATTTTTTTGAGAGTGTTGTGAATGCAAGGGCTGATACGGAAAGACGCGAGTGAGCAATGTCAGTCCTGATGATTCGTCGTTGAACACGGACAAAGGTTCACAAACAGGGAATTCGCGTCTGAGACCGAGCGTTTCGGTGATGATACCCACACTCAACGAAGCACGGAATCTTCCGTATGTTCTGAATACGGTTCCCGGCTGGGTTGACGAGGTCATTATTGTCGACGGACGCTCAACGGACGACACGTTACGAATTGCAAAAGCGCTTCGTCCGGATATCCGGATTATTTACGAGATCAAACCGGGTAAAGGCGCCGCGATGAAAGCTGGTTTCGAGGCCGCCTCAGGTGATTTCATCATAGCTCTGGACGCTGACGGCTCCATGGACGGAGCTGAGATTGGTGCATTTCGCGACGCTCTCGAAGCCGGAGCGGATTACGTCAAGGGAACTCGTTTCGGTCCGGGTGGAGGATCCGCTGACATCACTAAATTCCGCCGTTTTGGCGACGGCGGCATTTGCCTGCTAATTAGGTTGTTATTTGGAGGCCGCTATACCGATGCGACTTATGGCTACATCGGTGTTAGAGCCGAGTCCGTGGAGAAGATTGGCATCGATTCAGACGGCTTCGAGGTCGAAACACTGATTGGGATTCGAGCGCATAGGGCCGGTCTAAGAACTACAGAAGTGCCCTGTTTCGAGACAAGTCGAATTCACGGCACCAGCAATCTGCGCGCCCTCCGCGACGGCATTCGAATCTTTGCTGTCATCGTCAAAGAGCGTTTTCGGAAAAATCGTCATGGGGTGTCTTAGTCACCAAAGCACGAAAGAAGTGACAGAAACTTGCATGGCCCGTTCAGCCGTCGTTGCGCGGCCTACCTGCCATCGATCGAGTCCTCGCTCCAGGTGCATCTGCGGCATCAGAACCCAAGCAATGGACCGTGCCATCAACGCCCTCCCAAGTGATGACCAAGACGGATTCGACAACGCCCTCGCTCAGGTCATCAACGCTGCCGACACACTCGACCACCGGATAGAGCTGGCTCAGGCGGTCATTGAACTCCGGGACCAAGGCCACATTCCACCCAAGCTGGCCGCTGTTGCCGTCCGCGAGCTCGACCGGGAGAGGTCCGCGTTCCATCTCTCCTCTGTGTCCGAATCGCTCGTCATACTCGCCGGTGATCGTCCAACGCCTGTCGGACTATTCGTGGCCATGACATAGACCCGAACGCTCGCAACATAGACCCGAACGTTCGCAGCGCGACGACATCACCTCACCTATTGGAGCGCGCCTTTACTCGCGGGCTGTCGACCGCGAATGGGAGTTGCGCGCAGCCTCCGGGCAACGGGCGCCGTCTAGGCTGAACAAGTGGCGTCAGACCACAAATCAGGCTTGGCGCCGTGGTGGCGGCGTTGGAGCATGCCTTGGTGGCTGACAGCACCATTATGGCTGATTATCGCCGTACTCGCCGCTGTTGCGTTCGGCCGAATGTTCGCCTGGGACGCCTACGCCGTGCTTGCGATCCTCAACTCCATCACGATCATCGTGTATCTCCCGGCGTGGCCCATCGCCCTGGTTGCGGCGTTGGGGAGGAGACCGGTACTCGCCTTGGCGGCGGCTGCAGTGGTGATCGCCCAGGTCGCCTTCCTGGCACCCGAACTTGCCGCCAGCCATCCGCTGCCATCGTGGACGGCGAATGCCGCCACGTTCCGGCTGTTCGACGGCAACGTCTACAACTCGAACCCGTCGATGGCAGGGTACGCCGCACAGATCCGGGTCCTCCGGCCGGACGTGGTCACGCTGGAGGAGACCAACCCACCCGACGTGGATCAACTGCGTTCCAGCGGCGCCCTTGCCGGACTCCCCTACCAATTCGAGGTGTTCGGCTACGACCCGTTCGTCTTCCTCATCGCGTCCCGCTTCCCACTCGAGGGCACTCGCGTCGTCAACCTCTACGGCCGCCCATTGATAGTCGAGACCACGCTCCGACTCCCGAGCGGCCCCCAACCCTTGTGGGTCGTGCACACGATTGCGCCCCTGCCCGTCTCCTTCGACCAGTGGAAGGGCCAGCTTCAGGCGATCCGCAGCGCGATCCAGCTGCACGGGCCAGCAGGCCTGCTGGTCGTCGGCGACTTCAACGCCACCTGGAACAACAAGGGCCTCCGGGCGATCCTCGACACCGGCATGACCGATGGCGCAGCCGCCCGGGGGCACGCCCTCGAAATGACCTGGTCCCAGATGATGTCCCCACTGCCACCCTTCACCCGGATCGACCACCTCCTGACCGGGCCGGGCGTGGAGGTCACGCGCTACGCCACACAAGTGGGCCCCGGCAGCGACCACCGGGACCTATTCGCCACTATCGCTGTGCGCCACTGAGTCAGCGCGTCGGCCGGGACCCCTCGAGTATGCGTCGGAGCGTGACCGCCATGGCATCCATCCCCACGAATGCGATTCCCCATGCCATCTCACGTACGAGTCCGTCGGGGGACTCGTTCTGGATCATTCCGTGCACCCGGTTCACGAACCGCGGGAACGGCTCGAGGTCAAAGAAGTGCTTCGCCGGCTTGTCGACGTCGAGGACGACGGCGCCCACCATGGCCGCCATGGTCGCCAGTCGCGAGCCACGGCTGACACAGGCCACGCCGAGGGCCATCGTGCCGAGGCCCACGAGTCCGTCCACCCGGGCCGCCCGCAGGAACCGCGCGGAACCCTCGGGCGTGTCCGTGTCACAGCCCCAGTGGGGGACGGCGTCGAGGGCGAGGTGCGAGGCGACGCCCACGGCGAACGCGGCGACCGGTCGCCTGGCCAGCAGCTGGCCGATGACGACGCCCGACAGCACATGGTTGGTCACAAACACCGGGTCACCCCGTCGTGGGCCCGTCGCCGTGTTGTCCCTGGATTTCTGCGATCAGATCTGGGCCTCGTCCGCGGCTGCGGCCCGCCAGGTGCGCGGGTCCGCTCGGTGTGGATGGTCCGCAACACCCGCAGCCCGTCCGAAAAGGCGTTCAGGTTGCTGGTGCCGAAGACCCGGTTCCGTTCGAAGCGCGAGACCTCGAACACCCGGACCCTCGCCTTGGCGACCCGCACGTTGATGAGCGTCTCGACCTCGAACCCGTCGCCCCACAGCATGGTGCCGGCCTCGACGTCATCGGGCGTGCCCGGGTCGAGATGGATGACGTCGAGGCAGTCCCGCCGGAAGGCGTTATATCCGTGGCAAAGGTCGGTATAGCGAGTGCCGTAGAGGACGTTGACGATCCGGTTCAGCCAGTAGTTGCCGGCCTGGCGCAACGCGTCGACGAAGCGGAGGATCTCCGCGGGGTCGCTCGAACCGTCAGCGTCGAGCATCACGATGAAGTCACCAGTAGCCCAATCGAACCCGTACGCCAGTGCGTTCCCCTTCCCCTTGCGCGTCTGTCCGATGACGATGATGTCCGGCCGATGCTCGCGGGCGACCTTTAGGCCGGGCCGGTTTCTGACCTTGCCCTTTGAACTCAGCTGATTGTTGAGCGCTACCTTCTTGACGCGGAGGGCATCGCATTCGTCCACGAAGTGTTCGAGAACTGGCTGGGTAACGTAGTCGCGAGTCAACTCCGTTATCTTAAGAGTAATAACACCAGTATCAACAGAGCGCTTCGCGGCTTCAATCCTGACACGGAGCTTTTGCCTTTCGTCCTCCGCATCACCACGAGCGTCCCCAACATCGGCGCGAGTCGCTTGCCGGCGGGGTAACGACTGAGGGACCGCACGAAGATCAAAGCGACGCTCAGGTGCGGCGGGTAGCGAAGGCTTCGAGGTCGACGGGGCTTCACCAGTGCGATCGCACCCGCGCGCACCCGCGCGCACCAGCTCGTGGCGCGCGTAGTCGCGGTACCGACCGGTGAGATGCACCAGGTCATCGAGCGTCTTTGATTTCTCGGCTTTGGTGGCCCTTGTAAGCGACCGCCATCTTCTTCGTGACAGGTTTTATATGAGTCAACTGGGTGCGACGGTATTTGGAGGGCGGGGCCGGTAGGCTTGGTGATGGTTCGCGGATCATTGAAACAGCAGCAAGAGCGACGTCCGCGTGGAGCCGTAAATCGTCGACATGCTCGACTCGGTATAGGAACTATTTTCGGGGGTAGGCGACGCTAGTGAGGCAGCTGCGAGTAGTCATCACTGCGATTGTTGCAGTCAGCGCCTCTGCGCTTATGGTCCCGGTGGATTCGGCGCTGGCGGTATCGGGCGGCTCGCCCACGATCGCCCGGGGTTCAGCGACGCCACTCACATTTGCATCCCCGAAAGTAAGCCCGACGACGACAACCACTGTCGCCGCAAGTTCCACGACAACGACGTCTGTACCTTCTCCGAGCCATCTGATCACGGCCGGACCATCTCGACGGGAGTGTCTCGATCCCAATTTCTCCGACACGGGGCTGGCTGCAATCAAGATTGCGGTTGCCAAGTTCGACAGTGTTACGAACTCTACGGTCACGTGCCTGTCGGCGTATCTAAACGGAGAGCCAAACTGGGGTCAGTGGGAACATCCCTGGATTACATCTGCTCAGTACGGCTACACCAATTGGGTGGCAGCCAAGCCTCTGATTCGTCAACTTGTCCTTCAGGTCGACCTCATCCCGACCCCGCTCGTCAACGTGAAGAATCCCCTGAGTTGGGAAACGTCTTGCGCTCAAGGTGACTTCAACTCCTACGCCACGGTGCTCGGCAAGAGTCTCGTCGCGGCCGGTCTCGGAAATTCGGTGCTTCGACTCGGGGCGGAGATGAATGGCATCTGGGAAGAGGATTATGTAGGGCCGACCGTGCAAGAGCAGCATTTGTGGGCGGAGTGCTTTGCCAATGAGGCGACGGCCTTGCGCGCGGCTCCCGGAGAGAAGTTTCTTATCGATTGGAATCCGAATGCGTGTGTCGGTGACATCCCCTTCGCCAATTTTTATCCCGGGAACGCGTATACGGATATTTTGGGACTCGACATCTATGATGTCTCCTGTCTCAATCCTTTGTCGCGTCAGTCGTTCAAGCAACTCTCTGACACTCGCAATGGCATAACGAGCTTTGAGAACTTTGCCGCGGCCAGGAGGAAACCGATGAGTTTTCCCGAATGGGGCTTGAAGAAATACCCCAATGGCGACGATCCCGCGTACATCGCCGGGATGGGAGCGATTTTCGAACGACGGAACGTGGCCTTCGAGACGTATTTCAATGTCAATCTAAAGATTCGGCCCTATCTGCCGCTCGGAAAGCAAACGCCTCTCGCGCTGGCCGCCTTTAAGAAGTGGTTCGGCAATGGCTCGTAGTATCTCGTTTGGCTCAACGGTAGACCCGGGTAGAGCCGGTTGAATACACCACGGAGTATTTCTGGTTAAAGAAGGCAATCGTCGAGCGATATTGAGTGTAGTAATTCCCATCTGGTGTCTCTGCTTGGGACTCGAGATAGCGCAAATTGGGAGTTGACAGGTAAACATAGGAATTTATGTCTACGCCGGGGGGGACAATCTCGCTCACGAGCGGGTATTTTCCCGGTACTGACAGCAAAGCTAACTGTCCGAAAAAATCTGTTTGGACGATGTCTTGAGAGTTGGCGTGATCGCGTATCCAATTGGCGGTGGCGAATTCGCTCGTTGAGACTGTGAACTGTTGAGCGTTCAAGCCTTGACCAGTGAGTGATCCGGGAGGATATCCTCCAAAAAGCAAAGTTCCCAGACCCGTGGCCCACGAGGCGTAAACGATAACGACACCCGTACCCGCGGCGAGCGACATCTTCGAGAGTAGGTTTCGGTGCACTGCGACGGCCGTGGCCAGGTCGTCTAGGAACATCGTCACCGGCGCTGCCAGCAGTATCGCCACGACAATCGCCGCTCGCTCGGGGGTGTACTGCGCGGCCAGAGTCCCCGAAAAACGAGAGAGAGTTCCAACCACTAAGCCCGCGACGGCCAGGCCTGTGAGATCGGCGCTGAACAAGTCAGTTTGTCGACGCCCGAGTCGAAGAAGTCCGTAAAGAACACTCAAACCCAGTAAGGCCCACAGTCCCTCGTCCAAAAGGAAATTGAGGCGATTCCACCACGTAGACAGTCCGTGGACCAACCCTTTGTACTGGGGTGATACTTGTGACGTGAGACGTACCGAACTTGAGCCCGGGTTCGGAATGATCCACGGATCGATAGTGGCGAGTTCTTTTGCCATCACTTTTTCGAACTCGGCAGCAGGAAGAGTGGAACCCTGCGCCGCACTTACTTTAAGACCCGCACCTTGGACAGTAAAAGCATTCGCGGTGTTGGAAAGAGCATTATTTCGTGTAATGGCGATATTCCAACCGAGTGCCGATACAAGTGCGACGACGACCAGCGCGGAGTTAAGAACTCTGCGAGAACGGACTTCGTGGCGATGCTGTCGACGCGTCGGTGGCTTTGTCCCCAGCCACCCTTTCGACCATACGAACCCCACGCCCCACGCAATAATGAGCGCACCCGCCAAAAGATACGAGGTTGCGTAGTGGGTAAAAGATACTGTGACTATGAGCAGACCAATAATAATCCGTGATGGACGTATTGACATCGTTCGATCAAATACAACCATTACGATCACGCCGAATATGGTGACCGCCATCGCTTGACGGGTGATGCTCACCAAGAGGGACGAGAACGCCACGCTAGAAACGATGAGTCCCGTTACGACCGCGAATGCCAGACCGGGGCGTGGTTCCGATCGTCGACCGTGATTGACCCATCGAGGGACGTTTCTGACGGTGCAAAATACGGCCACCGGTAACAGCGCCAATACCGCGGGAACGACAAGTTGGAAAAAGGCCAACAGGTGGAGGCCTGTCAAGGAGTGAAGGATCGCCGGCAGCACCGTAAGCGACAACATGGACGCAAAGGGATCATGGTTGGCGGGTATCACCCACACACCAGCACCGAGTGTCCGCGAAGCCACTCCAAATTCCTTTTGAATGTCCCAGCCATAAAGATGTGCGCCGCGCAAACTCGTCGACAGCAAGAGCGCCAGAGAAACGCCATACAGCAAGAGGTTCAACGGCCATCGACTCGAGCGACTCCAACCCCCGACGATTCCCACGAACAAGGCAACTACCTCGACGGTGGTGGCCAGAGCTGCCAGATGATTATTCCCGCTGGAGTTCAGTTGAGCGACGCCGAGCAAGGAAAGCACCACGAACAATCCGCTGGCGAACGCAAAATAGACATGTCGTACTCGAACGCTCTGAAATATCCACGTGACCGGATCTCTCTGTTTGAATGCGCAGGTCGAAAGTCCGATAAGTGCGAGGAGAACCCAGAAAATCCACTCGGGGAATGGATTGAGAGGATGAGCGAGTCCTATGTGAGGACCGACGAGGCTCGCTGCCCCTCCAACGACCATAATCGCCATCATGCTGAGACTTACGGCCAGTACCAGGCGCCCAGCCGGATTTGCGGGACGAGTGTGGAGGGCCGCCATGATCGTGGCGCCCGGAAGAAGGAGCAGCGTCGCTACGCCCGGTAGCGGCCTGAGGGGTGAGTGTGACAGATTGAGCGCGATCGAGAGCGCGATCGTGACTAAGAGCCAGAGTCCCGTTGGGCGGAGAATTTTTAGCCGCGGCGCCAGAAGGTCCCAAGTCGGAAGGCGCGCTCGCGACGTGCCTTCCGGCATGATTCTTCGAATCCGCCGCGTTAGTGGACGAACTCTCGATGGTCCACCTACCTTTCGACTCACACCACGCGCGAATCCGATAAGACTCGCAAGATCATCCGTCAAGGCGGCAAAGGGATAGGCCAGCATTCCAGCTCTGCGTTGTTCCGTCGTTCGTGAGATCCAAAATGCCCAAGGTATTGCGAGTGCGGCCACTCCCGCTACGAGCCCCAAGTACCACGAGAACGACCCGACAATAATGGCGCCTATTACAGCGGTGGGACCGACAACTGGAAAGGACGGCCATCCACCGCGCTTTCGCCATCTTTCTCCCGCACCGCGACCATAGGCAAAACTTCGTCGCCACGTTTTGAGAATCGACGGATCGAAACGATGGGCGAGAACGACTCGTGGATCCACGATCACGGCATATTTGCCATATCGTTCGCGAACGTTAATTGAGAGCGCGACCTCTTCCCCCTCGCCAAATACGAGATTTTCATCGAAGCCCCCCGCTTCAAGGGCACGTGCTCTGTGCATGGACATGTTGGCACCCACTACGGAATACACGGGAAAAACATCCGTCGTGGAAAAGCGTGGAGGACGGAACTGACGAGATAGGCGGTACCAGAAGCTCGGATGGTTAGCGAGCGCGCTTTCCGCCGGAACGAGCGGATTTCGAAACACTAGGTACCGTTGCGTAAATGTTTGCGGATGATCTACCTCGACCATTCCTCCAATAATGGTGGACCCGGGATGGTCGTTCCAAGCAGCCAGTATTCGTTCTGTCCAGTCCAACGGCGGTGTGCAATCGTCGTCGCAGTAGGCGACGATTGTCGACACGGCGTTTTGCAGACCGCTGTTGCGGGCCGCGGATATTCCTCGATTGACTTGATGACGGAAGACGGTGAATCCATAGCTCTTCGCCAATGTGTCCGTTCCGTCACTCGAGCCATCATCAACGACCAGAACGTCGACCGGCACCTGTTGGTTTGAAAGGGCGTCTAGACAGGGCCCCAGTCTGACGGCGCCGTTGTACGAGCAGACCACCACACTTAGAGATGGCTGAGTCGTCACTGTTTATACCGATTCGAGCGATTACCAAACCTTCGTTGCCCTCGGTCTCGGCGCAAGTAGAAACGAGCGTTCATGTTCCCACGATCGGCACGGTGACAAAAACAGTGGTGCCGGTGAGCGCCACTCTGAGCGTGCCCGTGACGGCGCCTCGATAAGGCACGGAGAAGGTGACGCTTTCCCCGTTACTAAGCGTCTCCTCGCCGAGGCTTAGTAGGTTTCGGTGCTGAGTAGCGCTCCAGTGATAAGTCTTAGTGCGTCCCGTATGGTTCGTCAATTGCACCCGCACGGGTTGGCCGGGGAATATTCCTGCAGCCGAATCTATAGGGTTTTGCAAGGCCAAGGAACTGTAGTGAGCCGTGGCGAAACTTCCATCGACGACTCGCAGCATGGCTTTCGAAAACGGTGTAAAGCAGAAGAGAATTACGAGAACAATGACAGACAAAAGGAGTCTGCTCGGACCAGGCCCAACAATCCTACGCATCACTTGAGATTAGTTGGCGCGTTACGGGCGCCATGTTCAGGCACTCCCGCGCTCCTAATGCTAAATCGGAGCGTGGGAGGCCGCGAGCGAGGCATAAAGTCGGCCCGGCGAGTTGAGTTTTGGATACCCGCTCGCCGGATGCGGCTGGACTACTCCGTTAAAGGACGGCGCCGTGGACAAAAATCGACCCCGGACGTGTTTTGTAGAGCGACTCTAAAGAGGCTCGACGGACAGCTCCATATAGTCCAGTTCACCGCCCGAATCCCCACAAGTGCGTCTGAGTACCGATCCAATGCCCGCTGGTCGGGGCGGTCTCGCAGGTCTCGTTAACATTGCTCTGGTGATATCCCCATACTCTCGCCTCGGCATGATCCAGCGGGCAGAAGTCAGTTCATGAATCTTCTGGTGGGCATAGATATTCAGCCAGTCGACGAAGTCGAGTCGTCCTTAAATACTTTTGGGTCGCGCTATCGTCGCCTACTGTTCACCGACCGAGAGTTAGAGACCTGTGGCGATAACTCCACAACATCGTCACGCCTCGCCGCTCGATTCGCGGCAAAAGAAGCAGTCTTAAAGATTCTTGACATCCAAGATGTGGTGCCATCGTGGCGCTCCATTGAAGTGGGAGGCATCTCGGACTGTCGCCCCGAGGTAAATCTTTATGACGTCGCCGCTGAACTCGCACGCCAACAGGGAATACGCGAAGTCTTCGTCAGCTTTTCCCGCACTGGCGACGTCGCCGTCGCCACGGTCGTAGCTTCGGCTGGGTCTCAGTCAGGGGGGGTATCGCAATGAGTGCCATTGATGACAGGATTCGCGAAGTCCTGAAGCAGCACGGACGTCTCCCGATTGAGGTTGATTCGTTACGCGACGATGACGATCTTTACGAACACGGTCTGACGTCCCACGCCAGCGTCAACATCATGCTGGCCCTAGAGGACGAGTTCGACGTTGAGTTTCCCGACGTCCTATTACGCAAAGGGACCTTTCAATCGATAGCGGCTATCCGCTCGGCGCTGGTGTTGTTAGGCGTTGAGGTTTCCTAGGAGATCCTCGCTCCACGAGGAAGTGGCGAGTTGACCATCACGGTATTTCGAAACGATGCTTGGAATCACACAAGGTTCCTGAGTTTCGCACCCGGCGAACGGGCCGGGGCCTGCGCCGACGCGGAGCACCGCGAGGAGGACTTCTCGTAATCACTTGGCGGTCCTAAGGCCAAGCGCTTACGCGTCGTCGCCGCTCGGGTAGTACCACGTCAACTGCAGCGTGGACGCGATCTGCTCGTTCACGAGCTGATCGAGTTCGGCGTGTGACGCCACCATGCCATTGATCCTGAGCACGTTCTGGACCCAACTGCTCGTTCGCGAGTCAAACGCTGATCCTGGTTGGGCGTTCAAGCGAACGTCGTCTATTCCGGGCAGGGCGTTCAGCGCGCTGACGCCATCGACACTCTCGAGTGCCTTGGCCAGTTGGGGTGCCACGATGATTCGAATGAAGGCGACGGGGGACTTCGCCAGCGCCGGGATCGGCCCGATGTCCTGTCCCAGCGCCAGTTTCATAGACCAGATGTTCAACGAGGGACCGCCGAGCCGCTGGATCAGATCATCGATGCCACCACCGAGTCGTCCGTTGACCTCGATGATTCGAGGACCGCGTGGCGTCATCTTGACCTCGGTGTGAATGAAGCCGTGACCGATATCCATCGCCCGTATCGCCGCGCTGGCCAATCCCAAGGCAGCGTCCCATTCGACCTGGTCAAGGTTGCTGGGCATAAACGATCCGGTCTCGCGGAACGGCGGGGCGAACAGAAAGCGGCCCGTCACCGTGATGTGCTCGATGTGGCCCTCACGAACGACCGTCTCCACGGAAACCACATCGGAAAAGAGTTGATCCGCGTTACTCTTGTCTGGTAGCCACTCCTCAAGAATGAACTCCTCAGAAGGGGCGCATCTGTGCAGAGCGTCGGAAACATCCTCGATACTGCGTACGAGGAAGGTGTCGCGGCCGCCGGTTCCTGATCGCGGCTTCAAAACAGCAGGATAAGGAATCTTCGCGGAAGCGATGTTGTTTAGGTTTACGCCCGCAAAGGCCGGCCCTGGGATATTTGCATTCGCCAGCGCTTGCCGTTGTAGCAACTTGTCACTGAGTATCGTCGCGGTTCTTTGGGAGTGGAATCGTAGTCCCAGTCCTTCGGCGACGACGGAGGCGAGCATCATTGCTGCATCACTAAATACCACGATTCCATTCAGTTGAAATCCGCGCAATTTCTCTATTACGGCGCTGTCGTCCAACCCTGTCACGTCGGCCACTTCGCCAAATCGACTGAGGATGCGAGACGGCGCATCCTCGTTCCACCCAACTACCCAGACGATCCGACACAACCCGCTCGCCGCCTCAACCAGGTCGAATATCGGAAGCATGGTCTGATTTCCGAATACCGCGAGGCGAGGAAGTTCAGGCACTTGCTCTCCTCAACTCTCGCGGCGCCCGCTGGACGACAATGCTTGGGAGAAATTACGGGGAACTCTCATCGCGCCTACTCTATGGCACTGCAGGTCCAATAACCGTCCCGAAAGAGTTCTATCGACGTCGCTGAATGCAGGAGTTTGACCGGAACATTGTGGCGACGGCCACCACGCCATCTTCTCTAGGTGCTTTCCGCGCGCGATCCGTTATAAATCAGTGCGCCGCCCCTACGACAATATCGCAACGACGATTGAACTCGCGCCCTGCTCGGAGTACGAACCTCCCGCACTCGCGGCCGCTATTGATATGGAGAAGCCATTGAGGCCAAGCGCCGAAAGTCGTCCTTCCAAATACGTCGCGACGGCCTGAGCGCGCTCGCGACTCAGCGAATAATTTGCACTCCGACTCGCGGCGTTGCTTTCACTGTTGCCCGAATGTCTGTCACCGTAACCCAACAAAGAGATCTGTTTGTCGCCGCTCCCCTTCGCCACGATCGCAAGCGCCTGAATTTGACTCTCAAGGGCCGACGTGAGCGTCGAGGATTTCTGAGCGAAAGGTCCGATACGGGTGCCTTGAGGAACAGGCGGCGGCGGAATAATCCTCTTTTTCTTCTTCCATTGCGCATAGAGAGTTGCGGAAGAGACGAAGGGGTACGTTACTCCGTTTGCATAGGAAACACCTGCTCCGCTCGGTGACGTATTCCAACCAAGGAAGGTGTACCCCTTTCGTGCGAAGTGATTCGAAGTCAACCGGACCGGCTTGCGGTGTCGCTCATCCACCATCGTGCCGGCACCACCGTTGGCAGCGAAGACCACAACCTCCAATGAAGGTTGCGGCGGCAAAGCCACTTTCTCTTTCGTCCACTGGGCAAATAAAACGAGGGACCTTGCGAATGAGTACGTGACTCCTGCGGCAAACGACCTTCCCGCTCCCTTGGCCGAGGTGTTCCAATCGACGAACTTGTAGCCATTTCTTCTGAATCGATTGGACGAAATAGCGGTGGGAGCGGCGGCAGTCTCGGCAATCATGACACCAGTTCCGTGATTTGGCGCAAAAGTGACGATATGCGAAGCAATTTTCCTAGCTTTCCATTGTGCGTAGAGGGTCGATGAGGTCGCAAAGGAATACTGCGCCCCGTTTGCGTAGTTCACTCCGGATCCGTTGGCTTCAGTGTTCCAGTGGACGAATGTGTGCCTCGACCTAGTGAAGTGATTAAGCGTCAGCGCAGCGGGCCCCGTATCTGACTCGGACGCCATAGAGCCGGTGCCACCGTTGGCGTCGAAAGTAACCGTTTCATCGGAAGCGGTCACGGTCAACGTGAATGTCCACGTTCCTTGATCACCGTGAGGATCGATGTCGGTACCCGAGACGCTGTAGGTTCCCGCCGAAAGAGCTCCGGTGGTCGAGACCTCCCCGGACCCGCTTACCGCGAGATTTACATTGGACTTTGTCGTCGTGAAAGAGACTGCTCCGATGTTGTTTTCTATCTCAATCGACGTTACGTAGGACCCCGACTCCGAACTCTGAATCGTGCCGGTTGTCGGAGAGGACTGGGAGATCAGATCCGGCGTGACCGTCAACGAAAAGCTCCACGTCCCCGTGTCACTAGCTGAATCAGTGTCGGTCCCGCCAATCGTGTAGGGCGTATTGCTCGCGGGAAGTGTGCCCGTCGTAGCGATCTCGTTGTCACTGTTCAGCACAAGGCCTGGGGAGGACGGTGTCGGAGTCACCGTGAACGATAGAGAACCGGAGGAACCCGACACCGTCAACGGAGCGCTCACGTACGACAAACTGCCAGCGACGTCGGTACTATCAGAGGTCGGAGAACCTTGGGAGATCGTGCCTGTGGCCGAGGCCACGGTCGATGTAAGGCTCGTCGAAGCGGAGACAGTAACCAATATGAGGAACGCGACGAATAGCGTCGCGAGTCTTGTGCCCCTGCTCATTCGCGCAACATAGTACGAAATTGCCGAACATTTTTGTCGCCCGTACGGCCGTCCGTTTCAGCCAGGTGCGAGCCCCCGGACTGGCTGCACGGCCGGAAAGGGTCGTCATCAAGATTTCCTTCTCAGACAGACGGCCACACACTTAGGGCTTCGCGCGGACAAGACTCCGAGCAACGCGGCGCGCGGCAAAGTAGGCACCCACCGCAAACCGCTGGGCTGGACCAAAACTATTGGCGGCGGCGGGTCCCACAAAATATAGGCCCGGCACCGTCGACTCAAAATTGGCATTAAGTATCGGCGTCTTCTCGACGCTTTCAATACGGTTGCGCAGCGATTCGTCGAGAAATGAAATCCGATCGATGTTCACCTGATACCCCGTGGCAGCGATCACGTGGTCGACACGCACCTCGCGCGAATCTTCGTTCTTCCCAATCGCCAGATTGAGTACGACCCGGTCACCTTCGATCGTCGCTTTCTGAACTCTGGAGTCGACGCTGGTCGCAACGTTACCAAGTACAGCGCCCTTTATGAACCAACCTCCCGAAGGACCGGCGTGCCTCTTCGTTCGAAGCAGTCGCCAACGCTGCGGAAGAAAATAAAAAATTAGAGGCGCGGCGCAAAAGAACTTGGATCGCCATCCAGGACCTATGCCAGAGGTTGGCGCGCGAAGCCGGTCGAGCCACGTTCTAGGAAGTCGCTGGCGGTCGTGAAACTGTAGATGACTTGCACGGGCAATGACGATGGGACGGGCACCCGCGCGACTAAGTAGGGCCGCAAGGTCCAGGGCTGACGAGCCAGCACCGACTACGGCGACGTCTCGGTCTGCGAATGAACTGAGATCGCTGTGGCTCGAACTATGCGTGGCGACGCCCTCCGGGAGCAACGCGATCTCATCGGGAACATACGCAAAATAACCCACCCCTACCGCAATGACCACTTTTCGAACTGTTAGCGACTCCCCATTGTCGAGATCTATCGAGAAACTTCCGTCCTCTCCTTTGACAGATGTGACTCGGACCTGTTCTAGTGAGGGGACAGCGTATTGCTGGAAAGCGAGGCCGTAGGCAATGAACGAACTGAGGCTCACGGGCAGGCCCAGGTCGGCATAGGGAAGCCCCTGGTCGGCGCAGTAGCGCTCTAGCGTAAATGAATGAGCCGGCTCGTAGATCGAGGAAGCACACCCTTCGGACTTGAGCGACATACCTTCGGGCATGGACCTTTTCCAGAACTCCATAGGCATGCCGAAAATTCGATACTGCACCCCGAGGGCGTCCAAATGAGCGGCAAGGGACAGTCCGTACGGACCGGCACCGACAATTGCCACTTCTGTGTTCACGCTTTCCCTTTCTGAGTCGCAGCCATGCGCGGGCACGGCGACGGCGACCCGCCGCGCTTTGACACTGATCCGCTCGAATCAACGGTCCTGACGCTAGCCAACGCAAGCCCATTGGTGGCGCCCACCCCGTGGGACTTGGCAATAATGGCAGTGCAATAAGAGGTGGGACGCCCGTGGCACTGCCTCTCGATGAAGTCTTGAATTTGCTGTTTTTAGGGAGAGTTCTCGTATTAAACGTCGGCACTTGGACGAGAAGAAGCCAGGTAGGTCAGTGAGTTGCCCTACCGGAATTGGCATCGGTACTCAATACTGAATAGGTTGCGCTGGTGAATGTCTGTCGTGCCGGTCGGCGATCGTGAAGCTTCAGCGCTGGAAAACATCGTGGAGCACTCATGAGTGAAATGTCATTCGACCAAAGGCCCGCAGTTGTATTTGTGGACGACGCGCGTTGGTATTCATTCCTGCAGTTAGCGGCCATTCTTCGAAGAGCCGGATTTCGAACTGTGCGAGTCTCGGTAGGCCGGGCAATGTGGAGGCCCGAGAACCTGCTCTTCAGCCGGAACGTGTTTCTTGCCGCTCCGCCAAGTCCGGAACAGCTTGCAGAGATCCTGGCGAAAGAGAATGTCGTCGACTTACAGCCAACAGAACGCCTCGCGCAAACGTCATACTCTGCCCTCGACCTGCTTCCCCAACGGCAAAGGTCGGACATTTGGGCCGGTCGTTCGACGATTCTTGACAAACTAAACAACGCAACGTTTTTTCGCGAACTCGGACTGCGTACTCCAGAATCCCTTCCTGTTGAGCTGACGCCAGTGAACGAGGCCGTCGCACGACTCTCCTTACCGATCGTCCTCAAGCGTCGAATTGGTTCATCAGGTTCCAGCGTCAAGATCTTCACCTCACCTGAGGAACTTCGAGAGTATGTCGCAGCGATTGAGTCTCCCGACGAATGGCTTTATGAACAATTCATTCCGGGTCGCTCTTTCGTCTATGCCGCGTGCGTTAGCGACGAAGGAATCGACGTCATCGCTGTCTATAAGGTCCTCGAACGCGAGCATCTCAGTGGTCCCTCCAGCGTGATGGAGTTTCAGACCGACCCACGCCTCATGGAGACCGGAAGGACCCTGATTGAAGCCCTTCACATTCGCGGACTTATCTGCTTTGACATCATTCGAGATTCGAATGATGTCGACTGGATTCACGACGTTAACCCTCGAGTTTTTGGAGGCCTGACTACGTGTCAGCTAGCCGGATTTGACTTTCGAGGTGCGTATCTTCGATGCCTTGGGGTCGGCGTTGACGTTCAAACGAGCCCCCCCGATACGCCGAATTCAGTCTCATTTGGATTTCCAGAAGGTAAAAAAGATTTGCTCCGATCTGCGCCGTATCGGGTTTCTTGGGTTAGGACACTTCGTTGGATCTGGAGCCACTGGAGACTCCTTGGCTCTCGATATTTTCTCGTCTTCATTATTGATAGACCTGTGACCGCATCGCGACGTTTTTTCAATCGATCTGAGCATCAACGTTGATTGCGCCAGTGATCACCTGGTTCGTGGACGCACTGTTACGAGATCTCTTCGTTCAGAAACCTCGATACTTCGTGGCGAAATCGAGCTCAAACCAACATTTCCCAATGGAACATAAGGCTTCTTTCATAATTCCAGCACTTAATGAGGAATTGCGAATTCGAGGCTTACTCGGCGCGCTGACCGACCCAACGCGCTGATTGGTCAACGCGCAGTTTTTGTCGTCTGCAATGGCTGCACTGATAAGACAATGAAGGTAGCGCAAGAGTACGAGGGCGTAACAGTCGTTGATATTCAAGATGTTGGAAAGCACTTCGCCCTCAACGAAGGTGATCGACTCGCCGGAAACATATTCCCGCGGTTCTATTGCGACGCAGATTTTCAGATCGACACTGAATCAATTATCCAAATGATTGACTTTAGGTCGGTTGATGACGCGATCGTAGGTGGCCTTCACGCCACATTTGGTTACGCACACCGGCCTCGGAGCGTGCAAAAGTTTTACGAGGCGCGAGGTGCGCTTCCGTTCCTCGGTCTCCAGGTGTCTAAGGTATCGTTAATTTAGTATGTCCACTTGCTACTTCGTCTGTCCGGATTACGATGTCGCCTCCGGTGGAGTCCGAGTTATTTATCGTTTTGTCGATATCCTCAACTCCTCAGGGATCAAGGCAGTAGTCGTTCATAAGTCAGGAAGATTCCGCTGCACATGGTTCGAAAACGACACCGTCATTATGGGTGCGCGCGACGTTCGCTTCCAAAAGGGCGATCTCCTGGTGGTACCCGAGTGGTATCGACAGCTCATACCTGCACTTACTGACGGGGTTCCGAATCTCATCTTGAACCAGAATGCGTACGAGATGTTCTCCGACGTGCCGTTCGAGTTAGGGAAAGAGGCTCTCGTCTTAGGTCCCGACACCGTAGGAATTGTCGGGATATCCAAAGACAATCTGCGCTATCTCAGACTTGCCTTCCCCAACGTAAGAGTCGATGCCATCACGCTTTCCATTGACACGCAATTCTTTCAACCCTCGCCCCACGGAAAGACCAAGACGGTCGCCTACATGCCTCGAAAAAGACTGAAGGAACTCAACCAGATACTTCACATCCTCCAACTGCGGGGTTCATTGGACGGATGGGAGTTACAACCAATCATCGGTGTATCGGAACTTGAGGTCGCTCGACTTCTCAGCAGCGCCGCGATCTTCCTAAGTTTAAATGACCGCGAAGGAATAGCGCTCCCATCACTGGAGGCGTTGGCCTCGGGATGTGTGGTTGTCGGATTTCACGGTGGTAGCGGGGAGGAATATATGACGCCGGACGTTGCCGTGGCGATTGCGGATGGAGAAATAGTTTCACTTGTCGAATCGATTGAATCAGAGATGACACGTTGGGTGAACAAGGACGAAACACAACTGCGTATGACGAGAACAGCTGTAGAACTCGTTTCGAGCGCCTATACGCCGGAACGCGAATGCGCCGACGTCATCAGAGTCTTCGGAGAAGCCCTCGAGCGGGTGTCAAATATCAGTCCTGGATCGCAGAAACTCAACGTAAAACTGCTGCCCTCGACGCGACCTAGCAGGACCATTCAAACACTTCTGACTCCGTCAAAGTGAATGGTCAGGGACATCTTCGACGATTGATTTCAGAATTCTTTCAAGTTCATCGCATGAGTTTTGCACGGTCATTCGCGACGCAACCTGAACACCTCTCTCGGCCAAGCGGATTCTCGTAGCTGCATCCCTCAGAAGTCGTAACACCGATTCTGCGACCGCTTCCCAATTTCCGACTTCTACGAGCAACCCGTTCTCGTCGTCTTCTAGAAAGTCCTCAATACCCCCATTTTTCGTCGAGATGACCGCGGCCCCACACGCCATCGCCTCGGCTGCGGGGAGTCCCCAACCTTCATAGCGGCTAGTCAGAAGAAACACGCACGCCCGGTTATAGAGAGCGCGTAGTTCGGCATTTGATACGTGCCCGTGATGAACAACGCCAAAAGGTAAGGGCTCGACAGGATCATCTCCAAAGCATTCGACTGACACTCCCGATTCCTCAGACTGGATCAGCGCAACCGCCGCGAGAGCTGTCGCCATATCTTTCGCCAGCTCGGTTCGGTAGGGGAAGACTACGACGTTCCCCCTGCCTTCAATTGGCGCATCAAGAGCAAACTCCCCCTCCTGTAGTCCAGCAGTAATCGTTGCGATTGGGTCTCTACCAATGCTGATGAGCATTTTCGCTACCACTGTCGAAGTCGCGATCAGATGTACGTCAGGCCGTTTCAGCGAAGTTTCAATTCGGCTCCGCGCGCCCGCATCAGACATCCAAAATTCATAGTCGTAGACAATCTGGAATAGTTCCCCATTATCAGGGAACCTCTCTCCCATATTCGCTGACGTTTGCCATGCGGTCAATATGGTTGCGTCTGCCGGAGGAAGCAAGCGCGCCGAGAGCGCGGCAATGATCACTACCCGAACTCTTGAATCAAAAACGAACCACGAGAGTGCGGACTTGCGGAAGACAATCATCCGCGTCTTCTTTGCCGCGAGCTTTACAAGATCAAGTGATGAGGGTCGTTTTTCAACGGTGATCGGAAGCACTACCGTAACCTGGTGGCCCCGGCGGGACAGTTCATTCGCGTATTGAAAATGAACTTTGTATCCGCCGCTTGGATAGTCAAAGAACTTCGGCAGTACGACGTTCACTCGCATCTACGCCATTATAGAAACGACTCGATTTCAAACGATTCTGGCGACGAACTAGATCTCAAGTGGACACCATCGCTCGGTCTCATTTCGAATCTCCGTCAGAACACTAGTTCCCTGAGGTTCTCGGTTTTCCCATGCCTGTCAGTTTTTGTCGCGCGAAAGCCACTTCCTCGGTCAAACCTCCCGTTAGCGCTAACAGTGCGAGGAACAGAATCACGATCACGGGCGCCCACGCAACTGTCGAGATTGGTGCGTGCCAACTCCCAAGCAAGATATAACGCGCAAACAACGTGACGACCACGCCAACAACAATGGGGCGAATGGAGATGTTCGTCAGGGACAACTTGGCTCCTACATCTCGACCAAAAATTGCGCGCACTCCGACCAAGGCAATGAACTCTGATATGAGGTTTGCGGTCGCGGAACCATCAATTCCGTACTTCGGAATCAACAGAAGATTGAGTCCCACATTCAAGACGAGTCCTAGGGCGCTTACGAAGATCATTCGATGGTGTCGATTCTGCGCCACTGCTGCGTAACCCAATGCTCCGCACAAGAACGAGAAATAACAAGAAAGAGCCAGAAGTCTCAATGGGATCGTCGCACCAAGATAGCGATGGCCCGACAGGATCTCTATTGCTTGGTGGGCGAAGAGCAAGGTAATCATCACCGACAGAACACCGAGTACGGCGAGGGAGTGCTCCATACGCCGGACGAGCATCGTAAATCTTTCACCGGACGACGTTGCCATTAACGGCATGACACTCCCCGCCACGAGCCCCGGTATCACCAAAATGAAATTTGTGAAGTTGTACGCAACTCCGTAGAGCCCCACGGCTCGCGCACTTGCCATCTTGCTCAAAAGCAGCGTGTCGGCCTTTAGGTAGAGCAGATTGATGACTTGAATGGCACCGAGGCTCGCCGAGAGCGCCAATATCTGTCGCCAGCGACGCACGTTGAATAAGGGTTTGAACGGTATTTCTCTTCGCACCACATAAAAGGCAACGAGACTCGACACGACCGACGAGATGAGGTTGCTCATTGAACAGCCAACTATCCCGAACCCATTTGCGAGCGAGATGACAACGCCAACCACAAAAATCACCTGTTGAAGAAGATATATTCCTGACGTGAGGTAATTTCTGATGGAAGCGACGTAGAAGCTAAGCGAAACAGTCAGTAACGCGTTGAAAGGAACCGAAAGCGCGATAAGAGCGATCGACCAGCGCAGTGAAGACGGTTTGTACAACGCAATCCCGGCGAATATCAGTATCGGAACGATAAGAGTGCTGAGAACGAGACGGAGGCCCAAATTCTGACCCAAAATATCAGCAGCGTCCTTTGGCGATCGAGCGATGTCGCGGCTGGCAATCGCCGTAATGCCAAGATCCGTTAACAGCATCACGGAGCCAACGAACGTCAGCGCAATGACAAAGAATCCGTAGTTCGTTGGTCCGACTCGAAACGTAATGAGGCGTATAGCAATTGCGCCAAGGCCAGCGAGCAAAAGGGTATTGCCGCTGCCCGATAAGACAGAGAATACGATCCGGTGACCGGCACGACCGAACTGACCTCCGCTTGCTTCCGTACTGGGTTCTCCGCTTTGTGGGATGTCTGTCATTCTGAGACGGAGTGGCGAACTCGTTTCGACGGCAAACCCTGACGATGTCCACTCTTACCGCGCAGAAAGTCCGCGACCCCAAGAATGTCAAATCGAACGGCAGTGGCGAGTGATACGAAGCGCCGCTGATGCGCCATGTCCCGCAATCGGCGAGTCAGCAAAGGGGAAAGGCTCCTGAGAGTCTCAAGCTTTGAACCGCCCCTCACTTCTTCAACTAATCGCAGTACATTCCTCGTCCAGTAGTACTCGTATATCTTCGAACCGATTCCACCCGTACTGTGATTCGCGGCATGAAAGACGACGGCGTCGGGGACGAAACCGACTTTCAACCCTTTTTTCTGCAATCGAGCCGCCCATTCGCACTCTTCCCAGTAGAGAAAATACGACTCTTCCATGAGGCCGACGTCCTCAAGCGACGCACGCCGAACCAGCATCGCTGCGCCCGCTGGACGACCAGTCTCGAAAGTCTCGGTCGTATTGCGTCGATCGAGTTCATCCGATCCGAGTACTTCAAAGTCCAGATTCTCAAAGTCGAGACGTGCGCCCGCATATTCAATGAATCCAGTATCTGGATGACGAATCGTCGGACTGACGACGGCTAGCTCGTCATCGTCCTGCAGCGATTTAACAAGTTTTTCCAGGCATGAACTTGTAACAGACGCATCTGGATTCAAAAGGAAATAGGCATCAACATCATCGCCGGCCAAACGAACGCCGCGATTACATCCCCCGGCAAAACCGAGGTTCAGCACCTGAACAGCTACAACATTGGGAAAATCGCGCCTCACGATATCCAGCGTTGCGTCCTCCGAACCATTGTCAACCAGCACAATGTTCGTCGCAGTAGCCGAAGCTTCGAGCGACGCGAGGCATGCAGAAATGACCTTCTCCGAGTTGTGGGTTACCACAATGGTTGATATTGAAGCCAGCTCGCTCAACGGTTCGCCCGTTTTGGGGGTATCTCTTCGCAGGCAAACACCATTTAATGACTCTAATCTCCGCGCGCAGGGCTCCAATGAAATGCTTGTTTCCTGAGTGAAGTGGACCTCGGAAATTGGATAGTTTGACCCTGACCCCTAAAAGTGGGCGCGGTCGCGATCCGGACGAAGTCACCGAATGAAATTCTCAATTCAACTCGATGGGCTCGCTAAGCCGGCGGAGAGTATTTTCTCAGCAACCTTCGCGTAAGTATTCTCATTGGCGCGTTGGCCAGCCAGGTCCCTCATACGCGAACGATTGTCTTCACCGTCCGGGTCGATCAAGTTCGTAATCTCTTTGGCCAGCGCCGTGGTATCACCGGCTTTGACATATAACGCTGCATCGCCGAGGTCGTTTCGCAGCCCGGGAAGATCTGAACACACGATCACTGATTGACTTGACAGCGCCAAATTTGCAATGCCGCTTTGTGTGATACGTCGGTACGGCAGAACGACAACATCGGCCAAGTGAAGCAGGGCCGCAACGTTCTCATTCGCCACGTAATTGCTGAAGGAGATTTCGACGTTGCCGAGTCTCTTGGCCTGACTTATAAGGCGTCGTTGGCACTTGTTATCTCGTCGCTCCATGATGCGAAATATGCCGTGCCTACTTCGGGGTGATCCGGCAACGAGGAATTGCACGTTACCGTGTCGGTTCTTTGAAATGATCCTGGCAGCGTCAATGAAGATGTCCGCGCCTTTGTCAAAGCTGGTGAATCCGAGCGTCAAAACGAGGGGCTTGTGGACGTCAAAAAGAACTCGGGCGTCATCGAGTTCTCGACTCGAAATTGATTCGATTCCCTTCGTCCCGTGCGTAACTTCAACAATGTCATTGAACAATCCCGTTTCGTGGAGCGCTTGATAGCCCGCTGGAGAGAAAACAACCGGAACGTCCGTCACCCGTGACATAGCGCGGTAGATCGCTCGCGTCAGAAATCTGAACATGTTGTACTCGCGGGCGGGCTCGTGGAAAGTAACAACCACCGGAATACCTTTAGCGTGGAGTCGATCACAGAGCAGCTTGACTGACCAAAGGTTTGTGCTGATCGCGGCGATGGCGAATTGGACAATCGCGACATCCGGCTCAAACTTCGCGATCTCGCTCCAGGTTCGCCGATTCGGAAGGAGTCGGAGCGAGCGAAGGAGTATCGAGCGTGATCCGATTCGCTCGAATTGTTCGCGCCCCCGACCGTTCCTGGCCGACACCACCAAGACGTTGTGTCCGGCGGAATCCCAAGCGGCTACAAGACGACTGGAGTGACTTGCAATTCCATCCGGAGGAGGCTCATAGGGCGATATGAGAAGTATTCGGGTCATCGATCGCTCCTAGGGAAGTTTGCGCGCCCGTGGGACTTTCATCCATTGGAGTCGGGCGAACAGATAGACGTCTAAGAGCCGGACCTTAAGGCGATGAGCTCGATGTCTCCAACCTCTAGACCGCGTCATTTTTACCCAAGAGAGGCCGCCGTAATGGCGAAAAGTACGCTGAATGGCGGTGGGGGCCGCTACGACTGTCTCGCCGGCCAGATTTAACGCGCGCATCAACTGGGCGCCTGTGTCTAGGCCCCATTGCTGTTCTGGAATATTTGGGTCAATATCCATCGCAAATTGCCAACTGGCTCGATCGCGACATTTCGCAACGTCGACCAGCATCATCCAGGCCGACGGTCGACGAGCGAGTCGACGGGCGACGCCGGTGTAATCCACGTAGTGAGGCACCTCTTCCAAGATCTCGGCGCAGACAATGGCCGCCTTTGAGTCTTCTGCAGTTTTGAGTAGGACGTCCAACCAGTCCGACTTGAGGATCTCGACGTCCGAATCAACCATCACCGCGTAGCGAGTGGTGCACGTGTTCGTCCACAGATCGAGCCAAGCGCCGTGGGAACGTCCGTGTGGAGCGAGCATGACGTCGTCAATCAGATGCTCGTGGGCCAACGCCATAATTCGAGGCAGGGAATTGTCAGTCGACCCACAGTCGCCGATGCAGAGCGTGTACGCCTCTCTCTTGGTGTTTCGATTGATTGAACGCACGCAGAGCTCGGTCGCCGACGCAGTATTAATGCTGGCTACAAAGATCGTCACGGACGGTATCGAGCGGTCACTGCTCGTAGGAGAACTCAACTCGTCTCCGACAAGCTGTGATTGAAATACTCACTCACCAAAACACATATCCAGCCCATGATTGACAGAGGTTAGCGGAGCCCAAGGTTCGTCTGGTGAGAACGAGAGGCACGTATTCGAACGATGACGCGATCGACTCCGGCGAAGTCGCGATGACCACACAATAACGAGGCCGTGCCACTGAGACGGACGTGCTTTCGTGTCGCGACGACTTTGTTAGTAGTGACTCAAGTGCCAGTAAATAGCGGCGAAAGAAAGACCAATGAGGACCGCTCCGAAAATGAACGTTATCCCTCGTCGGTCTGCCAACCACCGGGATCTGCGAATTGGGTTTTCTATCGCGTAGTAAAGAAGCGCCGCTAGGGCTACGGAGAGCACGACGAGCTCGATTTCACTTCTTAAGGGCAAAGGAGCAATGGCGTACTGCGTCGCAATGGTGATCACCGGCCAGTGAACAAGATACAACGAATAGGAAAGATTGCCCAACCATTGAACCGGCGCAAATTTAGCGAAGCGTCCAAAGCTATCTGTGCCGCGAAGAGATCCTCCCGCGATTATCGCGCCGGTCGCGAGTACGGGAAAGATTACGGCTGATCCGGGCCATGACGTTGAAGAGGAATAAAACCAGGTACACAAAAGAACAACGACCAATCCGATCGCACCGAGAATCAACCCAAAGCGCGGAGCCCGTCCTCGCAGGTGAGGGCCGACGACCGCGAGCATCGCGCCCAGGGCCAACTCCCAAGCGCGCGTGAGCGGCGAAAAAAACGCCCACACTTCGTTCTGTCGAGTTTCAATAATGCTCCACGCGAGGGAAACTCCGATCACGATCGTCAACACTGTTATCAAGCGAGGGACGGGTGAAAATTTCTTCCATGGCAAGGTGATCAAGAGAAATAGAAGTGGCCAAACCAGATAGAACTGTTCCTCGACCGCCAACGACCAGAATTGTTGCAGCGTAGAAGGAGGTTGAGTGGCCGTAAAGTATTGCGTGCCGAGCGAAGCGAACCGAAAGTTGCCGACGAACGCAGCCACGTACTTCGCGTCGTTCGCATTGATTGCGCCGGTTATATAACTCAGCCAGTGGTACGTCGCGAATACTGTCGCAATGAGAACCACAGTCGCGGCTGGAAGAATCCTTCGAATCCGACGGGCGTAAAAACCTGGGATGGAAGTAGTACCTTTTGAGGCCTTCTCGCGCAAGAGGACGTTTGTAATAACAAAACCAGAGATAACGAAGAAGACATCGACACCAAGAAAGCCGCCGTGCACGCCAGGGATGTCTGCGTGATAGAGAACAACGAGAAGAACTGCCAGGGCGCGCATGGCCTGTATGTCTGGGCGAAACTCGGCGCGATAGTCTGCGACGTCCAGTTCCTTAGACCGAAACGGGCTCATCTCAGCGCACTATTTCAATGCCGCTAGCACCGCACTCGTCATGCCCTTTGACATGAACGAGCTATAGGCAATTGTTATGTGATCAATGTCGGAATAAACCAGAATGTTGCCGATCACAGGTGAACATTTGTCTTTATAGCAAAGAAACTTGTTCGTATTGATCAACGTCGCTTTCGACAGTGATGTAATCAACTTGTCGCGAGTAAGTGCCGCACCGTAATAGCCGCTTCCGGGCGTATACGCGAGCGAACAATCTTGTGGATCCGGGTGGACCGTGAGGCACGTGACGGCAGATTCTCCAAAAAAAGGCGACGTGCCGATCATGATTCGTTTCGTCGATGATGACCCGAGAGTTGCCTCAGCGAAAACTTTCTTGACACCATTTGCCCACACGGTGTCGGAGTATTGGGTCCCAACGTCGCCCGACGCGGCGAGCACAGCAACAGGGTGAAGCGCGCGGATCGCTGCCGGAACGTTTGCGTGCCACTGCCGACATCTCTCGTAGAGGCTGCCCCATGACGATGTGTAAGGAAGATTGGCCAATCCACAGCTCGAGAACCCGAAAACGGCTAAACGATACCGGGTTGCGGCGAGCCCAATACTCAACGCGGGGACCCAGTTTCCCACGTTGGAATCACCGACCAGGACGATTGTCTTTGAGCCCTTCAGGTTGCCAAAAAAGCATGGTTTTGGTGACAACGCAAGTGCTTCCGAATTAAATGGATCACACGCACCGTAGGTCGACGGGCCCGTCAAATCGTAACTCGAAGAAGTGTTAGAGAACTGCTTCAGGGTCGCGGCGACAGCCGCGGAAACCGTCTTGGTTGTAATCGATGACTTCACTGCGGCGGTCACTTGCGCGGTCGTACCAACTGGATCCGTGAGCGAGGCATTTGCGGCGCTTCCAGAGAGCAAGATGGAAATCGTGATTGCCACACACGCTACGTACTTATTGGCCGATTTCATTCTCGCAGTCTCCATGCCTTCAATAAGGTAGTCGGCGCCTTAGCGAGCCAATGTGTCCGGTTTGTCGCCCAAATGTTCAATTTGCACGCACCGAAACCATCATAACTCGGTGCCGCGCGCGGCCAGGAAAAGGGTAGTGTTCGCATATTCATAATCTGAAAAGCCTCCGCATTGTGGGTGTGATTGCACTGGTCTCGATTTCCCTTTTTTCGACGTCATCTCGCTCGTTCGGCGCAGGCTCGCCCGATTCTGGTCCTTCGCTCAAGCAGCTACTTTCCTACGTCGATGCGTCGTCTCAGTTGAAGCGTGGTCCAAACGTTTCAACATCTATCCCGTCATTGACAGAGGCGGGCAACGATAGTGAGTCCGTCACTCCATATGAATGCGTCTCAGTAGCAACCACTCCAGAACCGATACCGAGCAGTGCAGTCTCAACTTGTGTCCTCGGTGATAAAAAGGCCACTCGGACAATTTTTCTCTTCGGTGACTCTCAGGCCCAAATGTGGGTTCCCGCGTTCAATGTTGTCGGCACGGCTCTCAAATGGAAGATCGTATTCATTGCGAAAGACGGGTGCGGTCCATGGATAAGCCCGGTGACAAATAGCCAAGGGTCAAGTGCCTGCAACCAGTGGGTGCACAGTGCGATAGCACTGGTGAATCAACTGAAACCGCAGGTGGTAGTCCCAGTCGGATTGTCCCTCTCGATGCTGAGTAACAATCAATATCCCTTGACGGACCAGTTCGTAAGCGAAGTTCAATCGATGATTCATGGTATCGAGCCGAGCCACGCAAAGATATTGCTGTTACAGGAAATACCGCAGTTTTATTCGTACTTCACGACCGCAACCCCGGAGTCGTGCCTGACGGTTCACTCTTCGTCAATTCAAAACTGTGAATTAACGATTAAGCAGATAAAAACCATTGAGACGACGGTTGGTCTCAATGAGGTCGCGACAATGGACCATCTTCCAACGGTGCCGACACGAGAACTCTTCTGCGGACGCGTGAGGTGTGACGTCTTTGTTGACTCCTCCGGCGAGAGCCACCTGGTCTACCAAGATTGGGCGCACATGAACGCCACGTATTCGGCGTGGATTGGACAGGCTCTCGCACAACTTCTCTCAAAGTACCTTCCAACCTCCTAAATTCGCTCGACCTAACTCGGTTATCGAGCGACCCCGCACGCGGGCGTCGCTCGCGAAGTGTGTCGAAGCCAGCCCAATATTGCAACAATTTTCCCCAAATTTTGGGACTCCAGGACAATAAACTCACTATCAAATAACTACGACTTGACAATTATTTGTCTTTGTGGAATTGTTTAGGTCGCAAGGGCTGAAGCGGAGTGAATCAGTGTTTAGTGCCCCAACTCGAGTTCTGGATGTCATTCGATGACATTTACCCGTACCGCAACCGATATTGAGACTCAATTCGACGCGTTGGACCCCGTGCCGGACGAATCGTTACACGTGGCTGCGTCTCCCGCTGCAGTCGAAACTCCCGCCACCGAGATTTGCTATTCGAATGACCAACACTTGTTTCACGGCGCGACCGTTACGGTGGTCTTCCCATGCCTCAACGAGGAGCTTGCGGTCGGGCTTTGCGTGGAGCGCGCCCTTGAAGTAATGCGCAGTGCTGGTCTAGATGGCTCGGTGTTGGTGGTCGATAACGGCTCTACTGACAATTCTGCGCGCATGGCTTTAGATGCAGGTGCTCAAGTAATTCTTCAGAGGGAACCCGGGTATGGAGCGGCTCTCAGGTCAGGTATCGAAGCGGCCCAATCAGAGTTCGTAATTATGGCGGACGCGGATGGAACCTACGAACTCGACGCGATTCCCCGACTCCTGCAGCCTCTGCTCAAGGGGGAGGCCGACATGGTGCTCGGTCAGCGTTTGAGTGACGCCACTTCCGCCACCATGCCCTGGCTCCATCGCTATGTCGGTACCCCGGCTATCACGTACCTGGTGAAAAAAGCGACGAAAAATAAAATAAGTATTCGGGACAGCCAGTCGGGATTCCGTGCGTTTCGACGTGAGCAGATTATGGCACTGAACCTTTCGTCCACTGGAATGGAGTTCGCCTCAGAGATGCTGATCAGAAGTTCGTGGGCGGAACTCAGGATTGGTGAAGTTGAGACGAAGTATGCCGAGAGAATCGGCGACTCAAAACTGAGTACGTTTTCGGACGGCCTTCGTCATCTTCGACAGATTCTACTTTTGAGTCCAGAGACTGGGGCCACGATTCCGGGACTGCTTGCCACCGTCCTCGCGTTTTCACTGTGGGTCTTTTCCGCTCAGTCGGCGCGCGGTTTCAGCCAAGTCGGATCGTTGAGTTGGGTGGCAAACGTCGTCGCCGGAGTTTTGAGCATTCTGGGGCCGCTCGTATTTTGCACTGGAATTGTTTTGAGGTATCGAGCCGAGAATTCTGGGCTGCGTAGCGCCCGGGTGAAGGTACCGATCGAGGCGCTGATACGTCGATTCCTCATGTGGGGAGCATTCTTGCTCGTCCTGGCCAGCCTCGGCCTTGCGGCACTCCTGACCAATTTCCATCTTCAGACAGAATTCCTATCGAATTCGATTGCAGCTTCGTTGTCATCGTTTGTTCGCAGCGCGTTTGTTGTCGGAATAGTGCTTACTGTGGCCCCACTAATTTCCCCATTTCTGATCACGTCACCACGATCTCGGTTGCCCATGGCTAACGAGGAGGGTGACAAAGCGAACCTCCGCTTGGCGCGACGCATTGGGGAAAAGAGCGCTTCGGTGGACATTTGTACGGTCTGTCAGAGCAATGAGTTGAGGGAAGCATAAGCAACTCGGAGTCCGAGAGTTGTGAGCACTCGTAAGAAGAGTCTTTGTGCGCTGCAGGATTTTTCTTCGGCGCGAATTGATTGGTCGAAACTACGAGGATCCTCTCCGTGTCGACTTCCCGATTGCCATCTTGGAAAGACGCTCCACCATTTGCTCGGTCGAGCGAGTCATGCCCATCAGAGGCGACTTGCGGATACTCCAGTCGAGAGAGGATTGTCGCAACGAGTCGCCCGCGGTCACCGCAGCAATGATGCCTTCCGCCATTCCGTCGATCGTGGGTTCCACTACGAAGCCGTTAATTCCTGACTCGACAAGGGTCGTGGCAAGATTCTCGCGATTATTTGCAACGACTACCGGAGTACCCACGGAGACCGACTCCCCGACTACGACACCGTATCCCTCTCGAAGAGATGGAATGAGCGTGCAAGCAGCCCGTTGATACAGGTTGAGTAATTGTTCGTCGGATACGGAACCGGTGAACGTCACCGCGTCGCCAAGTCCGAGCCGTCTGACGTCTTCCTCGACTTTCGCTCGTTCGGGGCCGTCGCTTACGACGGTCATCACTATGTTCGGAATGGATCGACGTACCTCAGCGAATATGTAGGGCAAGAAGCGTACGCCTTTGTGTTTCACGTGCCGACCAACGAAGAGAACCATCGGTTTGTCGCCTCGGGGCGGAGACGTGGCACTGTCGAGCCGACCTCTCGGCAGAAGTCCAGCGAGGACGGCCACGTCTCCTTTATAACCGTGAGAGCGCAACTGACGCTCGCTTTCGAACGTGAAAACCTGTGCAAGATGAGTCACTTTGATGCAAATGAGCTGAATGACCGCCCCGAGACTTCCTGTCATTGTTCCGCTGTAACTTCTCCAATATTTGGATGACCAAACTTCGTGAAAATCAACGAAAACAGGAGTGTTCAGTCCGAGCAATGCGCCACGGATTGCGAGAAGCGAGAAGAACGGAAAACTGGCGACGATCACCGCGTCATATTGGCGGCGGTGACGAATCATCCACGCGAAAGTGCCGAGTCCGAATCCCAGGGCGGGTACGATGCGTCGAATTCCTTCAGCGTCGTAGAGTTCGCCACGAGCACTTACATCTATTACCGTGACGCCGCTCCAAATGGGTTTCTCGTGCTCCCACTGTCGACGAGTTAGGTAGGTTACGGACGCGCCTGACTCGACGATTTGGTCGACTAGGGCCCGATACCATCGCTCGGCGCCTCCCAGCGTTAAAGGGAAAAGACAGTCGTAAACGACGCAGACATTGAGCCCCCTAAGAAGTTCGTCACTGGGGCGTCCATCCGACGCGGCATCGTCACTCACGAGTCATCGACCTTTCCGCAAAGTTCTGATTCCTTTGGCCGACTCAACGGCTTGCCAATTGTAGGGGAGCGGAGTCAGACCGTACTCATGTACCACGTTCTACAAAGACAGGCGGCCCGGAGGAAAGTATGGAGGCCGCGCGAGCTCCGGGGCGACTTTTGAGTGTTGAATTGATCGACTCCCACACGAGACGCTTGGTCAGGGAGTCGATCAATTACTTTCTTAGGATTTACCGAACGATTGCTGGAACGCAGCGGTGGACAACGGGGTTCCAGAACCCAGTTCCAGTGTGTTCTGAGCTCCAGCATCGAAAAACGCTTCGAAAGAGAAGTTCCCACTGGCGACCATGGATCCAATTCCACTTATGTATCCCGGATTGTCTCCGCCCGCTGATGCGAAAAGGCCCCACTCAGGGAGGCTCATGGGCTTTCCCTGACTGACCGCAAAGGCTTCGACACTGGCCAGTCCGTCGGGCTCGTTTGCAAGCTGCGAGAACGTAACGGTCGAACTTGATACGCAGGAGGCGTCGTACGCGTCGATCCCGATGATGTCAACGTAGGCGTTGCCTGGGTAGATCGTGGAGAAGGGAATGTTGCAAGCATTAGGATTCCAGTCGATGAGGAAGTTCGCTCCGGCAGCTTGGCGCAACCCATTCACTTCGTTGGCGAAGCAGGTCGCCCACAGACTTTGCTCTTGAGCAGTTGAACCCATGTAATCGGCTTCCCATGTACCGTTCATTTCGGGACCGAGACGTATTACAGAGTTCTGCAGACCGGCAGCGACGAGATTAGTACCCAGGGCTGTGGCATAGGAATTGAAGTCTCCCGCCGCGCATGACTGCTCCCAGCTCAGCGGATTGTTCGTATTCACCAAGCTATTGGGAATCAAATCCACCTGTAGGACCAGCTGCCGACTCTGCGGTGACTGAGCGACCCACTGGGTGTATCCATATTGCGACGCGGTGACCCAAGGATCTTCCCACTGAGTCCACGATGGCATTCCATTGAGATAGGCCAAGAGGCACGACGTCGTGGAGTTGGTTGTCGCATCCCAACTCGTCACTGCAGATTGAAGAGCGGAAAATCCAGTGTCGGAGAAATTCAGTTCGGCGCACTCGGACCGAGATGGTCCGGCCGTAATTAATCCAGAAGCTGGCGTGACACCCGGGGCGGCTGTTGGAGGGGTCGTCGTAGTTGCAGTCGCCGGCGGAGTTGTCGTTGTCGCAGTCCCACCGCCACCGC
>Ga0209483_1000257_pt1 | contig 49798 bp, 45 predicted proteins | sample NGEPerA_FD_184508 | JGI IMG/M metagenome (GOLD analysis project Ga0209483, IMG submission 184508) | Arctic peat soil microbial communities from the Barrow Environmental Observatory site, Barrow, Alaska, USA - NGEE PermafrostL2-A... | ecosystem: Environmental > Terrestrial > Soil > Wetlands >...
CGGCCTCGGGCGGCGCGGGTGACGGCGGCGAGAGCAGGACGCTGCGGCGGGCGGCTTTCGCGAGCGTGGCCAGTTCCCGGGCGCGAGTCTCGCGCCAATGCGCGCGCAGCATCCAACCCAGCGTCCCCAGCAACGCCAGCAGAGCGATATTCAAGGCCAGAATCTTGCGGTTCATGGTTTACGCTCCCTTCTTTTGCGGCGCCAGATTCTTGGGCACGATGCCGGCTACGGTGATGCGGACGTTCAACGTCTTTTGCTTCGGATCGCCGGCGATCACCCGCAGATCGCGAGTGGCGATCAATTCCGGGCGCGCGGCCAGCGCAGCCAGGAAATTCAGCAGTTGCTCGATGCGGCATTGGACTTGAATCGAGACAGTCACCGCGCCGTAATCGTCGCCGAAAGAGGTGATAGCGCCCAGCTCGTAGCTGCGGAGCTCGAGCGACTCGGACGCCGCTAATCCGCGCAGGATCGTGACCACCTGGGCCTGGGCCTGCGGCGCGGTCTCGGCGCGAATCAGCCCTTTCTCGCGGATCTCCAGGTCGCCCGCGACTTTCTTGAGAATTTCCTGTTTTCCGGGAACCGAGGCGGCGATCTCCCGCACCCGCGCCAGGCGCTGTTCCATCTGCGGCACCGATTGCGCGGGAGCGTCCGCAATCGCGGCGCTGCTCGCGGGCCAGAACTCGTAAGCGAGCACCACGGCCGTGAGCGCCAGCACCGCACCCAGGGCCATCACTGCTTTCTTTTCACGCGGCTCCAAGGTTTTCATGGCAGTTTCCCCTGGCGGCCGGCCTCGCGGGTGGTTCGGATGCGGAACACCTCGCCCGTCGCGGTGCGCTGGGGCGGCGACACAAATTCAGAAGATTCAAACTGTGGCGAGGCATCGATCGCTTTGAGCAAAATCGCGGCCTGATCCGTCTCGCCGGCCACCGCCACCTGCTGGGCGTTGAGTTCGAGCGAGCTGAGCCAGGCGGGCGGAGTCAGCAGCCGCGTCATCTCCGCCAGCACGTCCATATCGGCCTTGCTGCGGGCGCGGAAGGCATCCAGCAAAAGCGTGCGCTTGCGGGTCAAGTCGATTTCGCGATCGATCGCCGCGGCGCGCGCGGCCGTCGGCTGGACTTTCGCGATGGCGGCATTGATCTCGCCCAGATACCGCCGGTTTTGGAAACCCGGCAGAGCAGTACTGGCGCCGGCCGCCAGCAGCACCAGCACCGCCAGCGCGGTGGAAGGGATCCAGACCATGGGCGAGCTGGTCTGCCGCTGTTCTATCGGCAGCAGGTTCAGGGCAAGGCACAGGCGGGGACAGGCGGAGGCCAGCGCCGCCGCATAGGGCAGCGCGGGATCGGCCTCCAGCATCTCGCGCAGCGGGCGGATCGCAGGCGCGGATTCAAAGCGCAGCTCCGCGGAGGCTTGCGCCGCGGCGCGTTCCAGTTCCGAGCTTTCCAGTTCTCCATCTTGCGCGTGTATGTGGAACGCCGCCGAAAAAACCGGCTTCGCTGGACTCTCGCCATAGATTTCCACGCCACTTTCACCGGCTTCGTAAGCCAGGATTTCAGCCGGCGGAGTGGCGCCGAACAGGCGTAGCGCGGAGTAAATCACCGCGGCCGAGGAGGTGAATCCGGAAATTTTGATGCCGGCTTCCGCGAACAGCGTGGCGTAGCGTTGGATGGTGTCGCCGCGGGCGATCGCCACCAATACGGTCGAGGAATGCTCCAGCCGCGTCCAACTGGAGACGACGTCTTCCTCACTGTAGGGATGCAGGCCGTCCAACTGGAACTGCACCGCGCCCGCCAGGTCGCTTCCGGACACCCCCGGCAGGGAAAGCGGGCGGAGGATCACTTCGTGCCGCGGCAGCACCACGTTGGCCGCCACGTGACCGATTCCCAGTTTGCCGAGGAATGCCGCGTAATCGGCTCCCCAGGCCCCCGCGGGCTGATGCTGAAAATCTTCCACCGTGAAACCGCCGAGGATGCGCGCACCCTGCGGCCTTACGCGTACGGCGGAAACGCGTAACGATTCGCTGCCACGGGGTCCCGCGATCTCCAGACCTACGCCGCTTCCGACCGCGAACCACTTCCTGAGACCGGCAGGGATCACGGTAACAACGCTCCCGTGGCCGGCGCCGGCGGCACGGCCGCGAATTCCGACCAGGCATCTTCATAAAAGCGCAGCACCCGCAGCCGGACCGGATCGCTGGGGCGGCGCCAGGACGGCAGAATCAGCGTCGCAATCGCCGAGGCCGACCGGACCACTTCGGACGGCTGGCCGTCGGGCCTGCGCAGCCGGGCCGTGGCGCGGATATTCCAGATCAGATGATCTCCATCAATCTCCAGGCGGCCGGTGGGAATTCCGAGCGCGGCCACATCCCCCAGATTGTGGAAGGGCGCTTGGGCCCGGTGCTGCATCATTTGGGCGATGGCTCCGGGCGAGGCTCCCAGGGTTTCGAGCAAGGCGGGGCTGACCGCATTGGCGTCGAACGGGCCGGGCGAACCCCACACGGACAAGCTATCGCGCAAGCCTCCGCGCGGGGACAAACGGTCCCCTTCCGCCACATAGTTTCCGTAATACAATTCCGGAGTCATCCCTGGCACCAGCAATAATTCCTCGATCTCTTCAAAAGACGCGCCTCGCGGCTGGAAAGTCGGACCGGTGGCCGGAGAAAACAAATCTGCGCCGGAAGCACCGCCGCCACCGCCGCCGCGCCAGGCAAGAATCCCGGCAGTGACCTGCGCGGCGCGTTGCGGATCGCCGCTCACGGACGTAACCAGCCGCAACAGGTCCTCTGGCGAAGCCGTATTGATGTTCAGCTTGGCCGCCTCCGGCATCATTTCCACCACCACGTCTCCGCTCGGATACGAAAAGAACAGCCGCGGTTGGTTGCTGTAACGATGGCGGTCAAAGAACCGGTCGCTTCCGGTTCCCCACAGCAGCCACTGCACCGCCCGATGGACGGAGCCGGTGGCGAGATACGACGCGCGAAGGCCGTCGGCGGCAGTGCCTGCCCGATCGGTTTCGGCGCGAATGGACGTGGAAACCGACAGAGCGATGGCAGCCAGCGCGGCCGAGACCCACAGTACGGTGAGCAGGGCGCCGCCTTTTTGAGCTCGCGTCCTAAGAGATTGCTGAAAAAGGGGACAGACAGCTCTGTCCACGCCCAGGCTCGTGCGCGAAGTCACAAAATTACGTGAGGGGACAGAGCAGTCTGTCCCCTTTTTCAGCAGCGTCCTATGGAGCTTTATCTTCATAACGCAGTTCATCGGGGAAACGGATGACGTACAGCGGCGCGGTAACGGCCACCACGGGCAAGCGCATGGGATCGGGTGTGGCCGGAGCCATCTCGATATGAACGGCCGAAGGCAGAATGGGGCCGCCCCATGCGTTCACCCAGGCGCCTCCGCGAAACTGCGCCTCCGGACTCACCTGGAAATAGGAGAATCGGCAATAGGCCAAGTGGGTGGCCGCGACAAACGGCTGCGGCGACCCTTGCACGGCCACGCTCTCGCCGCAAAACTCGGCCATGCTGGCCGGGCCCGTGTAGAGGCGCTCATACACGATCAGCTTCACCGTTCCACCTTCATCCGGCGCAACCTGGTACTCGACGATGTGAGGCGATCCGCGCGAGCCTTCCGCCAACGAATACGTGCTCACCATCTGGAGCACCGAGGAAGTCCCGCGAAAGGCGAAAGGACTCAACGGTCCGGCACATCCGGTCCGGGCCGGAATTGCCCCGCCGAGTTGCAGAGAAAGGATCCGCTGTACTCCCAGCGCACGACGATTTTCATCCAGGCGCGTTTGGACCCGGTTCAGCGACAGCAGACCGTTGCGCATCGCCATCAGCATTCCAGTGGCGATCGCCGCGACCAGTGTGATGGAGATCATCAGTTCCATCAAGGTGAAGCCCTGCCCGGTTCTTTTAGGCGCGCTGCTGCTCACTAGATGCCTTGCCCCGGAGCCAAGAGCGCCCGGCGGTAGCCTTCCAGGGAAAAACTGTGCCGGGTGGCTCCATCCATCCACCAGATTTCGAGCTCGATGCGGTCGATCACCCAGTTGTGATCGGTCACACCGGGAGCGGATTCGACGGGCGTCACCCGAGCCTGCCAGCCAGCGCTCATGGCTCCCGCCTCAGCCGCGGTGAAGAGTCCGCTCACGTAAGTTTTACGAGGCAGTCCATCGTCAATCAGGAGCGCGTCCATCTTGGTGCGCGCCAGAATCACGGCCCGGTCGGCCTGGGTCAGCCGGATGACGTTGCGGGAAGACGCCGCCAACGCGTTCAGAATTCCGGCCACGGCGATGCCCATGATCATGGTCGCGACCAGGGCTTCGAGGAGCGTGAAGCCGCGCTGAGCCTTCACTGGGCAGCTCCCTGACCAAGAACCACCGACTGCGGGGATCCCGTGACCGGATCGACGCTCACCAGCCGCCGGTGCCCCTGGAGCGTCGAGATCTCGATCCCAATTCCGGGTACCGAGCCGCCCGGATAGAGCAGAAAGCGGCGCGGCTCTTGTGGATCGGCCACCGTGGGCAAGGCCGGCTGGACCGAAACGATACGGACCTGCGCGGGAATGTCCAGGCTGCGGGAAAAACCCAGATCGGCCGTGCGGCTCAGTAGGGTGTTCTCACGGGGAGAAATGATCACCTCCACGGCCTGCTGGCGGCGGCTGGCGTGATCCAGCGCGATATTCAGGAATGAGACGATAGCGTCGGAGGTGGAGCGCAGGCGCAGCGTATCCAGTCCGGAACTGATCGCGGGGAAGCTCACGGCGGCGATCATCGCGATGAGCGCGACGACGATCAGCGCCTCGATTAAGGTGACACCGCGTTCATTGTGGCGCACGCAGTTCTGCCGAAAAAGGGGACAGGCCACCCCGTCCCGTCCCGTACGCTCCTGGGGGCGGATAGGGCCTGTCCCCTTTTTCAGCAACATCAAGTTATTTATTGCTCCAGCTCACGATGTCCGCGTTCGGCCCGTCCCCGCCCGCCTGGCCATCGGGGCCGAGCGAGATGAGATCGGGGTCCTCGCCGTGATCGCCCGGGTACTTGTACTCATACGGACGCCCCCAAGGATCGAGCGGCACGTCTTTCGGAAGATAGGGACCCGCCCAGTTGGGCATTTCTCCCGGCTTCTCGCGCAGCGCCTGAAGACCCTGCGTGGTGGACGGATACGCACCGGTATCGAGCTTATAAATGCCCAGGGCATTCATAAAGGAGCCGATCTGGGTTTTGGCGATTTGGCGCTTGGCGTTTTCGCCCTGGCGGATGACGTTCACTGCCACCAGCCCCGAAATCAAGCCGATGATGGTGATCACCACCAGCATTTCGATCAGCGTGACGCCTCGTTCGGACTTTCTGCGTTGGATGTTTTTCATATGGCTGGTTTTCATATAGCAATATCGTTGATGCTCGTAATCGCCATCATCAGGCTCATGATCAGGCTTCCTACCACCAGGCCCATCACCAGGATGATGAGCGGCTCAAACAGCGCCGTGAATCGCCGGATGGCGGTTCGCGTTTCGCCGTCGTAAATATCGGCCATACGGCTGAACATCGTATCCAGATGTCCGGTCTCCTCACCAACCGTGAGAAGATGCCCCGCCAGCGGAGGAAACTCTCCCGCGCGGGTCAGCGGCCCTGCGATTCCTTCTCCGCGTTTCACGCCTTGCGCGACTTGCTCCAGCGTCCCGGACATGCGGCGGTTGTTCAGGATCCCTCGCGCGATCCCGATCGATTGCACCAGCGGTACGCTGGCGGCGACCAAGGTCGACATGGCGCGCGCGAAACGAGCGGTCTCGGCCTTGCGCAGCGCGTCGCCGAGGAGAGGCATCTTCAAGCGAATGGTATCCCACCACAGGCGGCCGGCCACGGTGCGAATGTAAAACTGGAAGAGCACCACGGCCACCACCAGGGTTATGGCCGCTGGCAGCCAGTACGCCTGCACCATGGCGCTGACTTCGAGCAGGATCGCCGTCGGCGTGGGGATCTTCATGCGCGGATCGGAAAAAATCAGGGCGAAGCGCGGCACCACGAAGTTCAACAGCACGAAAATCGATCCCAGGCCGACCAGGGTCAGCAGGATGGGATAAATCAGCGAGCTGACGATGTAGCCGCGCAGGTCGTCGCGCGTACGCTCAAATTCACTTAAACGCTCGAAAATCTGGGCCAGCGATCCGGAGGCTTCGCCCGCGCGGACCATGTTGATGTAGAGCTCGGAAAAGTGCGTGGGGCGCGTGGCCAGGCTCTCCGCCAGCGATTTGCCTCCCTTGAGGATGCGCATCACATCCATCACCACGGCGCGAAAGTCGCCGCGATTGGTGAGTTCGGCGACGATGGAAAGCGCTCGGTCGACCGGCACGCCGGCGTTCAGCAGCGTGGCCAGTTCCTGGGTGAAGAACAACACGTCCTTGCGGTTGCTCCGGCCGAACGCAGGGAGCTTGAGCTCGAAGCCGCCGTTCTTTTTGTCCAGACCGATATAGACGGGAATCAGGCCTTGCCGGCGCAATTCCGTGGCCACCAGCTTATCGTTTTCGGCAGTGAGCGTGCCCGTGCGGGGCTTGCCATCGGAAGCGACTGCGCGAAAAAAGAAAGTCGTCGCCATGGTTATTGGGTAGAGCGGGCTTTAGCCTGCAACGGTGGCTTCAGCCGCCGTCGGCACCGGAGCGGAAGCTCCGGTCGCAAGCTGAAGCTCGCTCCACGATTCCTCATCAAAACTCCTGGGTCACGCGAATCACTTCATCCGGCGTGGTCACGCCGCGGGCGACCTTGTCCCAGCCATCGTCGCGCAAATTGCGCATGCCATTCCTGCGCGCGGCCGCGGTGATGATGCTGGCGTCTTCATTCCGCATAATGATCGCACGCAGCTCTTCGTTCAGCTCCATCAGCTCGAAGATGCCGACCCGGCCGCGATAGCCGGTCCCGAAACAATGCTCGCATCCTGCGCCGCGGAAAGACGGCAGGCGGTCGCCGCTGGGCGCCGTGACCTCGCCCGCGGGCTGGCGGCATTCCGCACAGATCAGGCGCACCAGCCGCTGCGCCAGCACCGCCACCAGGGATGACGTCAGCAGATAATTCTCGACGCCCATGTCGGTCAGGCGGGTAATCGCGCTAGGCGCGTCGTTGGTGTGCAGCGTCGAATACACGAAGTGGCCGGTGAGCGCGGCGCGGATGGCGATATCGGCGGTCTCCTGGTCGCGGATTTCGCCGATCATGATCACGTCCGGGTCCTGGCGCACGATGTGGCGCAATCCGCCCGCAAAGGTCAGTCCGATCTGCGGATTGACGTGAATCTGGTTGATCCCGTCCATCTGATATTCCACTGGGTCTTCGATGGTGATGATCTTCTTGTCGGTCTGATTGATGCGCTTGAGCGCGGAGTACAGCGTGGTCGATTTGCCGCTTCCCGTGGGTCCCGTCACCAGGAAAATGCCGTGTGGCAGTGACGTGTAGTATTCCATGCGGCGCAGCATGTGATCGTCGAAGCCCAGGCGCTCCAGGTCGTAAAAATCGCCGGCGGAGCGGTCGAGCAGACGCATGACCACGCTTTCGCCGTACAGCGTGGGGAGTGTAGAGACGCGCAAGTCGACTTCGCGACCCAGCGTCTTGATTTTGATGCGGCCGTCCTGCGGGAGCCTTCGTTCGGCGATATTCAGCTTGGCCATCAGCTTGACGCGCGAAATGATCGCGGCCTTCAGCTCGCGCGGCGGCGGACTTTGACTCGCCAGAACGCCATCGATGCGATAGCGGATGCGAAACTCTTTCTCGAACGGCTCGATGTGGATGTCACTGGCGCGCTGTTCGACGGCCTGCCCGATCATGGCGTTCACCAGCCGGATTACGGGCGCTTCGCTGGCCATGTCGCGGAGATGTTCGAGATCCTCCGATTCGCCGGCAGCCGACGTGAGCTCGGTCTCGTTCTTGGCGGTCTGGCCGTAGTATCGGTCGATGGCGTCAAGAATCTCCTGCTCCAGGGCGATCCCGGCCAACACCGTCAGCCCGGTGGATGACTCGACCGCGTTGCGAGTCTCGAAATCCAGCGGATCGGCCATGGCGAGGGTGACCGTGTGATCGTGCAGCAAGACCGGAAGGCAGCGGAACTGGCGCAGGAATCGGGGCGCCAGCGTTTCAAGCTCGGGCGAGACAGCGGGCGGCCCATCCAGAGCGAGTACCGGAACCTGCAACTGCTCGGCCAACGCCGCTAGCAGATCGCGCATGGCGATGAATCCCAGATCCACCATGATCTTGCCCAGTTTCTCGCCGCCACGTTCCTTCTGGATATCAAGCGCGCGGGCGAGATCGTCCGGAGTGATCAGCTTGCGCTCGATGAGGATCTCGCCCAAACGCATCGAATTCAGTCTTCCGAGACTCGAATCACGGCGTCCAGCGCAGCGCCCTTGGATTCGAGCAGCTTTTTCTTCGAGGCTTGCACCGTGATTTGAACTGGTATACCCACGGCGTCTTCAAACGTGAATCTCGGGATAATCACCGCGATCACGATCTGCTCATCGAGCGGAACGGTATCCAGCGAGCTGGCCGCGGCGACCAGCGCTTCCTTCAAGACCTTCTTCAACTGGGGAACGCGCTCGAGTTTCGTCTTGTGCATCTGCAGTATTTCTTCCTTGTTCGGAAGGGGATGCATGATCGAAATCGGCGCGTTGGCCAGAATGACTTCGGCCGTAAGCACCACGCCCACACCTTCTAAGTAGACCCCGCGAGAGAGCCCGATCAGGGTACGGGTACCGTCGGAAGTGAAGCGTTGAAGCGTGGCATCCAGGCCCTTTTCCGCGACTTCCATCTGGGCCCGGTTCACCCGCGGAGTATCGCCCGCTGCCGCGTACGCAGCGGACACCAGGGTCACATAAATTAAGCCCAGCGGCAGAACAAACGATTTCATGGTTTTCATGGAGAATCTTCCTAGCGAATTAACGCTGCGTTGCTCAGATACATATTGTTGACCTGCTTATCGCGCATTTCGAGTAGTTCATACATCGCCTGGATCTCCTGCGTATGCCGCGCTTCCACTTGCGAGACGGCTTTGGTCACGGCGGCATCTACCTGGGCTTGGGGGATCTGACCCGGCCGCAGCCAGCCGTGCACCAGGATCGCGGCCGCTACCAGGAGGCCCGCGGCGAAGGTGGGATTGAACATTGTTTGATTAAAAGCCCGTTGCCACCAGCGTGGCTCGAATACCTTGTCCGAGACAAAGGCGATGCGCCGCGGCATCTCTTCCTCACGGAGCGTGGAGAGGGTATCGAGTGTCAGGCGCAATGTGGCCACTTCCTCGTGGCAGTTCGAGCAAGTGGCCAAGTGTGCTTCCGCTTGACGGACGGCGTCTGCATTCATTTCACGCAGTACGTAGGCCTTCCAATCGGGTTTCGATTCAGGGGCTACACAACTCATGATTCACCTCGCAAAGCAGTTTTTTGCATTGGAGCCAGGGTCGCCTTGAGCAGATCGAGCGCGGTGTACAGCCGCGATTTCACGGTGGACACCGGGCACTCCAGGATTTCGGCCATTTCCTCGAACTTGAACCCCTGGTAAACCTTCAGGAGGACCGCCTCGCGCTGGTCGGCGCTTAACCGGCCGAGAGCCGTTTCGACCGCCAGCGACAGCTCCATCGGGAGCAGCCGCGGGTTGAGGTCCACGGGACGGGGTTCCCCCGCCAGCTCGGTTTCCGGCCGCTTGCGGCGCAGCAGCGAAAACGCTTCGTTGTGCGCGATCCGGAACAACCAGCCCGAAAATCGGGCCGGATCGTCCAGCTTGGGCAGGCTTTGGTAGGCTTTCAAGAACACATCCTGGCTCACATCCAAGGCATCTTCACGATTCGAGACCAGCCGGAGGAGATAGTTATAGACACGCTTCTCCCATCGGGAAACCAGGAGGTTATAGGCCTCCACATCCCCGCGCCGCGCTTTGGCGATCAGGTCTGGATCTTCGACTTCGCGGAAGATCAACTCATTGCTCCAATTTCTTGGCTCCGTTCGTAAAGACGCCGTAGGGGCGGAAAAAGTCGGACCGGTGAAGAGAAGGCTGTCAAATCGACTATACTGTAAGTCTCCCCCGGGATCGGAAAGCAACTAAATGCACCGAGTGACGCAGTGGCCTGCGGGGAAGGCTCGCACTGTTTTAGCCGCCCTTACGAGGATCGGCTGGAGAATAAAGCGGCAAAAAGGCTCCCATCGAACGCTAGCCCGTCCGGGCTGGCCGGATTACACTTTTGCCTACCACGACAAAGTAGAAATCGGCCCGATTGCACTTGCAAAGCTGGGGAAGAAGACCGGCCTGAAGCCAGAAGACCTGTGACCTACGCCGCGAAAGAGACTTTAACTTCGCCGGGCACCGCTTCGCCATGCTCCAGGCGATCGGCAATGACGCGCAATGCCAACGCCTCGACGGCTGTCAGAGCCTGCTTTCGGGTACGACCATAAACCGTAACTCCAGGCAGTGCCGCAATATCAGCGATCCAGCGACCATCTGTTTCGCGGTCGAATTCGACCTGCAGGTTGAAAGCTGCCGGCCGTGCCACCCGCCGTGTTTTAGCTTTCGGTCGCTTAGCCTGCATGTGCAACCATTATCGCGGATTCCCTGCGGCCAATGCCATAATGCTTCTTTGGCTCCCACCTGCCAAGTCCCAAGCCACACGGCATGACCCACCTCAAACGCGAACTCGGCCTGCGCGACCTGATCCTGTTCGCGATCGCCTGCATCGTCGGGCCGCGCTGGATCGCCGTCGCCGCTAGTGCTGGCCCTGGGTCGGTAATTCTATGGATCGGCGCGGCGATCCTATTCGCCGCTCCGCTGGGCGTGGCCGTGGCGGCGTTAATCCACAAATATCCCGACGCGGGCGGCCTATACGCCTGGACGCGCCATGATTTCGGCCCCTGGCACGGTTTCCTGTGCTTCTGGCTGTACTGGTTCAGCATCGCGCTGACGCTGCCGAACTCGGCCATGTTCGCCATGAGCATGAGCGCCTATGCGCTGGGCCCAAAGTTCGCGTATCTGGCCGACAATCAGACCTACGTCGTCATCTCGACCTTCGTCTCCATCTGGATCGCCCTCGGCACCAACATGGTCGGGATGAAGATCGGCAAGTGGACCGAGAACCTGGGCGGCATCACCGCGTGGATGCTCGGATTCCTGCTGGTGGGCGTCGGCGCGATGGTCTGGATGCGTCGCGGCAGCGTTACACCCATGAATACATCGATGAACTTCGCGGTGGCGTGGAACTGGGACACGCTCGGATTCTTCGGCGCGATGGCCTTCGCGCTGAGCGGCATGGAAGCCATCGGCCTGATGGCCGCGGAAATCCGCCAGCCGCGCCGCACCGTGGTGCCCGCCACCTGGGTCGCGACTATATTTAATACCGGCTTTTATGCGGCCAGCACCCTGGCGCTGCTGGTGTTGATCGCTCCCGGCTCGATCAGCGAGCTGCATGGCCTGGCCGATGGCAGCGATGTCGCCGCCGGACTGCTGGGGTGGCGCTGGCTGACGCCGCTGATCGCCGTGATCGTACTGGTGAATTCCATCGGCGGGTGGGGCGGCCTGGGCTCGGCCGTATCGCGGATGCCGTACGCGGCGGGCGTCGATCATCTTTTGCCACGCGCTTTCGCGCGTCTTCATCCCAGGTGGGCGACGCCCTACCTTTCGATACTGGTATTCGGCGGGGTCGCCTCGGTGCTGCTGTTCGCCGTGCAGCTTGGCGACTCGCTCCGCGCGGCATATCAGGCGCTGCTCTCGCTCATGGTATTGTCCGGATTCATTCCGTATCTTTATTTATTCGCCAGCGCGTGGAAGGCCGGCCGGCACGTGGCTGCGGGATCGGGAATCGCTATGACGCTGCTGACCATCGTTTCAAGCGCGATCCCCACCGGCCAGGTCGGCAACATCTGGCTGTTCGAAGGAAAACTCCTGGCGGGAACAGCGTTAATGGTTGGAACGGCGTGGCTGGTATATCGACGAAGAAGGCATGTGACGGCATGAATTATCCGGATTCCGTCCAATTTCTGTACGCGCTGGGCAATGAAATCAAGTCCGCCAAACTGGGCCTGGAACGAATCATTGCAGTACTCGCGGCCTTGGGAAATCCCGAGCGCGCCTACCGCGTGGTCCACGTAGCGGGAACTAACGGTAAAGGCTCGACCTGCGCGATGATCGAAGCGGGGTTTCGCGCGGCCGGCGTTCGCACGGGTCTGTTCACCTCGCCCCATCTGATCGAGCCGACGGAACGCATCCAGATCGACGGCATCCCCGTGAGCCCGGCCGATTTCGAGCGCGCGTTCAATGTCGTTCACGAAACCGCCGAAAAACTCGACCTGGATTGCCACCCGACGTATTTTGAAACCGTCACGGCCATGGCGTTTTGGTTATTCCGGGAAATGCGCGTCCACACCGCTGTTATAGAAGTGGGGCTGGGGGGCCGCCTGGATTCGACCAACGTGGTGCAGCCTATCCTCACCGTGATCACGCCCATCGATTTCGATCACGAAGCTTACCTGGGCCACACCATCGAGGCCATCGCGAGCGAGAAAGCCGGAATCCTGAAGCCCGCGGTCCCGGCGGTCTTCGCGCGGCAGCGTCCGGAAGCGTTAGCCGTGCTTTTGGCGCGAGCCGCGGAGCTGCATGTGCCGGTCACACGGGCCGAGGATTTCGAGGTCCGCGACCTGCACATCGACGCGCGCGGCTCACGATTCTCGGGGCTAGTTTGCCCGCTCGCGGGCGAGCATCAGGTGGATAACGCCGTCACCGCCGCCCTGGCGCTACTCGTTTTAGGGATATCCCCGGACGGGATAAAAGACGCCCGCTGGCCGGGACGTATCGAGCACGTCTCGCCGAATCCGGACATTGTCCTTGATGGCGCGCACAATCCCGCCGGAGCGCGCGCCCTGGCGCGCTACCTCGAACGGTTCTATGGCGGCCGCCGGATCTGGCTGATCTATGGCGCGATGCGCGACAAGGCCATTGAGGAGGTCGCCGGGATCCTGTTCCCCATCGCGGCCGAGCTCGTTTTGACGGCGCCGGACACCTCGCGCGCGCTGCGCCCCGAAGCTCTTGCCGAATTCGCCGGGCGCGGCCACATCGAACCCAGCGTAGGAGCCGCCATCGACTATGCACGGAAGCACGCTTCCGATGAAGACGTCGTTGTAATCACCGGCTCGTTGTTCGTCGTGGGCGAAGCGCGCAAAGTATTTCTCGCTCCCACCGGCGGGCGTTGGCAATAATGTCCGGAGGACATTGGCAATAATAGATAAACCCATGGCAGTTCTTTGGAGCTGGATCTACGTCATCCCTCTGATCATTGTTTCCACCGCTTGCTTCGGAATCGTCAGCTTCGTGATTTCGCTATTCGATCACACCCCGGCCAGGCAGCTCAAAGTGGCGCGCGTGTGGGCTCGCTCGTTGCTGCGGATCGCGGGCGTGAAAGTGACCGTCGAAGGACTCGACCGCATCCAGCCGGGCAGCAACTACGTGTTCGTCTCCAACCACGTCAGCTACATGGACATTCCGGTGATTCTGGGGAATATCCAGGAGGAGTTCCTGTTCCTGGCGAAAACGAGCCTGTTCAGTATTCCCTTGCTAGGGACGCATCTCAAGACCGCCGGTCACGTCAGTGTGCCGCTGGAGGATCCCCGCTCAGCGATTAAGACCCTGCAACACACGGCCGCTCTTCTCCATCAAGGCCGCAGCACCCTGGTCTTCCCGGAAGGCGGGCGCTCAGAGACGGGCGAGCTCCGGGAGTTCAAGGACGGCGCGGCATTCCTGGCCATCCGCGCGCAGATTCCCATCGTGCCCATGGCGATGATCGGCATGCGCGACATTCTGCCGATGCATACGCTCAAGTTTCATCGGGGACACGTGACGCTACGGATCGGCGAGCCCATTTCGACCGAGGGAATGACCACGCACCAGCGCGCCGAGCTTACCGCGTTAGCACGTCAGAAGATCGTCGAGATGCTGGACCGCTCCATAACTGTCGCGGCTCGGAATCCGACAGAGCCGCGACAGTAATGGAGCGGTAGCTATTCCAGCTTCCAGAAACGCAGCACCACGTCGGCGGGAAACCGCTCGCCTGTGCCCACGAAGATCGATCGCGTTAGCCAGGCCAGCTCCGGCGCCGATGTTTCGAACTTCGGCGCGCTGCGGAAGTACACCAGCGATGGATCCACAGGCTCGCCCTTCATGAGCCGCGCCGTGACTTCGGGCGGCGCGTGACGAATGCCCGGATTCTGGACATAGATGAGCTTGCCGTCGTCGGTTTCGAGGGTGTAGCGGGTATCGAGATCGGCCACGCCGTCGGCGCGCACGATCTGCCAGTCGGCGCCACCCGGCAGAACGCGTCCCTTTAGTTCGGGGCCTTCGAACGTGCCGCTAAGGATCGGAATAATCCGGCGGCGGCCGCCCGGGACCGGGCCGACGTCGAGCGGCGGGCCGACCTGTACGCGCGCTTCGAAAGCGAAGACCAGTTCAGGAGATTTCATTGGTTCGGTCACTTGGATGTTTTGGAGAACAGCCCGAACAGCCCGCTCAGCGAGCTGCTCTTCTTTTCGGTATCTCCTCCGCCACGGCGGACGCCCAGGCGTTCCACCACCTGGGTCAGGCTCTTGCCGAAAGCGCTATTGGCGGGGACCGGCTTGCCTTCCATCAGCGCTTTCTGCACCGCCTCATAATCGCTGGGGATGGCCTCAAAGACCTCGGTATGGAGAGCCGTGCCGATCACCTCGCGGCTCAGGCCAATCTCGCGCTGGTAACGGTTCACCAGGAGCCGGATTTTCCACCGGCCCACCCGATTGGCGTCCATATAGGACAACGCCCTCTGGGCAGCCTGCAGCGCCGGCAGCTCATTGGTGGTCACCAGCAGCACTTCCTGGGCGGCGCGCGCCTGGTTCAGATTCCAGTCGCCGTACACGTTGCCAGCGTCCAGGATGATCACGTCGTAGGCGCGCCGGGCGTACTCGAGAATCGGCGAGGGATCGTTCAGTTCCGGCGGATTATCGGTAATCAGTTCGGGCGCCAGCAGGATGTCCACACCGTTCACCGTGGTGACCATGGCCCGCCACAGATCGTCATCCAGCTCGTGGGCGCGCTGGAGCGCATCCAGGAAACTGAAGACAGACTTGATCTTCAATAAAAAAGAAAGAGTGCCGGTAAGGGGATCCAGATCCGCCAGCAGGACCCGATTGGCGCCCATGCGCTTCCAGTAGAAGGCCAGGTTGCAGGCGATGGTGGTGGCCCCGCAGGCGCCTTTGGCGGGCATGACTGCGATGATCCGGGTGGCATCGGCCGCGGTCTGCTCAGACGCGGGCTGCAATCGCGCGATCTTGGCCAGCACCGTATCGAGCTGATCCGCGGTGAAGGGTTCCAGAAGAAAGTCCGCCGCCCCCGCGCGCAGGCAGCGCAGCATCAAATCCGGGTCGTTGCCGGAAAGTAGAGCCAGAACCTGCACGGGGCTTCCCAGGCGAACCATCTCGCCCAGCAGTTGGAGGGCGCGTTCCGGATCGGAAACCAAATCCAGGAAGACCAGTTGGGGCGATCCGCCGCCCAGCGCGCTGCCGATATCGCGCGGCGAAGGGTAGCTGTTGACAAAGTTGATGGAACTGCCGACCAGATGCGATTCCAGGAGCGGCGCCAGCTCCCGTACCATGCGTGAATTGGGGCTGATGACTACACCACGCCTCAGCACCTCAGCACGGGAATCACGATTTTGCATTTGGTCGCCTGGACCAGTTTGGAAAGCGTTCCAAAGAAGTAAATCGACTAGAAGTGATCATATCATGAGAGACTCCGCACCCTACACCAACTACTTACTGAAGTTTGAGAGAGGTACTCCCGGTTAATGAGTCCTCCGCAAACGGTTTAGTGCAGGCAAATGAAACAGGACAACTATGAACATTACCAGCAGCGGGAACCCCGCGATAGCGGCCGGGACCCCTAGCCCGCTTGATTCGGCGAAATCCGTAGCGATCTGCGATACCCAGCCTGTAACGGCGGAGGGCGTCCGAAATCTATTGAGGGGCGTCCCCGACCTGAAGTTCCTCATCGCGCCGGAGACTCTGGCGCAAGCGACAGAAGTGGTTCGGAAACAGCATCCCAACGCCCTGATTCTGGATAAAGGGTTCGGAATCCAGGCCATTCTGGACTGGCTGACCGAAATCCAGTCAGGGAACGAGACGCCGTCGCAAACGGGAATCATCGTGTGGGGCGTCTCCGTCACCGAAGCCGAGGCGCTGCGCTTCCTGCAAGCCGGCGCACGCGGAATCCTCCGAAAATCGGCGGGAGTCCAGGCGGTGGTCGCCTGCCTGCGAACGGTGGCAATGGGGCGAAGCTGGATGGAGGACTGTGTCTTCCGCGACTCCACCCGCTCGGACCGCTATCCGCGCAGCGAGCTGACCGCGCGGGAGCAGCAGGTACTCGAACTAGTGGAACAGGGCTTCAAGAACAAGGAAATCGCCACGGATCTGGGCATCCGGCCGGGAACCGTCAAGATCCACCTGAAACACATCTTCGAAAAGACCGGCGTGCGCGGCCGCTATGGCTTGGCCCTCAATGGCTTGCGGGACCGAGGCCTGATTTCCGTACCGGCCTGATCCGCAGTTGCGTAAGCGATAGAATGGCCGTGGCATGGCCTGTCTCAGAAAAGCTTACCGGGGACAACTCGGACTGCTGCTTTTCTGCGCGGGCGGCCCATGGTTCCCGCTACATGCCCAAAGGGTGGTCAGCGCTCGGGCTGGGCTGATTACGTACCTGCAGGGACCTGCTTTCCTGGACGGCAAACGGGTGGTTCTCAAAACCGCGCGCTTTCCGCAGATGCGAGACGGAGAAGCGCTCTCCACGGGCCGGGGCCGGGCCGAATTGCTCTTGTCGCCCGGCGTCATGCTCAGACTCGCCGATCATTCTCAGGTGCGCTTGGAAAGCAGCCCGCTGTCGGACACCCGCGTCACGCTCCAGCAGGGCGAGGCCCTGATCGAGGTTGTCCAGCTGGCGGAAGGCAACCGGATTCAGATCGAGCTGGGCGAAACGAGCACAGAACTCACCCGCGCTGGCTTGTACCGAATTGGGAAAGCCCAAAATGCGACACAAGATTCTCCCGCGCAAAACACACTGCGTGTTTACGGCGGGGAGGCATTGATCCGGTCCGGTCTCAAGATGGCGGATGCGAAGCGAGGCATGGCCGTGAGTCTCAACGCTGACCTGACCATATCGCGGTTCGACCGCAAGCAGAAGGATTTTTTTCACACGTGGGCGGCGCGGCGGTCCTTCGAGCTGTTCATGAGCGACCCGGAAGCCCGCCAGAAGCAGACGCACTGGCAGCCGGCCGGCTCGGGTTACGTGGAGAACAAGAACTTCGGTGTCGCCTTTCGCGCGTTCCTACGCCGCGGATTGCCGCCGCCTGCGCATCCGGCGATCCCGTCAGCCGAGCATCCCTAAGTCCGCCGCAATCCATCTCTTTCATCCCTGGTATGCTGAGAGCGTCGTGCGCTCACTACTCGCTCTATTCGCCCTCATCTCCACCTGCGCCTCGGCGCAGACCCCTCTGGTGAAAATCCTCTCCGACGAACTGGATCGCAACTTCACTGTTTTGAAGCAGAAGGGCAACCCAGTGCCCTACTTCATGTCGTATGAAGTTACCAGCACGGACACCTACGCGCTAGTCGCCAGCCGCGGCTCGCTCGAAACCCAGCAACACAATCAGACGCGCTACCTGGATGTGACCATCCGCGACGGCACGCCGCAGTTCGACAACTATCACCTGGTGGCGAACGAAAACCGTCCTCGCTTCACTGTCGCCACGCCGATCGCTCTGGACGATAACGCTGCCGCGATCCGGCAAGCCGTGTGGCTCGCGACCGACCGCGTGTATCGCGGCGGCGCTCAGCGCCTGATCCGTCTCAAAGGCGACGAAAAGCTCCGCACGCAGGCCACCGACACCTCCGACGATTTCGACAAGGAAGAACCTCAGGTTTACTTCTCCTCGCCCCCGCCGCTCAAGTTCAATTCCAATGAGTGGGCCGAGCGCCTGCGCAAGCTATCGGCTGAGTTTTCCAAATATCCGGGCGCGCTGGATGCCAGCGTTCAATTTGAAACCCAATCCGTCACGCAGACGTTGGTGAACACCGACGGAACGCGCCTGGAATTCGGCCGTCCATTTACCCGCATGATCATCGTCGCCAATGGCAAGGCTCAGGACGGAATGGATCTGACCACCATGGAGACTTTCGAAACGGACGATCCCGCCAAGCTTCCCAAGGATGCCGAAATCCTCGCGGCGGTGCAGAAGGTGGGAGCCAATCTGACTGGATTGCTGGCCGCGCCTCTGGCGGAACCCTATGTGGGACCCGCGATTCTTTCCGGGCGCGCCTCCGGCGTGCTGTTCCACGAAATCTTCGGACATCGCATCGAGGGGCATCGTCAGAAGGATGAATCCGAAGGCCAGACCTTCACCAAGTCGGTCAACATGCCGGTCCTGCCCGATTTTCTGAGCGTGATCTTCGATCCCACGCGCAAACAGTTCGGCGATGTGGCGCTGAATGGCTACTACCTCTATGACGACGAAGGCGTGAAAGCGCGGCCGGTCACGGTAGTCGACAAAGGAATTCTGAAAACGTTCCTGCTGTCGCGCTCGCCCATCCAGGGCGTCCCCGTTTCCAACGGCCACGGCCGGAAGTCTCCCGGCAATGAAATTGTGTCGCGGCAATCCAACATGTTCGTCGAATCCACCAAACAGGTGAGCGACGAGGAGCTTCGCCGCATGCTGATCGCGGAAGTCAAGCGCCAGAACAAGCCGTACGGGCTGTTCTTCGATCAGGTGACCAGCGGTTACACCACCACCGGACGCCGGGGGCTGCAGGCCTTCACGGTGGTTCCCCTGGTGGTCTACCGAGTGTACGCCGACGGCCGTCCGGATGAGCTGGTCCGCGGCGTGGATATCGTGGGAACCCCCTTGGCGAGCTTCGCTAAAATCATGGCGACTTCCAACCGCATGGAAGTATTCAACGGCATCTGCGGCGCCGAATCCGGAAGTGTTCCGGTGGCCACCATCGCTCCCGCGATACTGGTTTCCGAAATCGAAGTACAGCGCAAGGACAGCTCGCGCGACCGGCCGCCGTACTTACCTGCTCCGTCGTCCATCCGCTCCTCCGCCAGGGAGCTGCGTCCGTGACCGTACGCTCGCTCATCGTACGCGGAACCGCATTGATAGCAGGGCTGGCCATCTCGGCCGCCTGGCTGATCTCGCAAACCTCGGAGCTCTCGATTCCTGCCGACGAAACACTGCTGCGGGCGATGCGCGATGAGCTGCAGCGTTCCAAGCAGCTGGCGGTGGTAGCCGGTCAGGACGCGCCGTATTTTTTCAGCTATACCCTGACCGACGCCGAGACGCTCCGGATCTCCGCCAGCCAAGGCGCGGTGACGAATGTTTCCCGGAGCCGTTTCCGCTCCCCCGACGCCGAAGTTCGCGTGGGCAGTTACGATTTCGACAATACCGGCCATATTTACAGCGGAATCTACTCCGGCTCGCGGTATGACGGCAACTGGCCCCTGGACGACGATTACTCCGCGTTCCGGACCGAACTGTGGCTGAGCACCGACCGGGCCTTCAAGACGGCCGTGGAATCGATGGCCCGCAAGCGGGCGTCGCTCAACAACTCGGCGGCTTCCTCCATCGAGCCTCTGCCGGATTTCTCCAGGGTCACACCGGTAGTGAGTATCGGCAAGATTTCCAACCCGAAAATGGACGACGCGGCCTGGACCGCGCGCACAGGACGCATGGCCGCGGTGTTCAACGACTACAAAGAGGTGCTCTCGTCCGGTCTCGAACTTCAATTGATCCAGGGCCCCACGACGCTTATGAATTCCGAGGGGACGGCCGTCCGCTATAACGACGACATGTATTGGATGTACGCCAAGGCCGAAGGGCAAGCGCCCGATGGAATGCTGCTGCACGATGCGGTATCGATCCAGGCTCTCGACCTGGACAAGTTTGCTTCGGAAGCGGAGATGCGCAAGTCTCTGAGCGAGGTCGGCGAGGACGTTCGCGCGCTGGTGAAGGCGCCGGCGGGAAAAAGCTATACGGGCCCTGTGTTGCTGGAGCCGCGCGCCGCGGCACAATTACTGGCGCAACTGCTGGGCGATAACTTGCGCGTCCCGCGCCGGCCGCTGTCCGATCCGGGCCGCAACGTTCCCTTCGCCCCCAGCGAATTCGAGAACCGTATCGGCGGGCGGGTCCTGCCGGAGTCTTTCGATGTGATCGACGACGCGACGCAATCCACCTATAACGGCAAGGCTCTGCTGGGTTATTATCCGTTCGACATGGAGGGCGTAGCTCCCAAGCCGGTGAGCGTGGTGGAAAAAGGTGTCTTGAAGAGCTTTCTGACCACGCGGCAGCCTATTCGCGGATTTTTGACGTCCAACGGTCACGCGCGTTTGCCTGGTTCCTATGGCGCTTATTCCGCGGCGATCGGAAATCTGTTCGTGAAGTCCAGCGAAACAGCGCCGCTCGCCGACCTGAAGAAGCGTCTGATCGACCTGACCAAGATGCGCGGGGAACCGTATGGGATGTTGGTGCGGAAGCTGGATTATCCGTATTCAGCCGGTGGGGCCGAGTTGCAGTCGCTGGCCCAGGCCAGCGCTCAATCCGGAGGATCCGCCCGGCCGGTGAGCCCACCGCTCCTCATTTATCGTGTGTATCCGGATGGACGCGAGGAACTGGTCCGCGGGCTGCGGTTCCGCGGTTTAACCAGCCGCACGCTGCGGGATATCCTGGCGGCTTCCTCGGAAACGGAGACGTTCGACTTCGTCAACGTGGGCGCTCCGCTGGCGATTCTAGGCGCGGGCGGGTATCTGGCGCCGGCCAGCGTGATTTCGCCGGGCCTGCTGTTCGACGAGCTGGAACTGGAGCCGCCGCAGGACCAGTTGCCCAAGCCTCCCACGGTTCCGCCGCCCAACGCTGGGAATTGATGCCGACCGGACAGTACCGCTCCATTACTGTCGCGGCTCGGAAACAACACGATTCAGAGCCGCGACAGTAATGGAGCGGTAACAGCTTCTAGACCATGCGCCTACTAAGCCGCACTCTCTTCCGCGAAATTCTGACCAGCGCGGCGCTGGGCTGCATCCTGTTCACTTTGGTCCTGTTTCTGGAACGGGCGCGGCCGCTGTTCGAATTCCTGGTGCGCGATTCCGGATCGCCCAAGCTGGTCGCTTACCTGTTTGCCCTGGTGCTCCCGCAGGCGCTCCCCTATGCCATTCCGCTGGGAGTGCTGGTCGCCACCCTCATCACCCTGAGCCGCATGTCCAGCGACGGCGAGATCACCGCCATGCGAGCCGCAGGCGTCTCGGGCCGCCGGGTGGCTCCGCCGATTCTGGCCTTCGGTTTCCTGATGATGCTGGTGGCCGCGGCCGCTTCGCTGTGGCTCACTCCCTGGTCCATTCGGAAGCGCACCCAGATCCAGAACCAGCTCATCTCCGGCCAGTTGACCGCCGACGTTCAAGCTCGCGTGTTCCAGGAGCAGTTTCCCAACTCGATTCTCTACATCAGCGACATTCCTTCCAGCAACAACACGCACTGGCATCGCATTTTCCTGGCCGACGTCACGCCCTCCAGCGACCGCGGCGACAGCCCGCGCGTGACCCTGGCCACCGATGCGATTGCGGTTCCGGATGCCCCCCAGAACCGCATTCAACTGTCGCTGAGCAACGCCAGCACCTACGATGTCAGCAAGGACCCGTCCGAATACAAGGTGAGTTCCTCGCCCGCTCATGACATCATCCTGCAAGCGAAGCGAAACGACGATGTGCCGGCGAAACCCGTGGTCGAGATGGACTCGTGGCCGCTCTATAAACTCGCATACGGCGGCCTTGCTTCCGACAAGCTGGATCGCGACCGCACTCTGGAAGCGCGCATCGAATTACACCAGCGCCTGGCTCTGCCGTTCGCGTGCATGCTGCTGGCGCTGACCGGCATTCCCCTGGGGGTCGGGTCGCGCCGCTCCGGAAAGTCGTCGGCATACGTGCTAACGGTGGCGCTGGCATTTCTTTACGACATGGGCTTAATCGTGGCGATCCATTTCGGGCGGGAGGGAACGCTCCCGGCCGGCTTTGCCATGTGGACGCCCAACCTGGTGTTCGCGGTTCTCGGTTTTTCGATGCTCGCGCGCCTGGAAGCCCCTGGCGATCGGGACTACATCGGACGCCTGACCCGCCTGTTCCGTTCCGTTAGCCGCGCACCGCACGAACGCATCCCGCGCATGCTGGACCGGATCCAGCCCAGCACATGGAAGTGGCGCTTCCCTCTGCTGCCTCAAATACTGGACACCTATCTGCTCTCGAGCTTCCTGTTTTACTTCGTGCTGTGGCTGGTGAGTTTTGTGCTGATGTTCCACGTCTTCACCTTCTTCGAACTGCTCAGCGACATCATCAAGAATCACATCCCCATGAGCCGCGTGTTCACCTACCTGTTCTTCCTCTCGCCGCGCCTGATCTATCGCTTCACGCCGGTGAGCGTGCTGACCGCGGTGCTGGTGGTTTTCGGCGTGCTCACCAAGAACAACGAAGTCACGGCGTTCAAGGCGTGCGGCGTGAGCATGTACCGACTGACCGTGCCCATTCTGGTCGGCGGATTCCTCTTGAGCGGCGGACTGTTCGCCTTCGACCACTACTGGGTTCCGGACGCGGACCGCATCCAGGACGCGATTCGAGCCGAGATTAAAGGCCGGCCCGCACAGACCTATCTGGACCCCAGCCGCACGTGGTTCTACGGTCTGGAAGACCGTATCTACAATTACAAGTATTTCGACCAGAAGGCCAAGGTCATGCTGGGCGTGAACGTTTTCGAAATCGATCCGAAAACGTTTCGCCTGAAGAAGCACATCGAGGCGGAGCGCGCCCGCTGGGAGCCTGCGCTGAAGGCATGGGTCTTCCAGAACGGCTGGAGCAGGGACCTGAGCCGCGACAAGCGAGGCGATGAATCGGCGTCTGTAATTGACTTCGCGGGGGACACCCACGTGTTTCCGGAGCTCAAAGAAACACCCGACTACTTCGTCAAGGAAGCCCTCCAGTCGAGCCAGATGAACTTTCTGGAATTGCGTTCTTATATCAGAGAACTGCAGCAGAGCGGCTTTGACACGATCCAGCTGCGGGTCCAGCTTTACAAGAAATTCTCGGTGCCCCTGTTTGCGTTCATCCTGGCCCTGGTTTCGGCGCCGTTCGCGTTTTTGGCGGGCAATCGCGGCGGGATGGCGGGCATCGGCATGAGCTTCGTGATTTTCGTGACGTACGTTTCGGTCGATCAGCTTTTCGAGCAGTTGGGAAACTTGAGCGAACTGCCGCCGCAGCTTGCGGCCTGGTCCCCGGACGTGGTCTTCTCGCTTGTGGGACTATATTTTCTGGCCCGCATGCGAACGTAGTCGTGCGGCCTGAGGGGAACCATGGCCGAATCACGAACGCGACCGTTCACTGGACAGGAATACATTGAGAGCCTCCGCGACGGACGCGAGATCTATATCTACGGCGAACGTGTCAAGGATGTCACCACGCACCCGGCATTCCGCAACACCGTCCGGATGCTGGCGCGTCTGTACGATGCGCTGCACGATGAACGCAAGAGCGTGCTGTGCACGGAGACCGATACCGGCAGCGGCGGTTACACGCACAAGTTTTTTCGCGCCTCGCGCAATGCCGAGGAATTAGTCGGCGCGCGCGACGCGATCGCCGAATGGGCGCGCGTCACCTACGGCTGGATGGGCCGCAGCCCGGATTATAAGGCTGCGTTTCTGGCCACGCTCGGCGCCAACTCCGGGTTCTACGCGCCGTACGAGGATAACGCCAAGCGCTGGTACAAGAAGGTGCAGGAGGAATGCACGTTCGTCAATCACGCGATCGTGAATCCGCCGGTGGACCGCAACAAGCAGCTCGACGAGGTCCGCGACGTCTACATGCACGTCGAAAAGGAAACCGACGGCGGCCTAATCGTGAGCGGCGCCAAAGTAGTGGCCACTACGTCGACTCTGACGCACTACAACTTCATCGCCAACAACGGCGCGCTGCCCATCAAGACCAAGGATTTCGCCTTCGTGTGCATCGTGCCCACGGATGCTCCCGGGGTGAAGCTATTCTGCCGGCCGTCTTATGAACTCGCGGCCGCCGCCACCGGCAGTCCGTTCGATTACCCTCTCTCCAGCCGGCTGGATGAAAACGATTCGATCATCGTGTTCGACAAAGTCTTCGTGCCGTATGAAAACGTGTTCGCGTACGGCGATATCGACAAGGTCAACAACTTCTTTCCGCGCTCGGGATTCCTGCCGAGGTTCATGTTCCACGGCTGCGTCCGCCTTGCCGTAAAGCTCGATTTCATCGCCGGCCTGCTGCTCAAGGCCGTGGACGCCACCGGGACAAAAGATTTTCGCGGCGTGCAAGTGCAGGTCGGCGAAGTCCTGGCCTGGCGCAACCTGTTCTGGGGACTGACGGACGCGATGGCGCGAGCCACTGTCCCCTGGACGCCGGGTCACGTGCTGCCGAACCTGGATTACGGACTGGCGTACCGCGTGGCGGCCAGCACGCTCTATCCCAAACTCAAGGAGATCGTCGAAAACGTCCTGGCCAGCGCGCTGATTTATCTGCCGTCACATTCGAGCGATTTCAAGAATCCGGATATCCGCAAATACCTGGATCAGTATGTGCGCGGGTCAAACGGCTACTCGGCCGAAGATCGCGTCAAGCTGATGAAGCTGATGTGGGATTCCATGGGCACGGAATTCGGAGGTCGCCACGAGCTCTACGAGCGCAACTACTTCGGCAGCCACGAAAGCATCCGCTTTGAGGTGTTGATGGTGGCTGAAGCGCTCGGCCAAACCGCCAAGTATAAAGGCTTCGCCGAGCAGTGCATGTCCGAATACAACCTGGACGGCTGGACGGTGCCCGACCTGATCAATCCCGACGACGTCAGCATCGTGATGAAAAAGGCCGCCGGCAAGCCGTAGGGTCTCGCTCACAGCGTATGGGACTGTGGGGAATTATCCCTATCGTACTAAGAGCCCTCAGATAGCCTTACGTACTCTTTAAGGTCTTCGCACGATGTTTCCGGGACTTTAATGGTGATAGCGTTGGAAGCGAGCTCCATCAGAAACGATTATGTTTCGAATTCCGTCCGGAAGATCGATCTCCGCGATCAGTGGGATAATACTGGCATTTTCCCTCGTCGCGCTGGGCCAACCATCTCTGAGGGCTTCCGTCCATGACGTGATCGAAGCCGAGGAATCGCATCATGTAAATGGTCTGCCCGGGGAAGAAGCCAATCTCGTAGGTATCCTGACATCGAACTTCAATACCTTTGGCGCTGATGCTGAAGGTCCGTCGGAGGTCTCATTCATCCAGGATTCCAGCGGCGCGACGGGGCTGAGCATCCCAGCAAAGGATCTCGCCGGGCAGGAATTCAAGTCTGGTGACGTGGTGGAACTGCGGGGAAGGGTTCAGCGCACTCCCTACGGAAAAGATTTCCGGATCAGCAAGATTTTGAAGTTGGGAACAGCGCAATTACCAGCTCCGCGGCCGGCTGACGCAGCCGGCGTTTGTTCCGGCCGCTTCACGAACGAACTGGTCAGCGTGCATGGAACGATTCAACCCATGCGGACAGTCGGCGACGTGGTGTTCCACGATGCCGCGGGAACGCTTAGGGTGTTTGTCCCACCCGTGGATGCCTCTCAGGACCTAATGAAGCGCATGACGTCGGGTGGGCTGGCCACCGTGACCGGCTTTGCGCTACCCTCACTGCCCGGCTCCGGGATGCCTTGCTACGTAGCCATCCGCACCTCAAGCGACATTCAGTTTGCTCCTGTTCCACCTTACGGAACGATCGCCTCCGTGGCGGGAAGCGTCCTGATAGGGGGGCTTCTGCTGTATTTGTGGGCCCGGCGCCGGCGGGCGGAACAGCGTTCGTCGGAATTGGCGGAGCTAACGGCTGAGATGCAAAAGGCTCGCGACGGGGCCATGGCCGCTTCGCGCGTTAAGTCGGAGTTTCTGGCCAACATGAGCCACGAGATCAGGACTCCTTTAAACGGTGTGATCGGGATGACCGGGACTTTGCTCGATACGGAACTCACCCCCGAGCAGCGCGAATTCGCAGAGATTATCCGTTCGAGCGGTGAAATTCTTCTTGCGCTTCTGAATGATCTCCTCGATTTCTCCAAGATCGAGGCAGGGCAGCTTCAGTTCGAAAGTTTGGAGTTCGATCCAGCGGATTCGGTCAGGGACTCGCTCCGCATTCTATCCGGGGGGGCTCAGAAGAAAGGTCTTGACCTGGTCTCCCGCGTGGAATCCGATGTGCCGACGGCCATAGTGGGCGATCCAGGCCGGTTGCGGCAAATCTTGATCAACCTGGCGGGAAATGCGGTGAAGTTTTGTGAGGCCGGCCGAATCGAAGTGAAGGTCTCAAAGGTTTTGGAGGATTCGCGCTCGGCGGTACTTCGTTTTGCGGTGAGCGATCAAGGCGCGGGGATTGCGGCAGAGGTGCAGGCGCGATTGTTTTCCCCGTTCACGCAAGCCGACAGTTCCATCACGCGTAAGCACGGCGGAACTGGGCTGGGATTGGCGATTTGCAAGAGCCTGGTCGAGCGTATGGGAGGAACCATCGGTCTCGACAGCGTTGTAGGCAAGGGATCCACTTTTTGGTTCGAAATATCGTTTGACAAGCAGCGGAATAGCACCGCCCCTCAAACCATCCCCGTCGAAGCTGTCCGCAGTGCCGCATCCGCCTTTACTGCCGTCGAAGCGACTCGGCTCTGAGTCGTAGCGTGCAGATCGCTCCCGTCCGTGCTACGGATCGGTGATGGCGCCGCCCATCATCAGACTTTCGCCGTCGGGGCGCTTGGCGTCTACCCACGTACCGCCGTTTTCGCCGGTTTTCAGGGGATGCAGCGTAACGCTAATCTTGTCACCGGGCTTCAAGGTCTTCCGGTTCCATCCCCGGCGAGCCAGATAATTGGGGCTCATTCCCTCGATCCCCCAGGTCTCCGTCACGCCCTTGTCATTCACGACGTCGATCCAAATCCAGGTATGCGGATTGGTCCAGTCGAATTTCTTAATCGTCCCGGTGACGGTCTTTAGGCCGGCCATATCGAAGGCCGAGTAGGAGTGGTGTGCCACTGCCAGGCCGGTGCCGCCTGCCATCAGACTCGTACCGATGATGATTCTCCACGCCACCTGTTTCATGTTGCGTTTCATAAGGATCTTTCTACCTCGCCGCTGCGTTAGGGTTGGCGAGTTTGACTCCCGCCTTGCCGTTCGCATCCACATAATTGCGATTATTCTCTTCGCAGATATATTCCGCGATGGTCCAGTTGCGATGCCGCGTCAAGGTCCTGGTCCCCATCGAGTAAGGTGTGGTCAAAGCCTCGGGATCGACAATGGTGGTCTCGATGCTCATGGTGTTGGGCGCCGTCAGCCGGAAGCGTTCGACGATCTTCATCTTGTCGCTATAGGGGAAGGTAAGTCCGCGCGCGATATCCTCAAAGCCCACCGTCTCGGCCACCAGCGTATCGCCTTCCCAGTGCCCCACGGAGGTGCCGTAAAACGTTGGATCCGGATCCTCCGGCAGCGGACGGCCGTCGGTGTAGATATGACGGATCTGATTGTAGGCCTCGATCACGATCGTGACCTGACCGGGCGTCAGCAGGAATTCCATGGGATACGGCTGGCCCATGATTCCGGGCAAACCGGGGGGTAGACAGTTGGCCGTGAGGCTTGCCTCCTCGGCGCGGGCCGCTTGCGTTGCTTGAGCCTTGGCGGCATATTCCGGTGTGAGGGAAGGACCCGCTCGGCCCGGACCACGCCCTCCCGCACGGCCCACCGGTGCGGCGCCAGGCGCACCACGACCCTTCGCCGCGGAAGCCCCACGACCGCCTGCGCGGCCGCCTCCCAAACCAACCTCCCAAACACCAGTGAAATCCGGGAGCTTGGCGAGCGCCGTCCAGTCCGCCGCGGTGGGAGCCTTATGCCCGACCTTCTGACCGAACGCGACCGTCGCGCACGCCGCCGTAACGGCGAGGAAGGCAAAACCAATCTGGCGTGTGCTCTTCATATGGTTAATCCACTCTCTTCGGATGCACCCCAGAGTCTATCAAATCTCCGGGCCGTCACCACCAGCATAAGACCGGGCGCTAGGCCGTCCAGCACCCTTGGGCCGATTTAAATCGCCGTCCGCTGGATAGAATGGATAATACGCCTTATGCACCGCTATCTGCTCCACAACGACGAGATTCGCGATACGGGTGCCCAGGACCTCTCGGCGGGGCAGGTCGGATTGCTCAACGGCTGGGGAGTCTTCTCGACCATCCGCGTCTATGACGGCGTGATGTTCGCCTGGGAACGCCATTGGGCCCGGATGCACACCGATGCCGCTCGCATGCGCGTCCCCTTCCCTCCAGACCGGGAGTGGCTCGCACAGCGGTTGCAGCGCCTGATGGATGCCAACCTGCCGAATGCCAATCCAGCCTGGAACGCCACGCTGCGCGTCGCGGTGATCCGCAACCGGGGCGGCATGTTCGAAGGTCCCGGGCCGATGCGCGAATTCGATATCATCGCGTTCACCGCCGACGTGAACCGATGGGCAGACACTGTAAAGCTCGGTCTGGTTCCCAATGCTCGATACGCCGCCAGCGAGTTCGCTGGAACCAAGAATCTTTCCTGGTCGGAGAATCTCACCTGGTACGAGCGTGCGCATGACCAGGGTCTGGATGAGGTAGTACTACTGAACGAGCGCGGCGAGGTATGCGAGTGTACCTCCGCCAACATTTTCGCGGTGCAGGGCGACCAGGTGTGGACGCCGCCGCTCGCTTCCGGGTGCCTCCCGGGAGTGACCCGCGCGCTCCTGCTCGAGGAAATCCGCGTTCCCGGGCTGCAGATCGGGGAAAAGACGCTCCTGCCGGCGGATCTGGAAGCCGCTGACGAAGTTTTTATAACGTCCACCACGCGCGAACTCCTGCCGGTGGTTTCCGTGGAGGGATTGAAGGTCGGGTTGCAGCGCGGCGAGAACAGGAAAGTACGCGAACAGCTTCAAAAAGCTTTCACCGCTTACGTCAAGAATTACATTGCTTCACGGAAACGCACCGATATAATTGTTTAGGACCAAATTTTAATGCAATTAGCGTGTCCGACCTGTGGAGCACGAGACGTGCGCGTCTCCCACCCCCAGGGACTGGTCCAGTACGTGAAGGACTTCTTCGGCATTTCGGCCCTCCGCTGCCGGCGCTGCGGTAATCGCTGGGAAACCAGCGTATGGGCGAACGGATCGTGGAAATACGCGCGTTGTCCCCGCTGCTACCATCAGGAATTAACGAAGTGGACGATGCAGTACTATAACCCGAAGCGTTGGACGCGATTCCTGCTGCGGATCGGGGCGAGTCCACGGCGCTGTCCGGCTTGTCGCTGTAATTTCGCCACCTTTAAACCGGCGCGAGGAAATTTCGAGTGGCGTCACCAGGTTCGAGCAGAACCAGTTCCGCGAACGCAAACTCCAGAGACTCCCGAGGATGGCACCGCAGTGACGACTGGACACACCCCGCCCGGGGAGGGATCTGGGGAACAGATGCCTTAACTGGCCGCACGCGAAGCGTGCAGTGGGGCGGGCGGGATAAAAAATGGTTCCAAGTGACCCTCCGGCAGCTTGCTCTCCGACCGGCATGCACGGTCAGAACGTGGCATCCGGACTGGCGAGACGTGAGCCCCTTGCTCCCCGCCGCTGGTTTTAGCCAACTGCGGATCAGTGCGCAGGTGCGCGTCTGCTCTCCATTCCGGTAGAAGTCCGCTTCTCGATACGGCCTTTCGCTCTACAGCACCGAGGACTGGCCTCGCGACCGATCCCCGTAACTGCGTCAACGCTCCTGGCCTACATCTTCGAAACGATCCTCAGATCTGATCCTGCCCGTTCGGCGCCGCACTCCCGTCCCCGCTCGGCCTTTTGTGACCCCGCGGGGCACGATCTGCGTGCGAAACCCGTTGCCTGACGCGATCTCAGGATTTATAGCTCGTCTTCGGACTTCGGCTCCCCTCCGGGATCTCTCGATCCCTCGGGATCAAAGCCCTCGACCCGATTTCGAACCATAAAGCTTACCCTTGCAGGTTGCCCGATCTTCTTTCGCTCCCCGCAGCGCGGCAACAATTTTAGTCATCACTCAGCGCTACGGATCATCGGTCCGGATCCGCTACTTCCTGCCAGGCTCACTGTCCTTCGAACCTCTTGGAACCACAGTTATCATGCTCTGAATCGGGTTCACCGTCAATAACAAAATTCGACTTTCCTCAAAAACTAACCGGTCTGGAATGTTGGACTTAGATCCTCGCTCGCGTGGATGCCTTGTGAATAAAGCAGACTGGGCGGATTCTGTTTTTGCTGTTTCGGCGGAGATCACCCGCGCCGGGCGGGACTCATGACCAGATCCAGAACCTGCGCTGTATCCAGCGCTTTCAGATCGCTTTGAGCCAGCGCTACCAGGCATCCGATCTGCTCGCCCACGGTAGTCAGCAGTTCCATTTCCCCTCCGGAATGAAAATGCGGCTCGCGATGCTGCACATTGATGACGCCTGCCACGCGATCGCGCACGATCACCGGCGCCGACAAAAAAGCCTCGTACGTATCTTCCGGCAGGCTGGTGAAGAGCTTGAAACGCGAATCCCCATAGGCTTCGCGCGAAATCGCCAGCAGGCGCCGCTCGCGCGCCACCCAACCGGTGAGACCTTCCCCGAAGTGCAGGCGCACCTTGCCGATGGTTTCCGGACGCGGATTGTTGGAAGCGCCCAGCACCAGTTCCTGTCCCTCCAGCAGATACAGCAGACAGGAGTCGCACTCCATGAACTCGACGACCAGGGAGACCACTTCCTGTAGAGCGGCGCCCAGGCTCATTTCACGAACCATGAAGCGGCTGATCTTTTGCAGCAAACGGAGTTGTTGCTCGGTATGTTCGAGACGCGCTTCGAGGTCTTTTGCCCGTGACACAGTGCCCTTATTATGCCAGATCCCTCGCAACGGGAAGCCCGGCGATGCGCGTCACGGCCGGAATGAAACCGATCGGCAGTAACTCTTCTGCAAGTTGGCGATCCAATCGGCTGGCGCTCGAAAAGATGATGGGACAAACGGGGGCAAAGGAGGAAGTTTCTAAATGGATCCAGGAGAAGTTGTTTGGTTGCCCGGCAGCGGTTACGACGATAATGCCGTCTGCCAGGAAATGTTCGGATACAACTATTACGCCTGTGGTGAGGCGCCGGACCCCAACGGGGGAACCGACGTCTACTGCTGCCCCTACTAGGGGTGTTGTAAAAGGTGCGGCGGTCCAACCGGGCCGCCGTTTCGTTGTTTTGGAGGAGTTGAATGGAACCTGAACTAGAGCCGGTGATCGTGGTATTCGACCCAAACGCCAACCCCGAGCAGGCTTGCGCAGTGCTGTTCCAGGGGGATTACCACTACTGCGGCGATGCAGGACCAGGCTTGGTCTTATGCTGCCCGGGAGGAATTCAATGAAGAGCGTTCTGATCTCATTTCTGGCTTGCGGTCTCGCGCTGATGGCGCAGGGGCCGGTTCCCAGGCCGGCACCCGAGTTGAAGATTGTCGAGGCCTCCGGCAAGACCACGATGCTATCGAGCTTCCGTGGACGCGTGGTGCTGCTGGCGTTCATTTCCACCCAGTGCCCTCACTGCCAGCGGGCGTCGGGAATCTTCGAGCAGCTCTCGCACGAGTTTGCCGGAAGACTGGAAGTGGCCGAGGTGGCGGCCTTTGGGGATACATCCGAAGTCGCGGCATTCGAGAAGCGCTTGGGCTTGACGTTCCCGGTGGGCATCGGCACCAGTGACGCAGCACACGACTTTTTGGGTCTGGCGCGCGGGGCGCGAGTGGGGACTCCGCAGGTGGTGGTGATCGACCGAAGGGGCATGATTCGAGCGCAGAGCGAGCGGCAAGGCAGTCCGATCCTGCAGACGTACGACTACTTGCACGATCTGCTGAAGGCGGTGATGCGATGATCGACCACTCGCTGGTTATTTCACCCCAGGCCGCGCTGATTTTCCATCTGAAGCAGGGCTTCTTTCTGTATGTATGGCCGATGTTGATCGGCTTCCTGACGATTCTGGGGTATCAGACGCTGGGCCGCGTTGGGATGATGGGAACCGCAAAGTGGCCGGTGGTGTTCGTGCTGGCGAGCCTGGTTTCGATGATCTCGCTATTCGGCTGGACGATGATGGTGCGGGGCATTCCGATGATCCCGTTCTATGGGTGCGGATTTGGCTTGGCGTGGGCGATGATGTCGCGGGTCTACGCGATCCTTGCGCCCGTTCATCCGCGGCTCAAGGTGCGGATACCGCGAGTGATCTGGCGAGGGGACAAGGAAGGTATCGAGAAGTTACAGAAGGCGCTGCGGGCTAGGGTATAATCCCCAGTTGAATCCGTTGGAAGGCACGCAAACGGATTCCAGTTAGCGGATGCTGGCCAGACTTATCCCGATGTCCTTGGCGCTGGCGCTCCTGTAGGTGTCTCTGCGATGCAAGGACGAAGGCGATCTGGCTCGACGCCTAAAAGCGCGAGAGGCCGGCGCGATGCGTGAAGTCTATGACCGCTATGGCCGGCTGGTTTACTCGCTGATTCTGCGCATCGTACGAAACTCCGCAGCCGCCGAGGACCTGGTGCAGGAAACTTTTCTGCACGTGTGGAACCGGGTGCAGGCGTTCGACCCGGAACGCGGGGCACTAGGGCCTTGGGTGCTGACAGTGGCGCGCAACCGCGCCATCGATTCCTTGCGTTCGGCGGACGGAACCGTGTCGGCCCGGGCGCTCGATCTGGACCGGCTGGCGCATCCGGGCCAGTTCTGCGATTTCGAAGATCGCGCGTTGTCGCTGGATCGCGCGCGGCGGCTCTCAAGGATGCCTTTGAGAAGCTGACTCCGCACCAAAAAACAGTGGTAGAGCTGGCTTACTACCAGGGGCTTTCGCAAACCGAGATGGCCGAGCGCATGCAGCAGCCGCTGGAAAGCGTCAAGACTTGGTTCCGGTCGGCGCTGAAGGCGTTGCGGGAACAACGGACCGGGACGGCGGGCCGCCGCCTGCTCGTTGATCGTCACGCTATGGCTCAGTCTCGAGAAGCGAACCTCAGACCGCGAATTGACCAACGCGTACTTGACCCTGCAACAGGCGGTGGCCGGGCGCAATCGGCTGGAGCAGGCGTTCACGTTCCTGAACCAGCCCGAAACACGGCAGGTGACGTTCGGGCAGGGCCAGCCGGCGATGCCCGGAGGCAACTTTTTCGTGAACCCTCGCATGGGAGTCTTGCTGGTCGCTTCGAGCTTGCCTGTGCTGCCGGCAGGTAAGACGTACGAAATGTGGGTGATCCCGAAACGGGGAGCGCGGCGTTCGGCAGGTCTGTTCCAATCCGCTCCGCAGGGTACCACCATGCACATTCTGCCGGGCGTCGTGGATTCCAACCGTGACTCTGGCCGTCACACTCGAGCCAGAATCGGGCTCTCGCGTGCCGACGTCGAACGTTCTTTTCTCCGCCAGGTTTTGACCCCCAAGGGATTTCCCTTGGACACACCCCCAATTCCTGGCAGTATTTAACTGCCCAAGAAATACGGTACGAGGTTGCTGTTGGCCAGATATTCCGGTGATTGTGCACTTGACAAAGCATAAGGGTTTAGGCTATGCTTAGTTATGGCACAAAGCCTGATACAGACCGCCAAGAGCTTCGGGACCGAAGAGCAGTGCCTAGCCTATCTGGAAGCCATGCGGTGGCCGGATGGACTTTGCTGCCTTCGCTGCGGGTCTGACAAGGTTGCCCGGATCGTCACGAACGAAACCACACGGGAGCGTACCAACCGCAAGGGTGAAACCAAAGAGGTTCGCGTACCTGCCCGTCGTCTCTACCAGTGCAATAACGAGGGATGCCGCTATCAATACAGCGCCACCACGGGCACGATATTCGACAAGAGCCACCTACCCCTAGCCAAGTGGTTCATGGCCGTGGCGCTCATCGCAAACGCCAAGAAAAGCGTTTCCGCAAAGCAGATGCAGCGGGACCTAGGCGTCAACTACCGCACAGCGTGGTTCCTAGACCATCGCATCCGTGAAGCGATGCAGGATGAAACCCTTGGCTTGTTCGGAGGGACAGTCGAAGTAGACGCTACGTTCGTTGGTGGCCGGTACGATCCCCGCCGGAAACGCGCTGCCTACGATAAGCAGGCCGTGGCGGGCGTCATGCAACGCGGTACCGAGGGCGAACCTTCCCAGGTCAAGGCGTTCCCGGTAGAGCGTGAGATAAAGAAAGTCATGACGGGCGTGGTTCAGGATCACATCGCCCCAGGTACGGACATCATGACCGACGATCACAAGGCTTACATATCGCTCGGCAAGTCCGGCTGGAAGCACCAAATAGTCTCGCACTCGAAAGACGAATGGGTGCGCGGGCAAGTCCACACGCAGGGAATCGAATCTTTCTGGTCGCTGTTCAAACGCGGCCTGATAGGTTCATTCCACAGCGTGAGCGTGAAGCATCTCCACCGCTATCTGAACGAGTTTTCGTTCCGCTTCAATCAGCGCGAGTCGGAAGACCTGTTTGCGCTCATCATCATGAATCTGGCGATAGGGAGCGCGCTTCGCTACAAGGCGCTTATCGGGAAGACTTCCGAGGGCGAGACTTCGCAAGGGCCTTCCGCTTAGGCTTCAGATCGTCCTTGCGTATCGGTGGCGAGGCGATCAGAGCACCAAGTAGGGCGTCGAACGCGGACTTGTCCACGCTGACGTTCTTGAGTGCTGTAGTGCGCTTAGGCATCAGAGTAGTTTCCCCAGGATCGCGTCGAATTGGGCTTTGGGAACCTTCACGAAACGCCAACGCCAGCCTTCGCGCCCAGACGAATACGCATTGCAGCCTCCGATACTCGGAAGATATTGGCTAGCACCGCAGGATTATCTCCATGCGTATTGATGTAGCTCACCAACAACTTACGAGGAATCAAGATGTTTGCCGCGAGTCTGTTAGCCTCCACTTCCTCCCAACTTGAAAGGTTGCTCCTGTAAAATTCATTGTCTGTTAGCGAAGCGCCGACCTTGTTACGATGGAGTACAAAGTGGGCGATCTCATGAGCAACGGTAAATCGTTTCCGCACGTAAGGGTCATGGGCTCGAACCGAAATGCTATAGCCCGAAGGGGTGGAGTTTTCGGGGTCTTGGAACAACTTTCCAGAGATCCCTACTGGGAGTTCTTCGTCCTCCCACACCGATAGTCCGAGTGCTTCGGCCAGGGCTTGAACATCCACGGGAGCGGTCTCTTTGAAACGGTCGATGATCTCATAATCATTTTGCGTGGACATTTTACCCTCCCTTCTTTCTTGGTCGAGGCCGACCTACTTTTTCCCCACTGGCCTCTGTCTCTATTGTAGACGCCTGGGGAGGCTGGGCGGAAGCAAGTTCCTCGCCATATTTTCTTTCCGCCCGTTCGGCTTCAATAACGGTTCTTGCCTCAGCCCTCAAAATATCTTTAATTTTTGGGCTGTTGACTGTTTCGACTGCGGCCCTCTTCGCAGCCTCTATAGCAATCCTGCGCGCCTCTCTCTTAATTTCTCGATATCCCCATAGTGCGAGACCGGCAATCATGACTGCGAGTATGCCGATGCTGATGGTCAGCCCCGCCAGCATCGTGGCGAGGAGCTCCATAGGCGTAATCTGGGATTCCCCAATTCGAGCCGGAATCAACATGAGGCCGAAGCGCACGATGATCCACAGGGCGATTGGAATAACTGCAAAGCAAAGCACGCAGACAGCTATCAACTTGCCAATAGCCCTCAATTGTTCTGGAGATCTGGAGTGGCCCACCACAACGGAGCATATCAATAAACCGTTGGGGTATACTTCTGGTTGAGCGGAGGGCGGCAGAGTCGAACTTGCGATCCTGTCAGGGAACCGGCGTTTATAAGACGCCCTCTAACACCGACTAGTCGCCCTCCGAAGATTACGCCCTACGCTTAAACTCCAAGACTTTGATGTTTAGGCTTGTAGCTGGGATGCCAAATGGTTGGGGATTGGGTGAGTGGGAGCAGCAATCCGCCCAGCACAACGTGGCGTAATGCGAGGAGGGTGAATAGCCGGTTAGCTATGCGCCGATTTATGATCGGCTGATCCAATTCGGATCGCAGTTCAACTCTGCCTCCCTCCGCCGATTATTCAAATCGAAATGGCGCACAGCTTTGATATTTGCATTGATGAATCAGGAGACCAGGGGTTTACATTTGGGGACAACCAATCCTCGCACTGGTTCGTTGTTGCCGGTGTCGTTGGACTGGCTAGCCGGACTCCTCAAATGACGGCTGCGGTTCACAAAGCGAAGATTCAGGCTGGTTTGGCGGTTAAAAAAGCTCTCCATTTTAAGGATGTAATGTCGGAACGCAGGGAGCCCGTAGTCGAATGCTTCACGGCAGACCCATCGCTCTTTCGGGCAATCGTTATCATGGTTCACAAGCCGTCCCTCGAAGACCCCGAAATTTTTAATGAACGCAATCGACTCTACTTTTACTTCACCCGATACCTTCTCGAACGGGCCTCTTGGCTTTGCCGAGATAGTCGTGAGCAGCGTCTTAAACAACACGGCGATGGAAGCGCCCGCGTTGTGTTTTCATGCATGGATGCGGTTTCTCACGAAAGGATTGGTAAATACTTCTCAGACCTTCGGGCGGAGCCGACGACCATAGAATGGGGCGTAATCAAGCCGGATCTATTCATCACAAGAAAACCAAGCGAACATGCGGGGCTGCAAATTGCCGACTCGGTGGCGAGCGGGTTCTTTTGCGGGGACCATCCGAAGGATCATAAGCGAAGCCCGCGATGGTGCGAGATGTGGAAACCAATGCTCTATAGCTACAAATCTCGATACCGGGGCTACGGCATGAAGATTTTTCCGCCTGCAGCAGAAAAGCAAATCGCCCAAGGGACATTGTCCGCTTGGGCGAATTTGCTCTATCCAGCGTAGGCCCAGGCTCCAGGATCCCACCAAATCTTTGGCTGCCACCCATAAGGGCGACCTCGAGTTGTTCCCACGAATCCTACGCCCATAGGATACCGTAGCGGGGTTATGAGATCAATACTTTTCGTGGTAAAATGACCTGCTTACCATAAGTCGTTGACTTAACAGCTACCTTTTTACGACATCCGCGTCTCTCTCCGCTTCGTCTTCGTTCCCCGCATCCTGCCCTGCTTGATGCGCTTCTGGCGTGGCTTGGGCATCCCAGGATAGGGCCGTTCCGCTGCTGTCTCTGGCCCTAGGAGTTCGTCTAGCGCGTGTTCCTTGGCCCATTCCGTGAGCGCTGCAACGTCGCGCATGCCCGTCTTGGTGTAGACGCCCTTCACGAGTTCGTAAACCCGCTGGCGTTTGAATCCTAATCGTGCCACAATCTCAACGGGCCGTACGCCGTTTACGAGCAGCGCCAACACGTCGAGTTCTCGACCTGTAAAACCTGCAAACCCCACAACCAAATAGTAAGGGAGAATTGCCGACCTGTCACGCCCTATCGTTGCGCGCGAGGGCCTACTTTGTCAAATGCACAATCCCCGATATTCCCTAGGCCTTTGCCTTGTCCTCACCGTATGTATGGCTGCCACGCGCCCGTCGTCGGCCATACGGGCTGGGTCGCCCGACTCCAGCCGGTGGTGGGAGACCAAAGATTTCGCTGAATTCACGCATGCCGCGCATGCACGCAAAGCCGCAGGGGATTTTTTGGGCCTGGAATCCGTATATGCGGAGGGCTATCGGCGAGCCAAGGCGCTGGGGAATCTTGCAGCGCAAATCAGCTATCTGAGCAACCTGGGAAACGCGCGTTGGCTCTCGCTACGGTATGCTCCGGCGCTCGAAGCCTATCTGGAAGCGAGCAGGCTGGCCGAGCGAACAGGCGACTGGTCCGCACTAGGAGGGATCGCGATAAACCTGGCGCTGATCTACCAGCAGATGGGCGATGCGAACGCCGCTCTGAGCGCGCTGGAGCGAGGAAAGGCGGCGATAGATCGCCTGCGGACCCCGCCGTCTTATGAGGCGCAGCTACTCATGCGTCTTCGGAGTGTTCGCGCCGCGTTGCAAGAAAACCCAGCCGAGCGTCCTTCCATAGAGCCTAGATATGAGGATGCGATTGAGGCGGCCCGGCAGGCCGGCAATCCGGACGCGGTGCAGACGGAGGCGCGGGCCTGGGATCTTCTTGGCAAGGAAAAGATCGCCGCAGGGGATCTGAAAGACGCCGAAATCTCGTTTGGCCACGCCCTGCGCTTGCGAATCTCATCTTCGCCCCAAAACCTGGGATTTTCCTATGCGGCCTTGGGCGCTTTGCGGATGGCGCAGGCCAATCGCTCCGGTGGCCGGGGGCGCCACCGGCTGGCCCAGCAGGCGGAGGATCTAACGCAGCGGGCAATCCGTCTCGGCTCACCTGGTCCGGCCTTGTACGTGCTGTTGCATCAGCGGGGCCAGATTCGCGAAATCCTGGGCCAGCCCGATTTTGCCCTGGAGGATTTTAGGACGGCCGTGAACGAGGTGAGCCAATGGAACGGAGTCGTGCCGGCGGCGGTTTCCCTGGTGAGGGGAACGAATATCGCCCTGCAACAGGAGGTCTTCGACTCCTTCGTGGATGCTGCCGCCCGTAAGGCGTTGCATACGGGCGACCGAAATTTGGCGGCCGACGCGTTTATGGCGCTCGAAGCGAATCGCGCATCCAGCCTGCGGGAAAGCCGGGAACTGGCGCCGGTGTGGAAAAAGAAACTACCCGTCGCCTATTGGGAAACTCTGGGACGGCTGAGCCAGGAAGAAGCTCGTGGTTTAAGTACTGACGGCACTATAAGTCCTGAAGCAAAACGTCTCCATTTGGAACTTACCGAAATGGAATCAGCCGCCGGAGTGGGAGTCCCGGTGATATTAACCGAGAATTTTCGCACTCGGAGTTCACTTACTCATTTCCAACAAGGCCTAGGCGAATCTGAGTTGCTACTCAGTTTTTACCTAGGCAAGCAGGAATCGTATCTTTGGGCCGTTACCCGAAGCAGCATCGAGCTACACCGGTTACCGGCGGAGTCCGAGGTCAGCAAGGATGTAGAGCAGTTTCGGGAAGCGGTCTTCACGGGCCAACGGTCAGGAGCCACATTGGGCGCAGGTCTCTATCAAAGGCTATTAGGTTCACTCGATCGGGCGGACGCGGCGAAGACGTCGTGGCTGCTGTCGCTGGATGGAGTGCTGTTCGACCTGCCGTTCGCGGCGCTGGTGAGCGGTTACGAGAGCGGCCAGCCGGTCTATGCGGCCGAACGCCATGCGACGCAAGAGATTCCAGGGGCTCTGTTTCTGACCGGGGGAGCGGGCTCGACGGGCGGATTTCTGGGCGTGGGGGACCCGGTGTACAACTCGGCCGATCCCCGATGGAAGCCCGATCCGATATGGAGTCGGAGTTGGAACGAAGGTCGCCGTCAGTTGAACCGGCTGGTGAGCAGCGCTCGCGAATTACAGCGGAGCTCGGCAAGCTGGCAAGCCGATTCCGGCCTCACCGGGCCCATCCAAATCCTGGAGGGAACGGCGGCTCAGCGCGACGCCTTTCTCAACGGGCTCCATGCGGCACCCTCGACCATTCATTTAGCGACACACGTTCTTACGTCCGCGACACAACCGGAGGAAGCGTTTTTGGCCTTTTCACTGGACGCAAGCGGGAATCCGGGGTTGCTGTCGACTTCCGAGATCGGCATGCTGCACGTGCCCGGGGCTCTCATCGTGATGACCGGGTGCGCCACGGGGACCGGCGACGCACGAGCGGGCGTTGGATTGCTCGGACTTACGCGGGCATGGATGATGGCAGGGGCACGAGCCGTAGTGGCGACAAATTGGCCTGTTCCGGATGCGGACGGCGACCTGATTCCGGCGTTCTATCGGAATTTGCGGGCGCGGAACCAGCGAGCTAACTCCGCGGCCGAAGCCCTGCGCCGCAGTCAAGTGGAACAGATCCATTCGGGCACCTGGCAGGCCGCGCCGTCCTATTGGGCGGCATTCCAGGTTACAGGAGGTGGACGGTGATACGTTCAAGTCGCCGAATTTATTCGCCTGCGGTAGCGCCGAACCCGCCGCCCGAGTCCGAGAAGATGCCCGCCCACCTGGCCGCATTGGAAGCTGCGACCGTGGCAGAAGCAAACGCCGCGCTCGCCCCGCCCTTAGAAGAAGCCGATGGAGCGCTGGGCGAAGCAGCCGAGGGAGCGGCGGATGTGAATGCGGGATGGGTGGAGTTGGTGGAACGGATCCGCCTGGAGAAAACCGACGGAATGGAAGAGCTGTATCAGCTTTTCTCGCGCGGAATCCGGTTCTATCTGTGCCGGCAACTGGGACCTCAGGAGCTGGACGATAAAGTCCACGACACCTTTGTGGTGGTGGTGCAGGCGATTCGGCGGGGAGAGTTGCGGGAACCAGAGCGGTTGATGGGGTTCGTCCGCACGATCGTCCGCCGCCAGGTGGCCGCCCATATCGATAAAGTGGTGCACAGCCGCCGCGAGCAGGCGGAGTTCGATTCTACCGTAAGGGTGGCGGATCCCCGTGGTAATCCCGAAGAAGCTGCGATTTTCCACCAGAGGATAGGGCTGATCCGGCAGGTTTTAAGAGAGTTGTCGGAGCGGGACAGGGAGATCCTGACCAGGTTCTATATCGATGAGCAGGGCCAGGATCAGATCTGTTCGGAGATGGGGCTGACGGAGACCCAGTTCCGCCTGCTGAAATCCCGGGCCAAAGCGCGTTTTGGCGAGCTGGGCAAAAAAAAGCTGCTGCACAAAAACCTCAGTACAGTTTTCTTGAGAACTTCAAGGAGTGTGTCCCACTAAGAGACAGACGTTCTACTTTGAAACGAAGCTCTTGTTTGATGCTCCGTTATGGGAATCGTGCTGGACCCAACCAAATTTTTTCTGCCCCATCCAAACGAGGATATCCTCGAAGAATACGTACGTCACCGTCTTCCCGAGCCGCTGGCCGCCCAAGTTGAAGAACACCTTCTGATCTGCCCCCTCTGTCAAGACGCGATCACGGAAACCGATCAGTTCGTCGCGGCCTTGAAGGCAGCGGCTAGCCAACCGGCTCCCGCATCGGCGAGACCGGGCTGGCTGGATGCCCGGACGAGTCTGGCTCCAATCCTGGCTTTGGTCATTTTGGCGCTCGTGGTGGTCTGGAACTACCCAAACTACCCACAAGATGTTTCCACGCCGGTTGCGGTGAGCCTTTCCTCTCTGCGCGGGACGGATCCCCTATCCCCGGCGCCGGCCGGAAAGCCGCTGCAACTCAGCATCAACCTGCCGGATCAGGTGTCCGGCAGCAAATATAGCGTCGAGGTGGTGGATGCGGCCGGAGGCCCGGTCTGGAAGGGAGCGGTATCGGAGATCGACGGGAAACTGGTCGCGACGATGTCCAAGCCGTTGGTTGGCGGAGTCTACTGGGTCCGGTTGTACGGCGCCAACTCGGGACTACTCCGGGAATTTGGCCTCTCCGCCAAATAGAATCAGATTCTGAGCTCGTATCCCGCCGAGCGCATTCCCCCGATGATCCTGGAGCGAACCGCGCCGGCCTCTTCCGCGGAAAGCGTCCGATCTGGGGCGCCCACCGTTAGCCGGTAAGACAGGCTGCGCGCACCGTCCGCCAGCGCAAATTCCCGCAGAAACGCGATGGAGAGCAAGGTATCACCCGCCAATTTTTCCAGAGCCGACTGCACATCGGCGATCAGCGCGCGAGGTCCCGCGAGAACCGAGAGATCGAACGCGCTCTCTGGAAAACGTCGCAGGGGCTGATAACGCTCGGGAGCCGGCTGGAACTGCATTAAGCGTGTCAGGTCCAGATCCAGCACGGCAGCGCGGCCGCCTTCGACCATTTTGGGGTGAAACTCGAACAGACGGCCGACGATGGTCTCGCCGTGCAGAACATCCGCGGTCCGGCGCGGGTGCTCATAAGTCTGCGTCCCGTCGGCCGGACGCACCGCGACTCCGGGCAATAGGCATTCGGCCAGACGCTTAAGCTCGAACAGGCCGGACACATCTTCTTTGGAAAACATTGCCGCCGCGAAATGGGGCACTTCACGGCCGGGGTGAATCGCGCGGCCGATTTCAAACAGACGGAACTGGTCGAAGTGGCGCGCGTTATCGTTGATATTCTTCCAAATGCCTGGCAGGAGGCTGGTGCGCAGCAGATTCTGATCCGACGCGATGGGGTTCGAGACCTGCACGTGCGCGGACAAATCGACCGAGAAGACCCGGGCCATTTCCTCGCTGATGAAAGAGTAATTGTGGACTTCCGTGAATCCCTGCGCCGCGGCCATCTCACGAACGCGATGGTGAAATTCGCGCTCGGGGCTCGCCGGAGGAACGCGCGCGGGCGTCAGCGGAGCTACCGGCGGGATGGAATCGTAACCGATCATGCGCCCGACTTCTTCCACCAGATCGTCCTTGATGGAAACGTCCTTGGTGACGCGCCAACTCGGCACGAAGACGGAAAAAACGCGCGGAGCGATCTCTTCGACCCGAAACTCGAGCGATTCGAGGATCCGGCGGACTTGCTCTTCGGCGACTGCCCGGCCGAGCTTGCGATCGAGCCAGTCAAGCGGGAGCACAACTGGGGCCGGCATTGGCATCGGCCGGTAGTTATCCGCCAGACCACCGACCAGCCGGATGCCGGGAGAAACTTCCTGAAGCAGAGCGAAGGCTCGCTCCAGACCGCGGATGGTGTTCACCGGGTCTTGCGCTTTTTCGAAGCGCATGGAGGCGTCGGTGCGGAGCTTGAGCTTCGACGAAGTCTTGCGAACACTGGATGCGTTGAAATTCGCGCTTTCGAGCACGATCCGCGTGGTGGAATCCGAAATAGCGCTATCCGCTCCGCCGATGATGCCGGCGATGGCGACCGGACCAGATGGATCGGCGATCACAAGATTCGACGGGTCGAGCGCGTAGCTTTCTTCGTTCAGCGCTTGGATCGTCTCGCCGGCACGCGCGGAGCGAACGATAATTTCATCGCCCTGGAGCTTGGCGGCGTCGAAAGCGTGCATGGGCTGCGCGATCTCCGCCAGCACGTAGTTCGTTACGTCGACGATATTGTTGATGGGGTTCAGCCCGACGGCTTCGAGCCGCTGCTGAAGCCACTTGGGAGACGGCTTGACGGTGACGTTCTCGAAAACCAGCGCGGAGTAGCGCGGGCACAGCACGTGATCTTCGATAGACACGCGCACCGGCGCACCACCGGGAAATTCCGCGGGCTTCACCGGATCGAGCAGCTTGCAGCCGAGAATCGCGGCCACCTCGCGAGCCATACCGTAATGTCCCCACAGATCCGGCCGGTGGGTCAGGGATTTGTTATCGATCTCGATGATGAAATCGTTACCGTGCGCCTCGACGCCCTCGGACTCGGCGGTCTTGATGGTGATGAGCTGAGCAAGCTCTTGCGGCGGCGTATCGAGTTGCTCGACCAGGTCGTGCAGCCAGTTGTAGGAGAATTTCATCGGCCGCTCCGTGGGAGCAAGACGCGCTTTGAAAATGGGGACAGCCAGCCGATTTCGGCAAACCGATCCGGACAGCGCAAGATGCGTTCATCGAAATCGGAGGCAGTCCCCATTTTCGTCAAAATTGCCTCAGGAATCGCAGGTCGCCGCCAGCGAACAGGCGGATGTCGTCGATGCCGTAGCGCATCATGGCCAAGCGCGTGAGCCCCAACCCAAACGCAAAGCCGTTCCATTGTTCCGGATCGACGCCGCCGTAGCGCAGCACGGCGGGATTTACCAGGCCGCAGGGCAGCAGCTCCACCCAGCCGGAATGCTTACACACCGGACACCCCTTGCCGCCGCAGATCAGGCACTGAATATCGAGCTCGAAGCCGGGTTCGACGAACGGGAAAAATCCCGGCCGCAGCCGCACCGTGACGTCCCGATGGAAGATCGCCGAGAGCAGCGTCTTCATGAAGTACAGCAGGTGTGCGACGGAGACGTCGCGGTCCACCATCATGCCTTCCAGCTGATAAAACGTGTGCTCATGCGAGGCGTCCACTTCCTCGTTGCGGAACACGCGCCCGGGAGCGATCATCTTCAGCGGCGGTCCGAATTTTTCAAGCGCCCGAAGCTGCACCGGCGACGTGTGCGTCCGCAACAGACGGCCGTCCTTGAGCCAGAACGTGTCCTGCGCGTCGCGCGCCGGGTGATCGGCGGGGATGTTGAGAGCGTCGAAGTTATAGTATTCGGTCTCGACCTCGGGTCCGTCCATTACCGCGAAGCCCAGCGAGACGAACAGCTCTTCGAGCTCGCGCTGCACCTGCGTGATGGGGTGCAGGCTGCCGGGACGAACGCCGGGGGCGGGCGCGGTGAGATCGATCCACTCGGATTCCAGACGAGCGTCACGTGCCACAGACGCTAAAGCGTCCTGTCTTTCTTCTAACCGCGTCTCCAGCTCCTGCTTGACGCTGTTGAGAAGCTTGCCGACGCGGGCGCGATCCTCCGGCGCGAGTTTCCCGAAGGTCTTGCTCACCTCGGCCAGTTTGCCTTTGCGGCCGAGCGCGTCCACGCGGATCGCTTCCAGCGCCTCGAGCGTGGTGGCCTGCTCCAGCGCGGCGAGCGATGCCGAATGCAGTTCGGAGATGATCTGTTCAGGCGACACTTACAACGCCGCTCCGTTCGCTTCGAGGAACTCGACCATCGCCTGTTGCGCCTTCGTAAGGGCGAGATCGAGAGGTTTCTGGTTGTTATCGGCCCGGACGGATACGTCTGCGCCGGCAGCGATCAGCGCGCGGGCGGATTCCAGATCGCCGTTCTGCGCGGCGGAGTGCAGCGGCGCCCATCCTCCGTTCTGGCGAGCGTTAGCGCTGGCGCCGTGATCGAGCAGAAGCTTGACGATATCGGCGTGCTTGCCCGCGGCAGCGGCGTGCAGGGGTGTATTGGCCATTTGATTGGTGGATCGCGCAGTGACGGTCGCGCCCTTATTCAACAAGACCCGCGCAACGGCGCCTTTCCCGAAAAATGCGGCCAGATGCAGCGGCGTCCAGCCGTCGGGACTCATTACAGAAACCAAGGAACGGTTGCCGGTCAGCAGTTCTTCCAGGCGATCCGCGTCCCCCAGAATGGCCGCGGCGAAGATCGCGAGCGTAGGATCGGCATCCACCAGAGCTTGGACACGCGCGAGATCCCCGGCGCGCGCGGCCTCGAAAAGTTCCTTCATGCGGCAGGCTGGAACACCTGGTCGGCTTTGGCGACTTCCCAGCCCAGGTGATTGATATAGAATAGCAGCGCCGGCGCGGGATACACCGTGTGGAACTTCTCCCAGGCCTGCTGCTGCCAGCCTTCCTTCAAGTGGCCGGAGACGTCGGCGTCCTTGGCGAAAAACCCGTCTTCGTGGGGGATTCCCTGTTGATCCAGGACGGCGCGGATCATATCCAGGTGCGATATCAGGATGGCCTGCGAGACCTCGGCGGCGAACTCGTCGTCGCGCTCGCCGATGCGCGCCCAGATGCGCGGCCCAGCTTTGCGGAGCGTCTCGGAATTCAGCTTGTTGAGGTACAGCATGGTCTTCACGCGGTCATAGAGCTGGTAAGTTTTCAGGCGGCCTATCGAGATGCCGCGGAGAAGCTGGTTAAAGTTTTCCTCGCCCAACTGGAGGAAGATATCGGAAAGCTGCATCAACGTTATTGTAGCCGCTCGGCGTGTAAATGGATTTAGAAGCCGTCATTGCTACAATAGTGCGCTGGAGCACGCGGAGTCCGTTGTGCGCGATCAAACGAAATGAATAACGTAATCGTCCTGGGCGCCCAGTGGGGCGACGAGGGCAAAGGTAAAGTCGTCGACCTGCTGGCGGAAAAGTTCGACATTGTGGCCCGGTATCAAGGCGGGCACAACGCCGGCCATACCGTATTTATCGGCGAGAAGAAGTTTATTCTCAAGCTGATTCCCAGCGGGATTCTGCGCCCCGGCGTGACGGCGGTGATCGGCAACGGCGTGGTGGTGGATCTGGCAGCCTTGGCTGAGGAAATGGCCATGCTGGAGGCCGCGGGGATCGACGTGAAGTCGCACCTGCGCATCAGCAATCGCGCGCACGTGATCTTTCCGTTCCACCGGCTGGTCGAAAAGATGTCGGAAGCGCGTGAAAACCGCATTCCCCTGGGCACCACGGCGCGGGGGATCGGGCCGTGCTACGAGGATAAAATTGGCCGCCGCGGCATTCGCATCGCGGATCTCTACGATCCGGCCAGTTTCCGCGTGCTCTACGACACTCTGGCCGAGGACAAGAATACGCTGGCCGAAACCTTCCACCTGGAAGGTCCCATCGATTACACCGCGATTCGCTGCCAGACCGAACTACTGGCCGCGCAAATCCGCCCGCTGGTGTGCGATACGTCGAAACTGCTGGCGGACGCAATGGCCGCGGGAAAACGCGTATTGTTCGAGGGCGCGCAGGGGACCATGCTCGATATCGACCACGGGACGTATCCCTTTGTCACATCGTCTAGTGCGGCAGCGGGCGGAGCCTGCACCGGCCTGGGCGTGCCTCCTACGCGCATTCAGGGCGTGATCGGAGTGTCCAAGGCGTACATCACGCGCGTCGGTACGGGACCCTTCCCCAGCGAGACCAACGATACCGCGGGCGACCTGCTGCGCCGCGAAGGCAAGGAGTACGGATCGGTCACCGGCCGCCCCCGCCGCTGCGGTTGGTTCGACGTGCCACTGCTGCGCTACACCGCGATGGTCAACGGTTTCGACTCCCTGTTCATCACCAAGCTGGACGTGCTGGACCAGCTCGCCAAGATTCCGGTGTGCGTCGGGTATTGGCTGGATGGGAAGGAAGTCGAGGATATGCCCGCCACGTACCGGGCGCTTGAAAGCGTCGAGCCGCTGTATGAGAAGATGCCGGGCTGGCAGACTTCCACCCGCGGCATCACGCGCTACGAAGATCTCCCCGAAACGGCGCGATCGTACCTGAAGTTCCTGGAGGAGCGCTCGGGCGTGGAGATCGGCGCGATTTCGACCGGTCCGGAGCGGACCGAGACCATCATCCGCCCGGGGTCCAAGCTCGGCAAGCTGATCGGTTAGGCGCTAAAAGGGGACAGACGGCATTTGGCGTTACTAACCGTGATCTGTTCGAGCTCCCGTATGGTCTGTCCCCTTTTAGCCCCAAGCCCCAGCGCCGGGTAGATAATAAAGTCATAGAGGTACTCAGATGACGAAGTGGCTGGTTCTTGCCACGCTAGCCCTGGCTAGTGTGTCCGTCGGTGCGGATATGGCGCCTCCCAAGGCGGGGAAAGTGGACATCCTCCCGCTGAAGGACGTGAAGCCCGGGATGCAGGCCACCGCCTGGACCGTGTTCCAAGGAACCGTGCCGGAAGCGATGCCGGTGGAGATCGTCGGCGTCTGGAAGAATTATCTGGGACCGAAGCAGGACGTGATCCTGTGCAAACTCGGCGGCAAGGGCAAAATAACCGGCGTCGCAGCCGGAATGAGCGGCAGCCCTGTGTACTTCGACGGGAAACTGATGGGCGCGATCTCTCTGCGCATGGGCGTGTTCTCGCCCGACGCGATCTGCGGCATCACGCCGATCGAGTCCATGCTCGAGATCCAGGAATTCGACAAATCCCGCCCCATGGACGCGCGTACTCCGGACAAGGTCGCACAGGCGCTTGACATACCTGGCGTGCCCGCCGGCTTATCCAGTGACCAGCGGGCCAGCCTGCTTTCCGCGGGCGTGCAGCCGATCGATACGCCCATGATGTTCTCCGGTTTCAGCTCCAACGTGCTGAAGCAGTTCGAGCCGATGTTCTCGCAAATGGGCGTCACCGCGGTACAAGGCGGCGCGTCCGCCGGGAATCTTTCGGCGAAGCCGGCGGCGGGCTGGGAGAAGTCGCTCAATCCGGGTGAAGCCGTCAGCGGCGTCCTGGTTTCAGGCGATATGTCGGCCACTGGCATGGGCACCGTGACGTACAACGACGGCAAGCGCATCCTGGCCTTCGGGCACCCGTTCTACAACCTGGGTCCCATCGATATGCCCATGGCGAAGAGCGAAATCATGATGGTGTTCAGCTCTTCCTACCAGCCCACCAAGTTCGGCAGCGCCACGGAAGTAGTCGGCGCGCTGAAGCAGGATCGCTATACGGGAATCATGGGCGAGCTGGGCGCGGAGGCGCCGACCGTGCCGGTCCACGTGCGCGTACGTTCGCTGGGCCCAGGCGGCACCGTGATCGGACAGAAGGATTTGAACTTCAACGTGTTCGTGCACCAGAAGTGGACGCCGCTGCTGATGAACATGACGCTGGCGAATTCCCTGCAGGAGATGAATGAGTTCGCCGACGAGATCACCTACCGGGTCAGCGGCGACGTGCAGTTGGCCGGCAGCCAGAGACTCCATGTTTCGACGGTGCAGACCGGCAACGACGCCATGGCGCCCGTGCCTCTGACAGTGGGCGCATGGTGGGGCGACAAATTCACGCGGCTCTTCGAGAACAACGTCACCACGCCGAATCTGAAGCAGGTGGAGTGCACCGTGGATCTGCTGCCGGATCGCCGGATTATGGCGGTGGACACCGCCTGGACTCCGTCCGCCGAAGTTACCGCGGGCGCCGAGATTCCCGTGAAGGTTTTCCTGCGGCCGTATCGTGGCGAGCGCATTGAGCGGAACATCACGGTGAAGATCCCGGCCGATCTGCCCCGGGGCGAGCATCGCATTCTGCTGAGCGATGCGGTGACGCTGAATCGTCTGCAGACCTCGGCTGTATCGTCCAACCGTTACCTGGATCTGCCGGAGGTGGTATCGCTGCTCAATCAGGAGCGCGGCAACAACCGGTTGTATGTGTCCGTGGTTCAGCGCCGTCCGACCTACTACTCGGAAGATAAGACTCTGCCGGCCCTGCCGCTGTCGGTACTGAACGTGCTTCAAAGCCAAAAGAGCGCGGGACGCGCGCTGACCGGGATCGCCGAGAGCGCGGAGGAAGAATTTTCCATCCCGTTCGATCAGATGGTCACCGGAAGTTTCTCGCTCCCCATAACAGTCCGGTAGATCACGAGCCTCATGCGACTTGTTCATCTTGTCTGCGCGTTTGTGTGTGTGTGCGCGCTCCTGCTCGCCGTCGACACCAAGACCTGGGAACAGGATTCGATGGAGGATTTCGATCAAGGGACACTCCAGCATTTGTCGCTTTCAAGCGATGGCCGGCTGACCGTGGCTCCGCGGCTGAGGGAAGTATACGATTCGTCGACCGCCGTGTTGTGGGCAATCGCGCGCGATTCCAAAGGAGTGCTCTACGCAGGCGGCGGCAGCCTGGGTGGATCGCGGGCCAAGCTGTTCTCGATCGATGCTCGCGGACAGGGGAAACTGCTGGCGGAGATGGATGGAATCGCGGTGCAGGCGATTGCGATTGACCGGCAGGATCGCGTGTACGCGGCCACATCGCCGGACGGGAAAGTGTATCGAGTGGACGCCTCCGGCAAAGCGGATGTGTTCTACGATCCCAAGACCAAATATATCTGGGCGCTGGCGTTCGCCAGGAACGGCGATTTGTACGTCGCCACCGGAGATCGCGGAGAGATTTATCGCGTAACGCCGGCCGGCGTCGGGTCGGTGTTTTTCCGCACGGAAGAGGCTCACGCGCGGTCCATGACGATGGATGCGGCGGACAACTTGATCGTCGGCACCGAACCCAGTGGCCTGATCATGCGGGTGTCGCCTGCCGGTCAGGGCTTCGTTCTGTATCAGGCTCCCAAGCGCGAGATCACGGCGGTCGCGGTCGGCGTGGATGGCGCGATCTATGCGGCCGGCGCGGGGAATCGCACGGCCACACCGGTTCCGGCTCCTACAGCAG